>JABAHO010000660.1_pt1 | contig 29878 bp, 34 predicted proteins | sample 7062071 | NCBI WGS metagenome assembly JABAHO01 (sample SAMN14534356, study PRJNA622989) | marine sediment metagenome | biome: marine biome [ENVO:00000428]; feature: marine pelagic biome [ENVO:01000023]; material: deep marine sediment [ENVO:00002113] | place: India: Gulf of Kutch | collected...
CGCCGGGTAGATGCCGAGCTCGGCGATCTGACGCGACAGCACCAGCGTCGCGTCCAGGTGCGCGAACGTCGTGGCCGGCGCCGGGTCGGTGAGGTCGTCGGCCGGCACGTAGACCGCCTGGATCGAGGTGATCGAGCCGGTCTTGGTCGAGGTGATGCGCTCCTGCAGCTCGCCCATCTCCTCGGCCAGCGTCGGCTGGTAACCCACCGCCGACGGCATGCGGCCGAGCAGCGCCGAGCACTCGGTGCCGGCCAGCGTGTAACGGTAGATGTTGTCGATGAACATCAGGACGTCGCGGCCTTCGTCGCGGAAGTACTCGGCCATGGTCAGGCCCGTCAGGCCGACGCGCAGGCGGTTGCCCGGCGGCTCGTTCATCTGGCCGTAGACGAGCGCCACCTTGTCGAGCACCTGCGACTCGGTCATCTCGTGATAGAAGTCGTTGCCCTCGCGGGTGCGCTCGCCGACGCCGGCGAACACCGAGTAGCCGCTGTGCTCGATGGCGATGTTGCGGATCAGCTCCATCAGCGTCACGGTCTTGCCGACGCCGGCGCCGCCGAACAGTCCGATCTTGCCGCCCTTGTTGAACGGGCAGATGAGATCGATGACCTTGATACCGGTCTCGAGGACCTCCACGTCGGCGGACTGATCGGTGAGTGCCGGCGCCTTGCGGTGGATGGGCCAGGAATCTGCCGCACCGATGGGGCCCTTGCCGTCCACGGGCTCGCCCAGCACGTCCATGATCCGACCCAGCGTTTTCTCACCCACCGGGGCGAGAATGGGCTGCCCGGTGTCGAGCACGCCGACACCGCGGGTCAGGCCGTCGGTCGAACCCATGGCGATGGTGCGCACGACGCCGTCGCCGATCTGCTGCTGCACCTCGAGCGTCAGGCCGTTGTCGACCTTGAGCGCGTGGAACACCTTCGGCACGGAGCCACGGGGAAATTCCACGTCTACCACGGCGCCGATGATCTGCGCGATCTTTCCGGAACTCATCTTGATGTCCTCATTGAATTGCGTGTGTCCTGGTGCAGCCCGACTCACACGGCGGCCGCGCCGGCGACAATCTCCGAAAGCTCCTGCGTAATGGATGCCTGGCGTGCCTTGTTGTATGCGAGCGTCAGCTCGTTGATGAGCTCGCCGGCATTCTCGGTCGCCGCCTTCATCGCGACCATGCGTGCCGCCTGCTCACAGGCCGCGTTCTCCACGACACCCTGATATATCAGCGACTCGACGTAGCGCGTCAGCAGATTATCGAGCACGTTCTTGGCATCCGGCTCGTAAATGTAATCCCAGTAATGCCTGACCTGCTCTTCCGCGGAGGGCTCACGGGGCAGGAGCTGCTCGACGACCGGCCTCTGCGTCATCGAGTTGACGAAGTCGTTGTAGACGAGGTAGAGGCGATCGATGCGCTCTTCTACGTAGGCGTCCAGCATCACCTTGATGGTTCCGATGAGATCCTCGATGGCGGGTGTGTCGCCGAGGTGAGCCGCCTGTGCAACGATATTGACGCCGAGGCGCTTGAAAAACATACCGGCCTTGTTGCCGATTACGCAGAAATCGGCCTCTATGCCCTGACCACGCCACTCGTCCAGCACTTCGACGACGCGCCGGAACTCGTTGGTATTGAGCCCGCCGCATAGTCCCCGATCCGTGGAGACAACGATGATGCCCGCACGCTTCAAGTCGCGGGAAATCAGAAACGGGTGCTTGTACTCGGTGTTCGCGGCGGCCACATGGGAAATCACGTTGCGCATCTTCGCGGCATAGGGGCGCGCGCTATGCATGCGCTCCTGCGCCTTGCGCATCTTGCTTCCCGCGACCATTTCCATGGCGCGCGTGATCTTCTGCGTATTCTGGATACTGCGAATCTGTGTTCGGATTTCCTTCTCGCCGGCCATCGTTCAGCTCCTGACGATCACCACGCGTGGTTTGCTTTGAAGTCGTCGACCGCAGCCTTGAGCTTGGCCTCCACTTCGTCGTTGTAAACCGGGTTGTCGTTAATCCCACTCATCAGGTCTGCATGGCTCGAGCTCATGTACGACTGCAGAGCTTCCTCGAAGTCGCCGACCTTCTCCAGCTCGACGTCGTCCATGTAGCCGCGATCGACCGCGAACAGCGACACCGCCATCTGCGCAACGGTCATCGGCGAGTACTGCTTCTGCTTCATGGTCTCCATGACCCGCTGGCCGCGCTCGAGCTGCTTGCGGGTGGCCTCGTCGAGATCGGAGGCGAACTGAGCGAAGGCCGCCAGCTCGCGGTACTGGGCGAGCGCGAGTCGCACGCCGCCGCCGAGCTTCTTGATGATCTTCGTCTGCGCGGCGCCACCGACCCGCGACACCGACAGGCCGGCGTTGATGGCGGGACGAATACCGGCGTTGAACAGGTCGGTTTCGAGGAAGATCTGACCGTCGGTGATGGAGATGACGTTCGTCGGGACGAAGGCCGAGACGTCGCCGGCCTGGGTCTCGATGATCGGCAGCGCGGTCAGCGAGCCGGTCTTGCCTTTGACCTTACCCTCGGTGATGCGCTCGACCTCGTCGGCGTTGATGCGCGCGGCGCGCTCGAGCAGGCGCGAGTGCAGGTAGAAGACGTCGCCCGGATAGGCCTCGCGGCCCGGCGGGCGGCGCAGCAGCAGCGAGACCTGGCGGTAGGCCCAGGCCTGCTTCGTGAGGTCGTCGTAGATGATGAGCGCGTCCTCGCCGTTATCGCGGAAGTACTCGCCCATCGTGCAGCCGGAGTACGGCGCGATGTACTGCATGGCGGCCGATTCCGAGGCGCTGGCGGCGACCACGATGGTGTGCTCCATGGCGCCGTGCTCTTCGAGCTTGCGCACCACGCCGGCGATGGAGGACGCCTTCTGTCCGATTGCCACGTAGATGCAGATGATGCCCGAGCCCTTCTGGTTGATGATGGCGTCGATGGCGAGCGCGGTCTTGCCGGTCTGGCGGTCGCCGATGATGAGCTCGCGCTGCCCGCGACCGATCGGAACCATGGAGTCGATGGACTTGAGGCCGGTCTGCACCGGCTGGCTCACCGACTGGCGGGTGATGACGCCGGGAGCCACCTTCTCGATGGGAGAGGTTCCCTCGGAGTTCACCGGACCCTTGCCGTCGATGGGTTCGCCGAGGGAATTCACCACTCGTCCGAGCAAACCCCGGCCGATGGGCACCTCGAGGATACGCCCCGTACACTTGACGGTGTCTCCCTCGGAGATGTGCTCGTAATCGCCGAGTATGACTGCGCCTACGGAATCGCGCTCGAGATTCAAGGCGAGCCCGAACGTATTCTGGGGAAACTCGATCATCTCGCCCTGCATGACGTCGCTCAGCCCGTGAATTCGGGCGATGCCGTCGGTGAGCGTCACCACCGTGCCCTCGGTGCGCGCTTCGACGCCGACGTCGAAGTTCGCAATGCGCTCCTTGATGAGGTCGCTTATTTCCGCCGCCGAAAGTGCCATTTCCTAGTCCTCGATTCTGGCCTGGCCAAAATTCTTCAAATAATGAAAACCGATGTGTGCCGTCAATTGATTGACTGGCCAAGCTGACTCAGACGTCCACGCAGCGATGCATCTATGACCGTGTCGCCGGCGCGAATGATGACGCCGCCTATGAGCGACCTGTCGACGGTCACGGAGACGTCGACTTCATTGCCGAGCCGCCTGCTCATGGAATCGCCGATGCTCTTGCGCTGCTCGTCCGAAAGCTCGAACGCGCTCGTCACCTCCACATGACTGCGCCCCGCGAGCCTGTCGCGCTCCTGCTCGAAGACCGCGGCGATTGCCGCCATCTCGGCGAACCGCTCGTTCTCCGCGAGAATCCGCACCAGATTTTGCCCGGTCTGCGAGAGACCCTCGCCCGCCACGTCGATGATCAAATGAGCGAGCTGCTCGTCGTCGACCTTTGGATTGGCGACCAGGCCGCGCATGGTCGCATCCTCCATGATCATCACGAGCAGGCGCAGCATTGCGCTCCACTCGTCCACCTTGCCCTCCTCCCGAGCCTGCTTGAATGCTGCAAGCCCGTATGGGCGGGCGAGTGCGCTTACCTCTTCCATCGAGCGTCGCCTAGAGCTGCGCCGCCAGACGCGTCAGCTGATCCCTGTGGGCGTTCTCGTCGACCTCTTGGCCGAGAACCTGCTGCGCGCCCTGCAGCGCGAGCGTCACTACCTCCGCTCGCAGCTGCTCGCGCGCCTGATTCATCTGCTGCTCGATCTCCGCCTCGGCCGCACGCACCATGCGCTCGCCTTCGGCGCGGCCGTCGACTTTGGCTTCCTCGACGATCTCGTCTCCGCGCCGGTGCGCCTGTGCGAGTATCTCCTTGGCCTGATCCTTGGCATCGCGAATAACCTCGACGGCACGTTGCTCGGCGAGTTCATGTTCATGGCGTCCCCGCTCGCCGGCGGCGAGCCCCTCGGCAATCTGAGTCTTGCGATCCTCCATTGCCTTGATGATGTGCGGCCAGATGAACTTCAGGCAGAACCACACGAATACGATGAACGTGACGGTCTGCCCGAACAACGTAAGGTTGATATTCATGGGGTGCCCTCTCGTCCTTTAATCACTAGCCGCCGACCACGGCGAACAGCACGTAGAGACCGATAGCAATCGAGATGATGGGCAGGGCGTCGACGAGACCCATGACGATGAAGAACTGCGTGCGCAGCATTCCAAGCATCTCGGGCTGACGGGCGATACCTTCGAGAAAGCGTGCGCCGAGGACACCGATACCTATGGCGGCCCCCGCAGCGCCCACGCCGAGCATAATTCCGCCCGCGATGTACAAAAATGCAATGGATTCGGTCATTACCAGTCTCCTGTTCGGAATTCAGTCTTCCTTCTCTAATCGGTCTCTAATGTTCCTGGTGCGCCATATCGAGGTAGACAACGGTCAGGATCATGAATATGAAAGCCTGCAACAGCACAATGAGAACGTGGAACACGGCCCACGCCCATTGAAGCGCGCCGCCAACTGCGCCCCATATCAGTCCGCCGCTGTAGAGCAGCGCAATCAGGATGAAAATCATCTCGCCGGCATAAAGGTTGCCGAACAGCCGCAGCGCCAGTGAGACGGGCTTCGATATCAAGCTCACGCCTTCGAGCAGCAAATTCACGGGAAACATCCACTTGGGAAACGGCTGGAAGGCGAGTTCGCCGAAAAATCCGCCGAAGCCTTTTTCCTTGATGCTGTAGTAAATCATCAACACGAAGACAGCTATCGCCATTCCGAAGGTGGCGTTCGGATCCGTCGTCGGAACGACCTTCATGTAGGGGATGCCTATCAGCTTCGCCAACTCCGGGATCCAGTCCACCGGCACGAGATCCATGAGGTTCATGAGCAGGATCCAGACGAACAGAGTGAGCGCAATCGGCGCAACGAGATCGTTTTTCGCGTTGAAGGTGCCGCGGACATTGTTATCGATGAACTCGATAACCATCTCGACGAAATTCTGCCATTTTCCCGGCACACCGCTGGTCGCTTTCGAGGCCGCTCTATAGAAAAGGAATAAGAATGCCGCGCCGAGACCGATCGACCAGAACATGGTGTCCAGGTGAATCGCCCAGAATCCCATCTCGCGCGCTTCCTCGGCGCCGTGAGCGATGCCGATCGTGCCGTCCGGGTGAACACCCAGCGTCAGGTTCTGCAGATGATGCTGAATGTACTCGGTGGAAGTAGGATTTTCCGATGCCATGCTCTATCCGTGCTCGAAGGGCATTGACCCGACCGCTAGCTGTATCGTACCGACGCGACCAAGCCGGTCGCCTTCACCATCACGAAACCCACTATCAGGGCGACAACGTTCACCGCCATTATAAAGGCGAAGACAGCCGCGAACATGAGCACCGCCAGCACCAGCTTGACGATCTCCGCACGCAGCATGAGCGCCGCCGATTCGACCGGTGACCTGTGCGGGTACCGGCGAAATACACGGCGTGCGAAGTAATACTCCGGGATGATCGCTATCATTCCACCGAGCAATGCCGAATAGGCCGCCTCTACGCCGAGTCCCAACGACGCACCGGCGATTACCAGCATCACGAGCGCCTGTGTCCGGAAAGACCGGGCGAAGGGATTCAACTGGTTCGCAGTGCTGCCCACCCCTTGCCGCCAGGGCTGCCTCCCTTGGATCCGCGACGACCTGCGGCATCGAGCCGCGCGCGACAAGGACCCCCCCGGCGGACGACCCGAGGCATATGCCCGCGGTCGCTCGAAAGGCGGAAAGTATACGGTCGCGGCCCGCTGGCGATCAATGCCAGCGGACGCGGCCCGCCCGAGAATTACTTGATTCGCTCGAGGATGCCGTCGAGCTGATCGAGGCTCGCGTAGTGGATCACCAGCCTCCCCTTGCCGCCTCCGGCGTCGAGAACCTGCACCCGCGCGCCGAGCCGCTCGCCGAGATCGTCGGCGAGCCGGCGCACATCGGGGTCACCGCCCCCGGCGGTCTCGGGCTTGGCATCCGGTGACGCCTTCATGCGCCGCACCAGCTCCTCGGTCTGGCGCGCGGTCAGGTGCCTCGAGACCACCTCCCGGGCGGCCCGGCTCTGCGCCTCCCCCTTCAACCCGAGCAGCGCGCGCGCGTGTCCCATGTCGAGCTCGCCGGTTTCCACCAGGGCACGCGCTTCGTCGCCCAGATCCAGCAATCGCAGCAGGTTGCTCACGCCGACCCGGGAGCGCCCGATGGCGTCGGCGGCCTCCTGATGAGTGAGGCTGAACTCCTCGATGAGTCGGCTGACGGCGCTCGCCTCCTCGATGGGATTCAAGTCCTCGCGTTGAATGTTCTCGATGAGCGCGATGGCGAGGGCCGCGTCGTCGGGCACCTCGCGCACAACCGCGGGGATCTCTTCGAGACCGGCGGCCTGCGCCGCACGCCAGCGGCGTTCGCCAGCGATAATCTCGAAATGCGATCCGTCCGCAGCCGGGCGCACGACGATCGGCTGCACCACCCCGCGGGCGCGTATCGACTGGGTCAGCTCTTCGAGCGCCTCGGGCGCGATGTGCATGCGCGGCTGAAAGCGGCCGCGCTCGATGAGATCGAGCGGCAGCTCGCGCAGCTGCCCGTCGGCGACCACGGCGGAGGTGTGGGCGCCGGCACTGGCGCCGAGCAGCGCGTCGAGCCCGCGGCCGAGCCCGCGGCGCTTAGAGGACACGGCGAGCACCCCGCACGCGGCGGCAGCCGACGCAGTCGTTCGGCCGGAATCCGGCCCGGCGAGAATGACTCTTTATCACGTTGCGTTTCCCTCTTGCGCCGACGTCATGGAGTTTACGCTTTGGCGGCTTTGAGATGCGCGCCGTCGCGACGCAGAATCTCCCCGGCCAGCGCCAGATAGGCCAGCGCGCCGCTGGAGTTGCGATCGTAGAGCAGCGCCGGCAGCCCGTGGCTCGGCGCTTCCGCCAAACGCACGTTGCGCGGGATGACGGTGCTGTAGACCTTATTGCCGAAATGCTTGACCAGCTGCTGGGAGACCTGGGTCGAGAGATTGTTGCGCGGGTCATACATGGTGCGCAGCAGACCTTCGACTCTCAGGGACGGATTGAGCAGCGTGCGGATCTTCTCCACGGTCTCGAGCAGCGCCGAAAGACCTTCCAGCGCGTAGTACTCGCACTGCATGGGGATCATGACCGAATCCGCCGCCACCAGCGCATTCACCGTGAGCATGTTGAGCGCGGGCGGGCAATCGATGATCAGGTAATCGTAGCTGTCCCGGACCGGTCTGAGCGCCTGGCGAAGACGCATCTCGCGACCGATCTCCTCGAGCAGCGCGACCTCCGCGCCGGTCAGGTCGGAGTTCGCCGGCAACAGCGAGTAACCGCTGTGCTCCACCGCCACCGCGACCTCCGCAACGGTCGCCTCGCCCATGAGCACGTCGTAGCTGGATCGCTCCAGGCTGCGCTTGTCGACACCGCTGCCCATGGTGGCGTTGCCCTGGGGATCCAGGTCGATCAGCAGAACGCGCCGCTTTGCCGCGGCCAGTGAGGCGCCCAGATTGATGCTGGTGGTGGTCTTGCCGACGCCACCCTTTTGATTAGCGACTGCGATGATCTTGCCCATCGGCCTCCGCTCAGCTGCAAACCACTCGGCACCGCTGCACGCCGCGTCCCGCCGTCATGCGCGCGCCGGCCCGGAAGCACCCGCCGCGGTCACGATCACCAGGTGGCGGCGGACGTCCTCGATGCCTGGAACGCTGAGTGGTACCACTTCCGCCTGCACACCCAAGCCGCCCAACGCCGGCAGCTCGTGGTCGGGATCGCGCCCCTTCATGGCGAGAAGGCGACCGCCCGGCGCGAGCAGGTGCACGGCTGCGGCGACGAACTCGGCAAGATTCGAGAGCGCGCGACTAATGATAGTGGAAAAGCGTGCCTGCGGGTGAAAATCCTCCACCCGGCTGCGCACCACCCGCACGTTGTCGATGGCCAGCTCGGCCTTGGCCCGGGTCAGAAACCGGCATTTTTTCGCGTTGCTGTCGAGCAGCACCCAGTCGGTGGCGGGCTGCGCCAGCGCCAGCACCAGCCCGGGCAACCCGGCGCCGCTGCCCACATCGAGGCAGCGTCGACCCTCGAGATGCGGCAGCACCGTCAGGCTGTCGAGGATGTGACGGGGAACCATCTCTGCCGGATCGCGCACGGCGGTGAGGTTATAGGCGCGGTTCCAGCGCGCGAGCAGCGCAACGTAGCGAATCAGCCGACCCCGCGCGTCCTGGTCCAGATCGAGCGCCATGTCCGCGAGTCCCGCATCGAGGCGGCGGCGAAGTCCGGCCGCGTCGAATTCAGGCGCGACGGCGCGTCCCGCCACCGGGCGCATCACTGGGTTGCCGCTCCAGGGCGCGTTTTTTCAGGTGCACCAGCAGCAGCGAAACGGCGGCAGGCGTCACGCCGTCAATCCGCGAGGCCTGTCCGAGCGTGCCCGGACGCCGTGTCGAGAGCTTCTCGCAGACCTCCGCGGACAGGCCGCGCACCTGTGAGTAGTCGAGGTCCGCGGGCAGGGGCGTCTCCTGATGGGCGACGCTTCTGGCAATCTCGGCGTGCTGCCGCTCGATGTAGCCGTGATAGCGCGCTTGAATCTCGATCTGCTCGGCGACGCCGGCATCGGCGACCCCCGGGCCGAGACCCGGAAGCGTCATCAGCTCGCGGTAGCTCACCTCCGGCCGGCGCAGCAGCTCGATAGCGCGGCACTCACGCGCGAGCGGTGCACCGAGCACGCGTTCGATAGCGGCACCATGGGTCGGCTCGGGGCGTACCAGGGCATTGCGCAGGCGATCCTGCTCGGCTTCGATGGCGGCGCGCTTGCTCTCGAACGCGCGCCAGCGGCGGTCGTCGACGAGACCGAGCGCGCGGCCCTGCGCGGTGAGCCTCAGATCGGCGTTGTCCTCGCGCAGCATGAGACGGTACTCGGCGCGGCTCGTGAACATCCGGTACGGCTCGCTGGTGCCGCGGGTGACCAGATCGTCGATCAGCACACCGATGTAGGCCTGATCGCGCCGCGGCCACCAGGACTCGAGACCCCGAACGCTGCGCGCCGCGTTCAGCCCCGCGATCAAACCCTGCGCGGCCGCCTCCTCGTAACCGGTGGTGCCGTTGATCTGCCCGGCGAAAAACAGACCCGGAACGAAGCGGGTCTCCAGGCTCGGCTCGAGGTCCCGGGGGTCGAAGAAATCGTACTCGATGGCATAGCCGGGGCGGGTGATGTGAGCGTTCTCGAAGCCGCGAATGGTGCGTACCAGCGCGTACTGAACGTCGAAGGGCAGGCTCGTCGAGATGCCGTTGGGATACACCTCGCGGGTTTCGAGGCCTTCCGGCTCGACGAAAATCTGATGCGCATCGCGCTCGGCGAATCGCACCACCTTGTCCTCCACCGACGGGCAGTAACGCGGACCGACGCCCTCGATGACGCCGCTGTAGAGCGGCGAACGGTCGAGCGCGGCGCGGATGACGGCGTGGCTGCGCGCGTTCGTGTGAGTAATGTGACAGGGCACCTGGCGGGGGTGCTGATCGGCCCGGCCGAGGTACGAGAATACCGGCACCGGAGTGTCGCCGGGCTGGCACTCGAGCGCGTCGAAGTCGACGCTGCGCGCATCGATGCGCGGAGGGGTGCCGGTCTTGAGCCGATCCACGCGGAATGGATACTCGCGAAGCCTGCGCGCGAGCGCATTGGCAGGCGCGTCGCCGGCCCGCCCGCCCTCGTAGTTGCTCAGTCCGATGTGGATTCGCCCGCCGAGGAAGGTTCCCACGGTGAGCACTACCGCGCGGGCGCGGAATTCCAGACCCATCTGAGTGCGCGCGCCGGCAACGCGCCCGCCTTCGACGAGCAGATCGTCCACCGTCTGCTGGAACAGAGTCAGATTCGGCTGAGATTCGAGCGCCTTGCGGATGCAAGCGCGGTACAGACCGCGATCGATCTGCGCGCGCGTGGCGCGCACCGCCGGCCCCTTGCGTGCGTTGAGCGTGCGGAACTGAATTCCGCAGCGATCCGCCGCCGCCGCCATGACGCCGCCGAGCGCATCGATTTCACGCACCAGATGTCCTTTGCCGATCCCGCCGATGGCGGGGTTACAGCTCATCTGCCCGAGCGTCTCGATGCTCTGAGTGAGCAGCAGGGTGCGCGCGCCGAGTCGCGCCGAGGCGAGCGCTGCCTCGGTGCCGGCGTGCCCGCCGCCGATGACGATGACGTCGTATTCCCGAGGGTGCTGCATGGGCCTGATGCCGATGGTTCGCATCGGTCGCGGTGGCGAAATCCAATCGCGAAGGATAGCGGCTCCGACCCCTCAGTGCACCGTCCTAGCCGCCCGCCGGGCGCTCGAGACGGCGCGCGGCCATCTGGTACGCGTAGAAGACGGCAAGCCCGCTGCCGGCCTTGCCGCTTTCGGGCAACGCGTCCCGGGCGACTCGGCAAGGCCGCGGTGGCGGCGGTTTGCGGCCGGCGCGGGCGCGCAGCCACCAGCCCATGGCGGCGCCGAGCAGCACCGCACCCGCGAGGAGAGATATGGCGCTCATGGTCGGCTGCAGAAATTCGAAGAAAAATCTGCAACTATTCTGCTCCAGCGGATCTGCGGGCGCGCTTCCCGCCGCGCCTGAATATGGTCCGGGCGCGCCATCGCAAGATTGAGCCGCCGCGCAAGGTGTCCGATACTGTTTGTCTAAGAGGAGGAATGGCCATGAAAACACCGCACCGGACCACCAGCTGCGCGGTTCTGCTGCTTGCGTTGATGACACTCGCAGGCGCGGGCCAGGCGGCGACTGACGAGCTGGATATCTTTTTCGGCGAGTACGAGGGCCAGGCCGTTACCGGCGGCGCCAATGAGATCAGCAAGCGGGACCTGCGGGTCAAGATCTCGCCCGCCGCAAATGGATTTACGGTCAACTGGGTCGCGGTCACCAAGCGGCCCGACGGCAGGCTCAAACGCAAGGAATATTTAATCGACTTCCACCCCACGAAGCGCAAAAACATCTACCGCTCCGGCGAGCGCAGGGACATGTTCGGCAACGCCGTGCCCTTGGACCCCTTGAAAGGCGACCCCTACGTGTGGGCGCGCGTCGAGGGTGACACGCTGACGGTGTTCGCACTTCACGTGCTAGAAGACGGTGGCTACGAGATGCAGACCTACGCGCGCAAGCGCATCCCCGAGGGCATCGATTTGAAGTACTCGCGCATCCGCGACGGCGAGACACTGCGCACCGTGGAGGGAACGCTGTTCGAAGTAAAGTGATGATTTCCCTGCGGTTGCGCGGCGTCGTGGCCGGATGCAGGCTATACTTTTTCGCGCCGCGTACCCTGTCGGGATTATCCATTGTCTGGCACTGAGCACTCGAGCACCCAGCGCAACGTAAAGACGTTCCAGGGGCTGCTGCTGGCCCTCGACGACTTCTGGGCCGGCCAGGGCTGCGTGCTGCTGCAGCCCTACGACATGGAAGTGGGTGCCGGTACGTTTCATCCGGACACCTTCCTGCGCGCGGTCGGCCCCGAGCCGTGGAGCGCGGCCCACGCGCAACCTTCACGCCGTCCCACCGACGGCCGCTACGGCGACAACCCCAACCGCCTGCAGCACTACTACCAGTACCAGGTGGTCATCAAGCCGTCGCCGCTCGAGATTCAGGAAATGTATATGGACTCGCTCGTCTGGCTCGGCATCGATCCGCTCGAGCACGACATCCGCTTCGTCGAGGACAACTGGGAGTCGCCGACGCTCGGCGCCTGGGGCCTCGGCTGGGAAGTCTGGCTGAACGGCATGGAGATCACGCAGTTCACCTATTTCCAGCAGGTGGGCGGTCTCGAGTGCAGGCCGGTGAGCGCGGAGATCGCGTACGGCGTCGAGCGCATCGCCATGTACCTTCAGGGCGTGGACAGCATCTTCGATCTCACCTGGACGGACGGACCGCGGGGAAGAATCACCTACGGCGACGTGTTCCGCCAGAACGAGGTGGAGATGTCAGCGTACAACTTCGAGCATGCCGACACCGCGGTGCTCGTCGAGCAGTTCGACGCCTTCGAGCACCAGTGCAAGAAGCTGGTGGAACTCGAGCTGCCCCGCCCGGCGTACGACATGGTGCTTAAGGCCTCACATACATTCAATCTGCTCGATGCGCGTCACGCCGTCTCGGTGACCGAGCGCCAGAGGTACATCCTGCGAGTGCGGACCATGTCGCGGGATGTCGCTCAGTGCTACTTCCAGACGCGCCGCGCTCTCGGCTTTCCGCTGCTGAACGAGATCGAGGAGGCGGCCCATGGCTGAGACCGCCGATCTGCTCGTGGAGATCGGCACCGAGGAGCTGCCGCCGAAGTCACTGCGCGGGATGTCCGAAGCCTTCGGCGAGGCCCTTTGTGAGCGGCTGGCGTCGCGGATCCTCGGCAGTCACGAGTGCACCGTGTACGCGACGCCGAGGCGTCTCGCGGTTCTGGTCCCCGGCGTCCCCCTCAATCAGCCGGATCGCGACGTCGAACGGCGCGGCCCGGCGCTCGACGCCGCCTTCGATGCGGACGGCAAAGCCACCAAGGCGGCAGAGGGATTCGCCCGCTCCTGCGGCGTCGAGGTGGCGCAGCTCGAGCGCCTGGAGACGGCCGACGGGCGCTGGCTTCTGTTTCGATCAACGCAGGTCGGCGAATCGACCGCGTCGCTTCTACCGGCCGTAGTCGAGGAAGCCCTGGCCCGGATTCCGGTCGCCCGGCGCATGCGCTGGGCCGATCTCGAAGCCGAGTTCGTGCGTCCGGTGCACTGGGTCACCATCCTGCACGGCAGCCAGGTCATCGAGACCAGCATCATGGGCGTGAAAAGCGGCGCCGTCACCTACGGCCACCGCTTCCATCACCCGCACAGCGTCGAAATCGGAGAGGCATCGAACTACGCCGGCGCGCTCTACGGGGGCGCGCACGTGGTAGCCGACTTTGCTGCCCGCATGGACATGATTCGCTCACAGGTCGAAGAGGCGGCCGAGGCACTCGGTGGTCGCGCGGTCATCGACAATTCGCTCCTCGAGGAAAATGCCGCCCTGGTGGAATGGCCGGTCGCGGTCACCGGCAGCTTCGACGTATCGTTCCTGTCGCTTCCCGACTGCGTGCTGAGCGCCACCATGCAGGGGCATCAGCGCTACTTTCCGGTGATGGGTGATGACGGCGCATTGATGCCGAACTTCATCGCCATCAGCAACATCGAAAGCCGTCATCCCGAGACCGTGCGAAACGGAAACGAGCGTGTCATCCGCCCGCGTCTCGCGGACGCCGCCTTTTTCTTCGAAGCCGATCAGGGGCAGTCCCTTGGCGAACGGCGAGACGCGCTCAAGGACATCGTCTTTCAGGAGAAGCTCGGCTCGGTTTTCGACAAATCCGAGCGCGTGTCGCGACTCGCGGGTATCGTTGCCATCGCCATGGGCCTGGGTCCCGAGGAGATCAAGCTCGCGCGACACGCCGCCACCTTGTACAAATGCGACCTGGTCACCGAAATGGTTGGTGAATTCCCGGAGCTCCAGGGCGCCATGGGCCGGGAGTACGCGCTCGTCGCCAGAGAGGATCTGCAGGTCGCCAACGCCATCGGCGAGAGCTACATGCCTCGCTTCGCGGGCGACCGCATACCGTCCACGGCGATCGGCCGCGCGCTCTCGATAGCCGATCGCCTCGACACGCTGCTGGGGATCTTCCTCATCGGCGAGGCGCCGACCGGGGACAAGGACCCCTTCGCGCTGCGCCGTGCCGCGCTCGGCGCGCTGCGCATCATGATCGAGGCCGAGCTGCCTCTCGATCTGCACAAGCTTTTGAAGTCGACGGTCGAAGGCTACGAGAAATTTCCGGATGCAGCAGGAGCCGTCGAACAGGTCATGGAATTCGTTCTCGAGCGTCTCAAGGCGTATTTCATCGACCGCGGTGTCTCCATCGACGTCTTCCTCTCCGTGCAGGCGCGCGAGCCGACCGAGCCACACGACTTCGCGAGACGGGTTTATGCCGTCGATGCCTTCCGCAAGCTCCCGGAGGCGGCAAGCCTGGCGGCCGCCAACAAACGCATCCAGAACATTCTCAAGCAGGCCCAGGACGCCGTTCCCGAGAAAGTCGACGAGAGCCTGTTCGCGGACGACGCGGAATGGAACCTGGCAGCCAAGACCCTTGGGCTCGGGCCCCGCGTGCGCGACCTGCTCAAGAAGCGCGACTACACCAGCGCCATGACCAGCCTCGCCGGACTGCGCGAAAGCGTCGACGATTTCTTCGACAACGTCAAAGTCATGGAGGACGACGAGCAGGTGCGAAAAAATCGACTGGCGCTTTTGCGAAACATCAGCAACCTGTTCCTCGAGACGGCGGACATTTCGCGGCTGCAGGCGTGAAACGCCGCCTGTTCCTGGGCGCGCTGGGCGCATCCGCCGCCAGCGGCTGGTACTTCTGGCCGGAGGACGGTTTCCTCAACCCCTGTCTCGAGTCGTCGCTCCCGGGTGCGCTCCTCGACAACAGCCTCATTGCCGCAGCCTGGGACGGCATCGATCCCGGGCTCGCTTGGGATTGTCACGTGCACCTGCTCGGCATCGGCGACAACGGCGGCGGTGCCTGGGTCAATCCCGACATGCGCAGCACAATCAACCCCGTTCTTTTCGGCCAGTACAATTTTTTTCTCAACGCAGCGTGCGTGCACGGTTCTGACGAGATCGACAACGACTATGTCGCGCGCCTGCTCGCCGATCTCTCGGGCCTCGCGCCCGGATCGCGGCTCATGCTGCTCGCCTTCGACTACGCCTACGACGAAAACGGTCAACGCCTGCTCAGCGAAAGCCATTTTCACGTGCCGAACCACTATGCCGCCGCCGTAGCGCGACGCCACCCGGGAAAGTTCGAATGGACGGCCTCCGTGCACCCGTACCGGGAAGACGCCGTCAGCGCCCTCGAGCGCGCAGTGCGCGATGGCGCCCGCGCAGTCAAATGGCTGCCGCCTTCCATGAACATCGATCCGGCATCGCCACGCTGCGACGCGTTCTACGAGGCGCTCGTGCGTCTGGACGTGCCGCTCCTCAGTCATGCCGGCCTCGAGCGCGCCGTGAACGTCCCCGATGCGCAGCGCCTGGGCAATCCGCTGCGTCTGCGCCGCGCGCTCGAGCACGGCGTGCGCGTCATCGTCGCCCATTGCGCATCGATGGGCGACGGCGAGGATCTCGACGCCGGCCCCGGTGCACGCCGGCGCACCAACTTCGCGTTGTTTGCCCGAATGATGGACGAGCCGCGCTACGAACATCTGCTCTTCGGCGACATCTCGGCAATGACCCAGCTGAACCGCATCGGAGCGCCTCTCGATACCGTGCTCGAGCGCGACGACTGGCATCATCGCCTGCTGAACGGCTCCGACTACCCCCTGCCGGGCGTCTACCCGCTGTTCTCCATGACCGAGATGGTCGATCGCGGCTACATCGATCGGCGCCAGGCCGAGACCATCCGCGCCATCCGGCCGCACAATCGGCTTCTTTTCGATTTCGTCCTCAAACGCGCCCTGCGCCGCAACGGAAAAGCATTTTCTGCAAGCGTGTTCGAAACACGGCGGATTTTCCAACGCCGTCGGCCGATCTGACCGCAGCGCAGCCCGGGCTGCGATTCTGCGCTAGACTGCCCGAGCACATGAAGCGCAAAGGATCGAACCCGCAACCCGTGACGACAGCCTTGATCGTTCGTTCCCTTCTGTACGCGATCGGTCAGACTCTGCTGTCGGTGCCTTTCTCCATCGCAGCGATTCTCGCCCTGGCGCTGCCCTACCGGCTCCGCTACGCGCTGGTCTCGCGCTGGACCCACTGGAATCTCTGGTGGCTCGACAAGACCTGCCGTCTGAATCACACCGTCGTCGGGCTCGAGAACATTCCCGAGCGGCCTGCAATCGTTTTCTGCAAGCACGAGTCGGCGTGGGAAACGCTCGCGCTGCAGCTTTATTTCAAACCACAGGTGTGGGTCATCAAGCGTGAGCTGCTCTGGATCCCTTTTTTCGGCTGGGGGCTGGCGACGCTCCGACCCATTGCCATCGATCGCAAAACCAGCCGCACGGCACTCGACCAAATACTCAATCAGGGGCGAGAGCGGCTGAAGGAGGGGTGCTGGGTGGTGATCTTCCCGGAGGGTACGCGCGTTGCACCCGGACAGCGACGCCGTTACCGTCAAGGCGGCGCCATACTCGCGGAGAAGACGCACTGCCCGATCGTGCCGGTCGCACACGATTCCGGCGACTTCTGGCCGCGCAGGAGCTTCATCAAGCGACCGGGCACGATCCGGCTCGCAATCGGCCCGCCCATAGAGAGCGCGGGGCGCAGCGCTGCGGAAATCAATCGTCTCGCGGAAAAATGGATCGAGTCCACAGTTGAAGAGATAAGGCGCGGGCGCAATCGTGGAGGCGTCGGCCGGCACGAGCGCGAAGGCGTCGAGGAGCATACTCAGAGTGCCTGAAAAGTCGCACAGGCCCATCGTCATCGTCGGCAGCGGGCTGGCGGGCTACACCACGGCCCGCGAGCTTCGCAAGATCGACAAGGAGACGCCGCTCGAGATGATTACGGCCGACGATGGGTATTTCTACTCCAAGCCGATGATCTCCAACGCGCTCGGACGCAACCAGCAGCCGATGGATCTGCCCACGGCGGACGCGGCCAAGATGGCCGCCGATCTCGGCGCCCGGGTACGCCCACGCACGCGCGTCGATGCCATCGACAGGGATGCCGGAGAGCTGCATCTCGACGGTGAGACACTCGCATACGGCCAGCTCGTGCTGGCGCTCGGCGCCGATCCCGTGCGACTCGCGCTCGCGGGCGACGCCGATGCGCCGCTGTCGGTGAACGACCTCGATGACTACGCACGTTTTCGCGCGGCCATCGCCGATCGCAGGCGCATCGTGATTCTGGGTGCGGGCCTCATCGGCTGCGAGTTCGCCAATGACCTGGTCACGGCCGGCTACCAGGTCGAGGTGGTGGAGCTGTTCGACTACGCGCTCGGCAGGCTCGTCCCGCGCGAGGCCGGGGACGCAGTGAGCGAGGCGCTGGCGCAGCGCGGCGTCAAATGGCATTTCGGCGCTGCCTGCGAGGGCGTGAGTCGCGACGGCGAGATCCTGCACGTGGGTCTGGCCGACGGGCGAACGCTCGAGGCCGATGCGGTGCTCTCTGCCGTTGGTCTGAGGCCCCGCACCGCGCTCGCCGAGGCCGCCGGGCTCGAGACCGATCGCGGCATCGTGGTGGATCGGCATCTGCGCACGAGCGATCCGTGCATCTATGCCCTCGGAGACTGCAAGCAGGTCGGGCAGCTGGTATTGCCCTTCATCATGCCCATCATGCACGCGGCGCGCGCACTGGCGAAGACACTCAGCGGAGAGCCCACCCGGCTGCACTACCCGGCGATGCCGGTGGTCGTGAAGACGCCCGCCCACCCGGCCGTGGTCTCGCCGCCGGCACCGGGCAGCAGCGGGCAATGGCAGGTGGAACACGACAGCGAGGGTGTGCGGGCGCTTTACGTCGATGCAGCCGGCAAGACGCTGGGCTTCGTGCTTACGGGCAAGCACATCGTCGAGAAAGGGGCACTCACCAAGGAGCTGCCCGCGATCCTCGAGTGACCCGTCCTCGAGCGCTGTCAACCATTTTCCCGCTGGTGCGTTGATCTCGGTTGGAGCCCTCGGCAAATGCGCTCCAAGCTTGGCAAATGCGGGCCGGCCGTCTAGTAAACATGTCTGGGACCGAGGCTAGGCCCGCAGCGCCGCGCCCGGTATTCCCGCCGCTACGCGACGGAGACGCACGCGCTGGATACAAAGGCCCTGGATCGTTTTCTAGCCGGCGTCGAGCGGCGCGCGCTGCGCATCGCGCAGTTCGGCACGGGAAACCGGGAAGACGCCCTGGATGTGGTGCAGGAGACGATGCTGCGATTCGTGCAGCGTTACGCCGATCGACCGGAGCAGGAATGGGCAGCGCTGTTGCATCGCATACTGCAGTCGCGCATTGCGGATTTCCACCGCCGGCAGTCGGTTCGCCGGCGCTGGCGCGTCTGGCTTCGTGGCGACACGCAGGAGCGCGGCGACCCGCTGGAGAACCAGCCGGCACCCGCGAGCGCCGGTCCCGAGCGGCGCAGCGACGCCGCGGCCATGGCGCAGACACTCGAGCAGGTGCTCGCGGACCTGCCGCTTCGCCAGCAACAGGCTTTTCTGCTTCGAATGTGGGAAGGTCTCGACACCGGCGAGACGGCGCGCGCCATGGGCTGCTCGGAGGGCAGCGTGAAGACCCACCTGTCACGGGCCATGCGCACGCTGCGCGAGCAGCTCGAGGACCATCACCGGTGAGCCGCCTCGGGAGACAGAGAGCATGAGCACGCCATCACGGCAACAGGACGATCGCCTGATCGAGCGCATCCGTCGCCGACTCGACGAGAGCGTGGCGGAGCTCGACGAGGCCACCTTGTCGCGCCTCGCGCAGGCGCGCCAGCGCGCGCTGTCGGCGGAACCGGGTCATAGCCGACGCGCGCGCCGATGGATCCGCTCGCTCGCTGTCAGGCCGGCGAGCGATTGGCTGGTGCCCGCGGGCGCTTTGGCCAGCGTCGTCGCGACGGTGTTGGCCCTGGCGCTCACGGTCAGCGAACCGGAAAACGGCCTCGCGCGCGAGGTGGAAGATCTCGATCTGCTCTCCGCGGGTGAAGAGCTCGAGCTCTACGAGAACCTCGAGTTCTACCAGTGGCTCGATGAACGCGAACAGACCGGCTAGTGAAGCGCGTGCGCAGGCGTGGCCCGGGACTGCGCTGGCTGCTGATCGGCCTGTGCCTCACCGGCGGCCCGGCGCCGGGCTCGGCTGTCGCGCAGACCCAGAGCGCCGAGCGCCCGCCTTCCCGGGCGCCGGCCGACGGCGACGATACCGGGCCGAGTCTCGACTTTCTGGAGTATCTCGGCACCTGGGAGAGCGGCGACGGCGAGTGGCTCGACCCGCTGCAGCTGCCAGCCTCGGACTGGACGACGGTGTCCGATGAGCCGCCCGGCGCGAAGGATGCGGAGATCGACAATGCGCATTAAGCGGCGATGCCTGCTGGCGATCCTCGCCACGCTTCTCGCGCCCCCGGTGTGGCCGGCTGCTGAGACCATCCCCTGGAGCGCGCTGAGCGCGCAGGAGCGCGAGGTGCTCGGGCCGTTTCAGGATCGCTGGGAGACGCTCTCGCCCGAGCGCCAGCAGCGGCTGCGCAGGGGCGCGGCGCGCTGGCGCAATCTCGATGAAGCGCAGCGCCAGCAGTTCGAACAGCGTTACGAGAAGTGGAAGGCGCTGACCCCGCAGCAGCGACAAGAGATCCGGCGCCACTTCCAGCGCTTTCGCGCGCTGCCGCCGAGCGAGCAACAGCGCATCCTGAGCGCACGCAAGCGCTTCCGGAATCTTCCCCCGGCCGAGCGCCAGCGGCTGCTCGAGAAGTTCCGCGACATGACACCCGAGCAGCGCCAGCGCCTGCAGCGCGAGCTGCGCCGCAAGCGCCGGCAGCGCCTCGAAAGGCTCAGACGCGGCAACGCGCCACCGGGCGCGGGCGGGCAACAATCACAAAGCGAGTAACACTCGCATTCCCAGTCTCTGCACCGCCGCCTGCGCCTGCTGAATCGCCGCCGGTTGAAAACCGTACCCGCTCGGGGGGCATAAGTCATTGACCGGCGCAGCTTCGTGCGCCGGCGCCAGCCGCGGGTCCTTCGATGGTTACGTAACAACCTGATAAAGAAACCTTTTCCTTAAATCTCGCGAATCCACCGGTGACTAAATTCGACGCAGTTTCATGCCGATAAAGGCTCTGCGGACGATCGCCCGGACGCGCGCCGGCGGATCGCCGCCGATTCATCGGGGAGACAGGAGAATGACCGCCATGAGCACCATCGCCGACAACGCCCTTCGCAGCGCCTTCGGACTCGTCGTCGTAGCGGCCATGCTCGTAACGATATGGCTGGCAAGGGAGTCCGGTACCCGCGCCGCCGCCGTCGGCCTGGCGAGCGAGTCGGACCCGTCGATGCTCCACCCGCAGGGAAACGATCCCACGCCGGCGACACGCACCGCCATCCCGCGAGGACAGCGCGCCCCGCGCCAGGCATCGCCGCTCGACTAGCCAACGGCGATCGCCGCGTCGTCATGTCGAGCTGCGCGCATCCGAGGCACTTTCGAAGGTCGCGTCAAGAATGACCACTTCGGGCAAGCGCTAGTTTGCTCACTCTTCATTCGGCCGCGGTGCCCCTGCGGTCAGAGCCGGACCCGAATTTTGGGTTCGGCTTTTTTGTTCGCGGCTGCGCCTGCCGCTGCGGGCCGTATGGTATAAAGCCAACTTGTCCAGCATCCGGCGGTTCGAAGGAGTCACGGGCTTGAGCGGATCCAGACGCTATCAGCGTAACTATCCGGCAACCCGCATGCGCCGCATGCGGCGCGACGATTTCTCCCGCCGGCTGATGCGGGAGTCGCTGCTGAGCCCCGCCGACCTCATCTACCCGATGTTCGTCATCGAGGGTAGCGGCGTGCGCCAGCCGGTGCCGTCGATGCCCGGTATCGAGCGCGTCAGCGTCGACGAGCTGGTACGGGACGCGGTCCGAGCCGCCGAGCTCGGCATTCCCGCCGTGGTGCTGTTCCCGTTCATCGACGCGCACGGCAAGTCACTGGACGCGAACGAGGCCTGGAATCCGCAAGGGCTCGTCCCGCGAGCGGTCCGGGCGCTCAAGGAGGCCGTGCCGGAGCTCGGCGTGATCACCGATGTCGCTCTCGATCCCTACACGAGCCACGGCCAGGACGGACTCCTCGACGAGAGCGGTTACGTCACCAACGACGAGACCGTCAGCGCGCTGATAAATCAGGCGCTCTGCCACGCCCAGGCCGGCGCGGACATCGTCTCGCCTTCGGACATGATGGACGGACGNNGGCCACGGCCGTCTCCCACGCCCGCGCCGGCGCCGACGTGGTGGCGCCCTCCGACATGATGGACGGCCGCGTCGGCGCGATCCGCGACGCGCTCGAGAGCGAAGGCCACGTGAACGTGCGCATCCTCGCCTACTCCGCGAAGTACGCCTCGTCTTTTTACAATCCTTTTCGTGACGCCGTGGGCTCGGCTGCGAGTCTCGGCGGCGGAGACAAGTTCAGCTATCAGATGGATCCGGCAAACAGCGACGAGGCTTTGCAGGAGGTCGCGCTGGATCTCGCCGAGGGCGCCGACATGGTCATGGTGAAGCCGGGGCTGCCCTACCTGGACATCGTCCGCCGGGTCAAGGATCGCTTCGGCGTGCCGACCTTCGTCTATCAGGTGAGCGGCGAGTACGCCATGCAGATGGCCGCGGTGCAGAACGGCTGGCTCGACGAGCGCGCTACGGTCATGGAAGTGCTAACGGGTATCAAACGCGCCGGGGCCGACGGCATTCTCAGCTATTTCGCATTACGCGTGGCCGGCTGGCTCAAGGGCGCGTAGAAGCGCGATCTTTCAGGGCATCGATGGCATCGAGCCGCGCCATCAGCGCCGTCGCTTCCTGTTCTTGCCTTTTCGACCTTTGGATGCTTTCCCCGACCGGGCGCTTTCCGCTTGCTGCGCCGCCCGCTGACGACGCCGGCGCTGGCGACGCACCTTTTCCGCCACCAAAAAGCCACCTATCAGGAGCGTCGCGGCCGCTGCCACGCCCAGCATCGTGACGGGAACGCCGCCACGCCCCGGGAGCTCGCCTTCCACCAGCTTCCCGTCTATGAAGTTCACGTGATGGATGCGTTCCGTCGAGCTATCGCCCGGGGTGAGCGTCACCCGTACCGTGCCCTCGAATTCCGGTGTCTTCAGGCGCAGCTCACGACCGATATCGGAATCGTGCAGATGCATTCGAAATCGGAAGTAGCCGTTCGAATCACTGCTGCCGCTGCCCATGCGCTTCCCGTCCACATGGGCGACCACTGGCACGCCGTCGAGCGGCTGTCGATCGGCGTCGAGGATATAACCGGTGACGTCGTAACGATGATCGACCTCGTGCAGCGAGTAGGCGAATGGGATCGATGTCAGCACCAGCACGACCGACAGCATCAGCTCCCCGACAGGGACTCTCATAGGGAAACTCCAATGTGTTGACCCGACGGGATCAGTAGTCGATCGCCGCTATTGGATCCCTTTGAGCCGCCCCAGTGCCCAGGGTTCCCCGGTGGTGTCGAATCGTGAGCGGTCTGCCGACCGGGTCACAGTAGCCCTGCAGCTAGCCCGCGGCCACCGCTGCCGACCACGGCGACATNNCCGTTACGGGCGCGCACCACGGTATGCTGCTCGGCGATCCTTTCGTACACGTCCGCCGCAAGCCGCGCGTCGACGGTCACTGTCGGCGTGCCGCTCACGTCGAGGCGCGGCTGATGGCAGGCTTCGTCCACTCCCATTTGGAAATCCACCATGAACGATATGAGCTGCATGACAGCCGGCATGATGCGCCGTCCGCCGGACGCGCCGACCGCGAACCGCACACCCCTTCCGGTGTCGACCACCGTTGGACACATGTTGGTCAGCGGCCGCTTGCCCGGGCCCATGCTGTTGGGACGTCCGGGCCGCGGATCGAACCACATGATGCCGTTGTTCATGAGAACACCCGTTTCGGGCAGCACCACCTTGGAGCCGAACACCGACAGCAGCGTCTGGGTGAGCGCCACCATGTTGCCGTCGGCGTCGACCACGCTCATATGCGTGGTGCAGGTGGGCGCGGTGCTCTCGCCGTCGTCGCCGAGATTTTCCAGGCGCTCGGCATAGGCTTGCAGCAGACTGTCCGCGTAGCCGGCGTACGTGGCGGCGTCGGGCGCCGCCCCTGGCGACACGCGCTCGCCGAGCAGCTCGAGGGTTCTGCGCAGGGTCGGGGCACCGGTCAGCTCGGTCGCGCCGTGCACGAGCGCACCCCGGTAGCGAAACGTCTGCGCGGGCGCGACGGCGGCGTGGTACCGGGCGAGGTCTGCGGCGGCGATGCGGCTGCCCAGCCGCTCGAAGTCACTCACCAGCTGCCCGGCGATCCGGCCCTCGTAGAAATCCCTTGCGCCGGCCTCGGACAAGCGCTCCAGGCTGGCGGCCAGATTTCCGAGCCGCATGCGCGGCACCGGTCCGCCCCATTCACCCGCCGGCACGTGCCCGCCGGGCAGATAGACGCGTGCGCTCTCCACGTAGTCGCGCAGCTGTGGCGCCGCGGCGGCAATCTTCAGCGTCGCGTACCAGTCGACCTGCATGCCTCGCCGTGCGAGCTCGACGGCCGGCGCCAGGCTCTCGCTCCAGCTGCGGCTGCCGAAGCGCTCGAGCGCCGCCGCCATACCGTCGGTAAAACCGGGCACGGCGAACGAGAAGGGTCCGACCACGTTGCGCTTGTCGAGCACCGCGGGCCAGCCGAACAGATCGGCGTCGTTACCGGGCGCCGGGGGATAGTCATCCGGGTCGAGGGCGAGCGGTGCGCGCACGCCGAAATCCACGTCATAGGCGCGCGCCTCGTCGGCCAGGTAGACGAGCATGTGGCCGCCGCCACCGAGTCCGCTCATCCAGGGCTCCACCGTGCCGATGGCGAAGGCGGCGGCGACCGCGGCATCCACGGCGTTGCCGCCCTCGGCGAGCACCCGAGCGCCGACTCGCGAGGCCTCGAAGTGCTGGCTCACCACAATTCCGGACGTCGATTCCACGGCGGGCTTGCGTATGTGCCAGGTCTCGGTATTCCCGTCCACCAGGTCGTTGCCGGTCATGCTTTGGTCATACGCCTCTGTTCGTGGAAAATGGCGCCATTATCGGGCTCCGACCGTCGCCCGTCACCGTCTGACGGCGGCGCGCCGCGCGCGATCCATGACGCACCCCTGCACGAGAAGGTTCCATGTCATGACTGGCAACTCAGAAAGCGAGAAAGTGAGCGGCGGCTGCCTTTGCGGCGCGGTGCGCTATGAGCTCGAGCCGCCGCTGCGCCCGGTCGTCGCCTGTCACTGTCTGCGGTGCCGGCGCGCCACCGGCCACTACGTGAGCGCCACGGCGGTGCCGCGAGAGCGATTCCACTTAATCGAGAGCGATGCCCTGAAATGGTATCGGTCGTCACCACACGCCGAGCGGGGTTTCTGCGGCGTGTGCGGCTCGAACCTCTTCTGGAGCGCGCGCGGTCGCGACACCATCAGCATCATGGCCGGCAGCATCGACGGGGAAACGGGTCTGCGCACGGTCGCGCACATCTGCGTGGCGCAAAAAGGCGACTACTACGACCTGAATCCCTCCGAGCCACAGTACCAAGCGGGTGACTACCCCTCGCCCTGGAGCAGCTAGCGGACCGATGAACGAAAAANNCACGAGGGCGGCATGAGCGGAGAAGCCGTGCGCGAGGTGTTCGAGCGCGGGCAGGTTGCGGCCCTTCTGATGGTGGATCCGGATCGCGACTGCGTGGTGCTCATCGAGCAGTTTCGCCCTGGGCCGTTCGCAGCGGGTGATCCTCCCTGGCTGATCGAAACCGTTGCCGGCATCATCGAAGGCGACGAGAGCGCGGAGCAGATGGCGAAGCGCGAAGCCATGGAGGAAGCCAACTGCGAGGTCACGGATCTGTTCCCCATCATGCGTTTCTTCACCAGCCCCGGGGCCTGCACGGAGAGCGTCACCCTGTTCTGCGGGCGCGTGGACTCATCGGCCGCCGGCGGGGTTCACGGGCTCGATGCGGAGCACGAGGATATCCGCGTGATGGTGGTGTCGGTGGACGAGGCCCTGTCGCTGCTGAGAGAGGGCCGAATCGTCAACGCGAAAACCATCATCGCGCTGCAATGGCTGGCGGCGAACTACGAGGATCTCAAAAGCCGCTGGTCGGCCGCCGGGTGATTTTTTACAGCACCGCGCCGCGGGCGACCACTGGCCACAGCGCCTGCACGCGCCCGTTGCGCACACACACGTACCAATCGTAGAGATTTACCGTCGGGTCACAGTGCCCGGGCACCAGCTTGAGCCTGTCGCCGAGCGAGAATCGCGCCCCACCGCCGTCCCACTCCAGCCGGCCGTGCTCGTCGGATGCACCGACGAAGCGCACGTCGGGCATGCCGAAAACGCTCGGCATGCCCGAATCCACGCTCGATGCCTTGAGCCCGGCGTCCACGACCGCGCGGCCGGGCTCCGGCGTGCTCATGACCGTGGTGTAGACGAACAGGGCATGCCGAAAGGTATCGACGGACCCGCCGCCCTCGCCTTGGTTCCTGGCGTAATCCACGTCCATGAAGATGTAGGAGCCTGCCTGGAGCTCGTTGTAGACGCCGCTGCCGGCCTCGAAAGCATAGGTGCCGGTGCCGGCGCCGGTTACCGAGCGGCAGGCGAGACCGTGCTCGGCCAGCAATGCCACCATCGCTCGCGTCGTCTCGACCGCCGCGTCGACGGCGGCGCGGCGGTCGGCGTGATCGCGGATGTGCTGTGCTCTCGCCTGGTAGGCCTGAAGGCCGGCGAAACGCAGCGCCTTCGCGCTATCGACGCGCTTTGCGAGCTCCAGGGCGGCTGCTCCCGGAGCAATACCGCAGCGATGACCGCCGACATCGATCTCCACCAGCACATCGAGCCCCACGCCGGCGCGGGCGGCGGCGGTGTCCAACGCGGTCACGTTGTCGGCATTGTCGACGCAAACGCCCAGTCTCGCCTCCCCCGCCAGGGCCGCGAGATGCGCAATCTTGCGTTCACCGACGATCTCGTTGGTAATGAGCACGTCGCGCACGCCGCCCTGCACCAGCGCTTCCGCTTCGCTGACCTTCTGGCAGCACACGCCGACCGCACCGAGCGCCATCTGCCGCAGAGCGATGATCGCGCACTTGTGGGTCTTCGCGTGCGGGCGCAGGCGCACGCCGGCGGACCTGGCCGCCTCGGCCATGCGCAGCAGGTTGGATTCGAAGGCATCCAGGTCGATGATCAGAGCAGGCGTGTCGACCTCGTCGAGGGGCATGCCGACGTCGGCAGGTGGTCTTACGCTCATCACTCGGCAACGCGCCGTGACGCCCGGGCGGGCGGAAGGGTAGAATTCAAGCACAGTTCCTTGAAGCGGAGAAGCACGTGATCGTCGAACAAATCTGGACCGGCAACGCCTACCGCAATTTCAACTATCTGATCGCCTGTCCCGAGAGCGGCGAGGCGCTGGCGGTCGATCCGCTCGACCACAAGAAATGCCTGGCGCGCGCGAAGGAGCGCGGCTGGGAGATCACGCAGGTGCTCAATACTCATGAGCACGCCGACCACACCGGCGGCAACAAGGCCGTCATTGCCGCGACCGGGGCCAAGCTGCTCGCCCACGTCAACGCCTCTGACAAGATTCCCGGCATCGACCGGGGGCTCGCGGCGGGCGACATCGTCAAGGTGGGCAAGACCGTCGAGCTCGAGAGCCTCGACACCCCCGGCCACACCATGAGTCACGTGTGCCTGCTGTCTCACACCGACGTGCCGGCGCTGTTCTGCGGCGACACGCTGTTCAACGCCGGCGCCGGCAACTGTCACAACGGCGGCCATCCGGAGGAGCTCTACGAGACATTCGCCAACCAGCTCGCCACGCTGCCGGACGAGACGCTGGTCTATCCGGGGCACGACTACATCAGCAACAACCTGGAGTTCACGCTCGACCGCGAGCCCGACAACGCGAAAGCCAGCGCGCTTTTGAGCCAGGTGGCGGAGCAGGATCCGAACAAAGCGCTCGTCTCGACCCTGGCACTGGAGAAGGAGATCAATACCTTCTTCAGGCTGCGCAGCCCGTCGGTGATCGCGCGACTGCGCGAGGCGTTCCCGGATTTGCCGGAAGACCCCGATCCCAAGACCGTGTTCCTGAAGCTGCGCGAGCTGCGCAACGGCTGGTGACCGAGCCCGCGTCGCAGGGCACGAGCCAGGCAACGTGAGACGCGCGGTAGTGATGGTGATCGACGGTCTGCGTGCCGATATGGTCGGCGCGCACTACACGCCCCGGCTCGCCGATATCGTCGAGCGCTCGCGGTGGTTTACCGGCCAACGCAGCGTTTTTCCCTCGGCAACCCGCGTCAACTCCGCATCCATCGCCACCGGTTGCTGGCCGAAAAGCCACGGGCTCGCCGGCAATGCAATCGCTCTGGACGAAGGCGAAGGTCTGCAGGCGGTTTCCGTGGGCCCCGCGGATTTTCGCGATCGACTGCGGCGCGCAACGGGCCGCACCCTGCACCGGCCGACCCTGAGCGAGCGGCTTCGCCCCCACGGCGGTGCCGTCATCTACTCCAACTCATCGGCGGGCTCCGCGCACATGCAGGATCCCGACAGCCACGGGTGGCTCTTTCATCGCAACGGTTCCTTCGCACCGGGCATGCGGGCCATCACCGACGAGCGCCACCTGGATGTGACCTACGATGCGGCAGGCGATGCCGAAACCACGCGGCGTTTCTGCACCGCGCTCGACGAGCCCGGCGAGGCGCTGCTGCATCTGCTATGGATTTGCGAGCCGGATCATTCCCAGCACACGCTCGAGCTCGGATCGCCCGAGCACCGCGAAATCATCGCGGGCGCGGAGCAATGTGCGGTCGAGGTCTCCGACGCAGTCGGCAGGCTCCGCGCGCGCAGGGACGACGTGCTTTTCGTCATCGCCTCGGATCACGGTCACGAGACCATCGACGAGGTGATCCCCGTCAACGCGCTGCTGATCGAGGCCGGCTTCAAGGAGGGCACCGACTCCCGTGATGTGGTGCTCGCCTCGAGCGGAATGGGCGCGCTCATCTATCTGTCCGACCAGGCCGCCGATCGACGCACGGCCATTGCCGAGTGGATCCGTGGACAAGCTTGGTCGGGCGAAGTCTTCGAAGGCGAAGAGCTCGAGCAGATCGGGCAGCGCAGCGACACGGCGCTCGCGATCGCTTTCAGTATGGCGAAGCGCGACGTCGCGAATCGCTACGGCGTTCGCGGGCTCAGCCACGTCGCGGGCGACATTTTCATGAAAAGCGATGCCGCCGGCCTCGGGCAACACGGAGGTCTGGGTGCCTACGAGACCAACGCTTTGCTGGGCATCAGCGGCGGCGGCTTCACCCCCGGAAGAAGCGGTCATCCCAGCCGCACCATCGATATCGCCCCCACCGTTCTGCGCCACGTGGGCGTCGACTACAACGGCATGGACGGTGAGCCGCTGCCGCGCGACTGATTGAACGCAGCGGATCAGTTCGACATGAAGTCGGCCAGCTCCGAGTCCCCGAGCATGGCATCGAGACTCTTTCCCACCACCATGTTGACGAGCTCGACGTTATCATCGGCGTCGGGTGCCGTCGCGAACTCCTCCCGGTGGTTGGTCGTGTAGCGACTCGTCAGAGTCTCGTTACCTCTCCTGCATGTCACGTCGACCGAGGATGACAGCGTCACTTCGGTGAGCACCGACCCTCCCGTATTGTAAGTGAGCTCCTCGAGCTCGATCGTGAGCTCGATGTCGCCGCCCGATCCGGGCGCAACGACGACGTAGCCCTGTTGCTCGAGCTTCTCACCGATCAGCCTGGTCAATCCGGGCGTGATATCGCCCTCGGTAGAGATGGTCGATGTTTGAGCGTCGACGCCGCCACGGCTGCCGATCACGTTGCTGCCGCGATCGTCTCGGACGACCAGCTCAACGGTGCGTTGCTCTGCGATTCTTCGCGGCGAATCAGCGAGCTGCGGGGAAATAATCACCACCTGGGGCGATCGCGCACAGGATACCGCCGTGAAGCAGAGTAATCCGATGGCCAGCGCCCCCGCGAGGCTGCGAGCTCCAAGCCGAAGACGCTCACGTATGCCCGACATGTTCAAGCTCCTCCATTCGCAATCGACCGGTCTCTCCTGGGCAGACCGTCACTATAGCCGAACTGGCAATCGCCCTCATCGATGCCAGCGTGTGCGCCTGCAGCAAAGGGAGCGCCTACTCTGTCCATGGGGAAATTCAGTATACTGTCCCTCCGACGCCACACGATGGGATTTGCCGATACGGCCGTCGTTGCCCGCTTAATACCCTAACCAAAGACAACAGGAGCGACCAATGAGCGCATCAGAAAAGACAGTCGACAACGGTGTAAACGTAGCGGCACTCCTCGAAGCCCGCGAGGCTCTGAGCGGCGCTCCCGAGGCCGCGAAATTCACCTGGCGCGCGAACTGCAAGTGGGTGAACGGCACCCACAGCACGTCTTCGGTGAAAGGGTTCTTCGGGCTCGGCGACGAGCAGAGCCACAAGACCGAGTTCACCTTCGAGGCCGACCACCCGGAGATTTTCGCTTCCGAGGACCACGGCGCCACACCGGTGGAGCTGGTGCTCGCGGGGCTCGCCAGCTGCCTCACCGCCGGCGTCGCCTCCGTCGCGCAGATGCGCGANNATTCTCGGTATCGACAGCGACGTGCGCAACGGCTTCGACGGCATCAAGGTGCACTACGACATCGACGCCGACGCCAGCGAGGAGGACATCAAGGCGCTGGTCGCCCAGTCGCAGAAGCGCTCGGCGGTCTTCGACATCGTCACCAACCCGACCAACGT
>JABAHO010001192.1_pt1 | contig 29771 bp, 26 predicted proteins | sample 7062071 | NCBI WGS metagenome assembly JABAHO01 (sample SAMN14534356, study PRJNA622989) | marine sediment metagenome | biome: marine biome [ENVO:00000428]; feature: marine pelagic biome [ENVO:01000023]; material: deep marine sediment [ENVO:00002113] | place: India: Gulf of Kutch | collected...
GAGCGACTGGCCATCTTCACCAGCGGGATGACAGCAGAACTGCCCGAGCTCGGGTACGGCCTCAGCTACCGATCGGAGTCGGTGGCCGAATCTGATCCGGGGCAACTTATCTCCCACTTCCACACTCAAATGCGTCGCACGGAGGCCGAGATCGCTCTCGAGCTGGCTCGCTCCGGGTATTTCGTGGTGGCCGACGGCCCCATTTCGGAGCTGGCGGCCGAGCCGGTCGTCGGCTACATCAAGAGCCACCGAGTCTCATACCTGCCGTCGGAGTTGATGCCGATCATGGCGCGGCTCGAGCCGGGCCAGCGCACGCCGCTGTTCGGCATGCCGAGTTACAAGCGCTACTCGTGGTATCAACGGTTGAGTCGACCCGCCGGAGGTCACACCTGGTCGGGCATCGTGCGGTGCGAAGCCCCCCAATCGCTGGGTCTGGATCGCGCCGTGGTGTTAGCCAACCGCACGGCAGCTCTGCTGCCCCGATTCCGCTCCGAGCCCCACATTGATCCCCGCGCCCCACAGAACCTGGTACCGATCGGAGCGCTGGAACGACAGTTACGAGCCCGACTCGGCGATCGGGACCTGATTTATCGCGCTCTGCGAGCAGCGACCATGGGGGTGCCAGCGTGAGCGCCATAATGAGATCCGCGCTGGAGGACTGATGGCGGAGAACCAATCGGGGGTCGGGCGGGTGCTCGGCACCCAGCACACCTCGACTCGCGACTTCCGCGTTGTGCTCGAGGACGATGAGTATCTGCAGCTCGACGACCTGGTTGTCGTTACCACCCAGGTACCGGGTCAGGGAGAAGTGAAGACGTACGGCATCGTCACCGAGGTCGAAGCGATCTACGAGGGTGCCACCTTCGAATCCGACACGCATCGCATCGCCGCCGAAGGAATCTTGCCGGCAGCCAAGGTCCGCTCGGCGCAAGTATCGATAACCCGTATCGACCCCGAGCTGTGGGTGTCGCCCGACCCGGGCGAGGTGGTCGACCGAGCCACCGGCGCCGAACGCCACAAGGCCTTGTACGCCGACGAGATGGGCCGGCCCCTGGCCGTCGGGCTCGGGCGAGACGGTGAGCCGGTGTTCGTCGACCTCGACTTCTTTGACGGCCGCAAAGGGGGCCACATGTCGGTTTCGGGTATCAGCGGGGTGGCAACCAAGACCAGCTTTGCGCTGTTTTTCCTGCGGATGCTGACCGCCAAGCCCGAGGTGGTGGGTGAGGGCGCCGCCAACCTCCGGGTGCTCGTCTTCAACGTGAAGGGCGAAGACCTGTTGTGGCTGGACAAGCACAACAAGGAGTTCGACGAGACCGCCGCTCAGGCCTGGGACCAGCTGGGAGTCAAGCCGACCCCGTTCGAGTCGGTGGGGTTTTGGGCACCGCCCCGGCCGAAGTCCGGCGACGTGGTGGTTCCCGACATCAGCGGCCGCCAGGAAGGAGTGTCGGCATTTGCCTGGACCCCGCGCGAGTTCGTGGATGAGGGACTGCTTCGCTTCCTGTTCACCGACGCCTCAGACACTCGCAATCAGATTCCGTTCGTCGAGGAGCGGGTAGAGGCGCAGCTCAAGCGCTATGCGGTCGATGTCGCCGGTGAGCCCGGTGCGGTCGTCCTGCGCGACCCGGTGGAAGGACATAAACCGGGGGATGTGGTCACTCCCGGCAAGGGCGAGACGGTGATCCGCGATTTGAAGGATTTGGCGGACGCCGTTGAGGAGTTCGTCGACCCGGCGGATGATGAGCCGGACCAGCGTTGGACGGGACGGGTGCAGCCCGGCACCGTCTCTGCGTTCATGCGCCGGCTCCACGCCGCCACCAACCGCCTCGGCCACCTGATCCGAGCGGGTGAGAGCCGGCGCATCGATCGGTCGGCCGCCCAGGTCAGTGTGGTCGGCATCCAATCGTTGCACGACCTCGGCCAGCGTTTCGTCGTCGGCGCTCTCCTGGCTGAGACCTTCGCCGAGAAGGAACGCAGCGGACAGCGGTTCCCCCTGTCTGTGATCGTGCTCGACGAGCTCAATAAGTACGCCCCCCGGGAAGGGAGCAGTCCGATCAAGGACATGCTGATCGACATTGCCCAGCGGGGCCGGTCGCTGGGGGTCCTGTTGGTGGGCGCCCAGCAGACCGCTTCCCGGGTCGCGCAGGAGGTCATGGAGAACGCCGCTCTCAAGGTGGCGGGCCGGCTCGACGCCGCCGAGGCCGAGCGGGCCGAATACGGCTGGATGCTTCCATCGACCAGAGCCCGGGCCCGGCTGCTCAAACCCGGCACCATGGTGCTGAGCCAGCCGGCGATTCCGCTGCCGCTGGTTGTGGATTTTCCGTTTCCGCCCTGGGCGACCAGGCGGGAAGAGGTGATCGAGGAGGGTGACCCCTTCGAAGGGCTGTGATGCGGGTCCTGCACACGTCTGACTGGCACGTCGGTAAGAAGCTCGGCCGCTACGACCGGCTGCAAGAGTCGGCAACCGCCATCGACGAAGTCGCCGAAATCGCCGACGCAGAAGACGTCGACCTGGTGGTCCACTCCGGCGACCTGTTCGATCGTCCTTTTCCGCCGATCGAAGCGCTCCGGGTCGCACTCGACGGGCTCGTAAAACTCACGAACCAGGGCTCGCGTCCCGTTGTGGTTGTGGCCGGCAACCATGATTCGGGCGACCTCTTTGAAGCGCTCGGCCCTTTCCTGGCCGGCTGGCGGATACATCTGGTGGGCCGGATCAAACCGCCGGCCGACGGGGGGGTGCTCGAGCTCGAAACCGCTGCCGGCAAAGCCTTGGTCGCCGGACTGCCGTTTCTTAGGGAAGGCCATGTCGTCGACTTCATGGCCGACACCGACCGATGGTACGGCCAGTACGCCGACCGTATCCGTCGCCTGACCGAGGTATATAGCGACCACTTGGTCCACCAAGCCGGCACCGATGCGGTCTCGGTCCTGGTGGCCCATTTCATGGTGACCGGCGCTCGTATCGGTGGCCACGGTGCTCCCCGGGGCGAGCGAGAGTTGCACATGGGCGAGGCATACGCGGTTGGGGAGGGTGCCATCCCGACCTCGCTGGGATATGTCGCCATGGGTCACATTCATGCCCCGCAGCCCGTTCCCGGTGCCAACGTGCCGGCCGAGTATGCCGGATCTCTTCTCGAACTCGACTTCGGAGAGGCCGGGGAAGAGAAGCGGGTGGTGATCGTGGATATAGAACCGGGCCGTCCCGCCACCGTGACCGGCAAGCTATTGAGTGCTCGGCGTCGTCTAATACAGGCCACCGGCACCTGGGAAGAGCTGGCCGCCCGCACCGATCTCGACGACGTGTATCTCGACCTCGCGGTCACCACCGAAGGCCCCGAGCCCGGACTGGGCGCCCTGGCCGTCGAGCGCTTCCCCGATCACCTCGTGAAGGTGGTCGCGGTCTACGACCGGCCCGAACAGGATGAGACGGCGCGCGGTCAGCTGCCGTGGGATCAGGTCTATGCCGAGTACTACGCGCATGAGCGGGGAGAGCCGGCGCCAGATGACCTCCTGGCGGCTTTCCGCCAGGTTGCCGACGAGGTAGCACATGCGTCCACTTGAGCTCACTCTGAAGGGCTTTCAGTCCTACGCCGAGCAGCAGACCTTTGATTTTCGCGAGCGTCGCTTGTTGGGGATCGTCGGTCCTATCGGCTCCGGCAAGTCCTCGTTACTGGATGGGGTCGCCTTTGCTCTCTATGGCCGCACGCCCCGGGCCGGCAAGTCGACCAAGGGGCTGATCAACCAACGCCAGGGCTCGGCTCACGTTGAGCTCTGGTTTGAGGTCGAGGGTGAGACGTGGCGGGCAGTCCGAGCCCTGCGACGAAAGGGACAAAGCGCTCACAACCTCTATCACCATGCCAACGACGACGTGGAGGCCGAGCGCGTTGAAGAAGTAACCGGTGAGAAGCAGGTCACCGCCAAGGTGACGGAGCTGCTCGGTCTCGACTTCGACGGCTTCAATCGGTCAGTTTTCCTAGCTCAGAACCGCTTTGCCGATTTCCTGCAGGCAACGGCCAGTCAGCGGGACGTGGTTCTCAAGGGTGTCTTCGGCTTCGATCGCCTGGATCAGATGGAGGAGGTCGCCAAAAGCCGCCGTGATGGGCTTCGAGCCGAGCTGGCCGACCTCGAGCGCTTGCGCGGCGAAGTCGAAGCGGATCGTATTTCGCTGGCAGAGGCCAAGGGTGCGCTCAAGGAAGCCAGTCTCCGATTGCAAGGCATCGAAGCGCATCGCACAACGGCTAGCCGGCTCGAAGCCGCCGCGGCCCAAGCGATCGGCGATGGGCAGCGTGCCGAAAAGCGCCTCGCAGAGCTTTCCGACCTCGCCGCCCAGCTTCCCGCTCGCGATGCCACCAGTTTGTTGCTCGACAGGGCGGCGGCCGGCAACAAGGGTCAGGCTGATGCGGAAAAGGCACTGGAGGTCGCCGGCAAAGAGTTGGAGGCAGCCCGCCGCCACCAGGCCGAGACCATCAAGGCAACCGGTGGTCCGGCTGCCCTCGAAAGACTCTCTGCCCGGATCGAGCAGTCGGCCGATCTCGAAAAACGCGCTCAAGAAGCGGCAACCAAGTCGATCGTGGCGGCAACTGCGCTCGAAGAAGCCGAGCAAGAGCAGGCCAGGGCTCAAGCTGAGGCGGGGGCTGCCCTGAAGGATCAAATCGCGTCTGAGGCCGCGGTTGAGGCCGCGTCTCAGGCGCTGGCGGATGCGGACGAGAAACGACATGCCATCCAGCATGAGGCCGCCGCCATGACACTGCGGGGCGAGCTGGCTGCCGGCGAGCCGTGCCCGGTTTGTGAGCAGCCTGTGCCACAACCGCCCCAAGCCACGAAGGTGCTCGCGCTGGAGAAAGTCGAGCGTTCTGTAGCAGATGCCCAGGAGGCCCTGGCGAGGGCCCGGGCGGGGCACACTGCCGCCGCGGCCGCTCAGGCCAAGGTCGTCGCACAGATCGAGGCGGCCGGCAAGGCGCGGCGGGCGGCGGAGCAACGGATGGCCGAATCCAAGTCGGTCGAAGAGTCGCTCGCCCGCGAACACAAAGAGGTAGCCGGCGAGCTCGAGAAGACCATCGGCGACGGCGAACCCCTCGCGATAATTCAAAGATGGCGCGCCGATCTGGCTGCGGCCGACGCTCTGCTCGAGCAGCGAGTCTCAGCCGAGGCCGGCGCTCGAGAGCACCTCGAGCGGGAGAAAGCCGCCCAGAGCAAAGTGGAATCCGAGCTCGTTCAGCTGGCAACCACTGTGGCCACTTTGGCCGGTCAGCTCGGTGGCGAGATCCGTCCGGCGGTTGATGTCGCCGAGTTGTCCGATGGCCTCGATCAACTGCGCAAGCTGTGGGAGGAGCGATCTGCCGCAGTCCAGGATGAGCAGAAAGCGGCGCTCGTAAAGCAGGAGGAGGCCGAGAGTGGTTTGAAAGCCATCCTCGATGAGCTTGGAGTCGAATCGGACGTAGGGCTGGCCGGCGCACTGAAGCAAGCCGGCGCCGACCAGGCCCGGCTCGAGGAACGAGTCGAGACTCTTGAGGGCCGGGTCGCGAGGTTCGCCGAGCTAGAGAAGAGTTCGGGCGAAGCAGCCAAGCAACTCAAGCTGTACACAACACTGGCCGACGACCTGCTTCCCAGCCGCTTCCTCAAATTCGTCCTCGACGAGGAGCGGCGCTCACTAGCGGCCCTCGGAAGCGAGCATTTCGCACGCATGACCCGGGACCGATACCGATTCACAGATGATGGCAATTTCAACGTGCTCGATGTCAGCGCCGCCGAAGCCGAACGCAAGGCCGACACTCTGTCCGGGGGTGAGTCGTTTCTTGCCTCGCTCGGCCTGGCGTTGGCACTCGCCGAGATGGTCACCCGCACCGGCGGCCGCCTCGACGCCTTCTTCTTGGATGAAGGCTTCGGCACGCTCGACCCCGAGCACCTCGAGTTGGCGATGGAGGGCATTGAGGCGTTGGTCGGCGGAGATCGGCTGGTGGTCGTAGTCAGCCATGTCCCGCAGTTACGGGAGAGAGTCGAGGATCTCATTGAGCTCGATAAGGACGCGACCACCGGCGACACCCGGGTGGTCCGGTCGTGACTCAGGCGGTGGTGCGGGCGGTGGTAGCCGACGAAGACCGGGTGCTCTTAGTCTGTACCCGCGACGGCGCGTATCGGTTTCCGGGAGGGGAGCGGAGCTTCGGCGCGCCGGTCGCCGAGATTCTGCCTCGCTTTGTCGAGGAGCAGACCGGATATGAAGTAGTTCCTGGCGACTTGCTGTGGATCCGTGAGGAGGCTGGTGCCAGCGCGAGCTCTGTGGCTCAATTCTTTTATCGATGCAACCTCATGGCATCAGTTGCTGCCCCGCACGCGGCGAGGCCCGATCAGGCCGGAGTCGAATGGGTCGGCCGACACGGGCTCGCCACGATCGACCTCATGCCGCATAGCTTGGTTGAGCCTTTGCAGGCCTACTTGACGGATCGTGAGGTGACACCACCGGTGTATGCCCCCGAGAGCACCTAACCCTCGGAGCCCACGCCTACACTCCGGCGGCCCATGGGAATCAGAGTTGGCATCGTCGGACTGCCCAATGTCGGCAAGTCCACGCTCTTCAATGCGCTGACCGGCGCCGGGATACCCGCTGAGAACTATCCGTTCACAACCATTGAGCCCAACGTCGGAGTGGCTTTTGTTCCGGACCGCCGACTGCCGGTTCTGGCGGAGATAGTTAAGCCCGGTGAGACAGTTCCCGCTACGGTCGAGTTTGTCGACATAGCCGGCCTGGTTGAAGGGGCCTCCGAGGGCGAAGGGCTCGGCAACAAGTTCCTATCCCATATCCGGGAAACCGACGCGATTGCTCACGTGGTGCGCTGTTTCACGGACGACAACGTCGCCCACGTCGACGCGGTAGTCGATCCGTTGCGTGACATTGCAACCATCGACACCGAGCTAGCTCTCGCCGACCTCGGGTCCGTCGAGCGGGCTATCGAGCGGTCGAGCCAAAAAGCCAAAGCCGGAGAAAAGGAGGCTCAGCAGCGTCTCGCGACGCTGGAACGGCTGCGGGCCCACATTGACGCCGGCAATCCGGTGCGGACCTTGGAACTTTCCGCTGACGAGGCGTTGATCGTCAGGGATCTCTTTCTGCTGACCGCCAAGCCCACCATGTACATTGCCAACGTTTCCGACGACAAGGACGAGACTCTGGTGCCGGCGGTGGCCAACCATGCCGGCGCCGAGCAAGCGCCGTTGGTGGTGATCAGCGCTGGAGTCGAAGCCGAGATTGTGGACCTCGATGAGGTCGACAAGCAGGCTTTCTTGGCCGACCTCGGGGAGTCCGAGCCGGGCCTGAATCGGATCATACGGGCCGCATACACGCTGCTGGGTCTCAATACCTTCTTCACGACTGGGGAGAAAGAGGTGCGAGCCTGGCCTTTTCGGCACGGCGCTACCGCCCGGGAGGCCGCCGGCTCGATCCACACTGATTTTGAGCGCGGCTTCATCAGGGCGGAGGTGATCGCCTACGACGACTTTGTCCAGTACGGGGGAGAGAAGGGGGCGAAGGACGCCGGCGTCTGGCGCCAGGAAGGCAAGGATTACCTCGTCGCTGAAGGTGATGTGATCTTGGTTCGCTTCAACCTTTGAGCCAACACGCCGGGTGGCATCACCGTTGAGGGGCCATCGGGAGAATTCGCAGGTCAAGCATGGCTTGTCCGGTATCTAGTCATTACTGACTATTGCGAGATGATCCCTCAAACGACCACGCTCAGTGGTCGATAGTCTCTTATGGACCTTCGAGACGATCACGAGGCGGTAGAGCTTCCGAGCCGGGCAGAGCGACTCAAAGAACTGGCTCGTCAGATCGCGGAAGGAACCTATCGCATTCCGGCCGAATGGGTGGCCGAAGCGATTCTCACCTGGCGGGGTCGCGCCGGGCGCCGCAACTGAGCGCCGACCGTCCATTACGCTGATCCGCCATGATGCCGCTGCAGTTTCTCCGTGGATTTCTGATGGGCTCGGCCGATGTCGTACCCGGGGTTTCCGGCGGGACCGTTGCCCTGGTCGTCGGCATTTATCCGAGGTTGGTCGCCAACATTCGCGGTGGTGCTGCAGCCCTCGCTGCGTTCTCCAAACTGCAGTTCAGTGACGGCTGGGATCGCGTAAAGCAGATCGAATGGCGCTTCCTCCTGCCTCTCCTCGCTGGGGTGGGCGTGGCGCTGGTTTCGCTGGCTCGGATCATCGAGACGCTGTTGGAGGACCATCCAGTCGAGATGTCGGGCCTCTTCTTTGGCCTGGTCGCCGCGTCGGTGTTCGTGGCGGCCTACATGGTCGACAACTGGGATGTCTCCCGGGTTGGCCTTGTGGTTGGGACGGCGGTGGTCGCCTTCCTCGTGCTGGGCCTTCGATCGGGTGAAGCCGAATCGCCGGCTACCTGGATCTTCTTCTTCGCCGGTGCCCTCGCCATCTCCGCCATGATTCTCCCCGGAGTTTCGGGTTCCTTCTTGCTCCTCATGATCGGCATGTACGAGGCGGTGCTCGGGGCTGTGAACGATCGAGATTTTCTCGTATTGCTGGTATTCATCGTCGGCGCGATCATCGGGCTCGCTGTGTTCTCGTCGGGGTTGCACTGGGCCCTGGAGAATCTTCACGACACGTTGCTGGCTGCGATCACCGGGTTGCTTTTGGGGTCGCTCCGGGTGCTGTGGCCGTGGCCCAATGGGATCGACGGACCAGACCTGTCAGGCCCCATTGCCGACGAGTTTGCAGTGCCGTTCCTGCTCGCAGTGGTCGGAGCGGCCGTCGTCTTCGGGCTCGTCCAACTCAGCGAGCGCAGCGAGTCGCCGGTGGACGCTTGAAGGCAGTCCTCCAGCGAGTCTCTTCGGCCCGGGTGAAAGTGAATGGTGAGGTCCGGGCTCAGATTGAGTCGGGGTACCTAGTGCTGGTGGGCATTGCCCCGGAGGATGGGCCTTCCGAGGTGGAAGCGCTGGCCGAGAAGCTGGTCCACCTACGCCTGATGCCCGACGACGACGGGAAAATGAATGTATCTGTCCTCGAAGCTGGTGGATCGATTCTGCTCGTGAGCCAGTTCACCCTCGAGGCGGATATTCGCAAGGGTCGCCGTCCCTCCTTTACGTCCGCTGCACCGCCTGACCTGGCGGAGCCGCTCCTTGCCAGCCTCGGCGAGCGGATTGCCGAGCTGGGTGTGAGTGTGGCGACCGGTGTGTTCGGAGCTCACATGGAAGTCGAGTTAGTCAATGATGGGCCGGTGACTCTGGTCGTTGAAGTGGCCGAAGGGTCGGTCAAGTAACCCGCCGCAGGTCGGCGACGAACTTAGGCCCGGTGATCACCACCACTCCGATGCCGAGTGCCATTAGGGCGGTGTCGGCATCGATGCCCCAGCCGACGGGGAGGTCGAACGTCACCCAGGCGAGGGCGGCGGCTGCATAGAAGGCCAGGCCGAGGATCGCGCCTTTGGCCGCCGATCCCATCAGCTTGGCGCTGCCCGCCATGAATGGAGCGGCGACTACCAGGCCCAGCGGCCAGGCGGCGATTGTGACGCCCCCGGTCACCCCGAGGCCCTTGCCGCCGCGGAAACGGAACCATGGGTTGAGTATTTGCCCGGCAATGGCGGCCAGGCCTCCGGCCACAGCGCCGGCCGTGCCGGCGAGGCCCAAGCCGAGCTGCACAGCGATGACGCCCTTGGCGATGTCCATAACCAAAACGGCGCCGGCCAGTTTCCTGCCACCCACTACTAGCGCGTTGGCGGTCCCCGGGTTGCCGGTGCCCTCCAATCGCAGGTTGTGTCCTGCCAGCCGGCCCAAGAGGTGTGCCGACGGCACGGTCCCGACGGCAAAGCCGATCAGTAAGGCCAGTGCCGTCAATCCGGGTCCTCGTGGTCGGCCAGCCACTGCTGACCCGGCTCACAGAACTTGACGAAATCGCAGTGACGACATGCCGGGGACGGCTCCGGTTCGAATCGCTCGTTATTGATGGCGTCGAGAAGTGTCGTCAGCCGCGTGCGCGCCTCGTCCAGCCACTTGGCATCGGCTCGGGTTGAGTCTTCTTCGAGCCCGTCGCCGAGGTAAGCGAAGGTAACCGATAGCGAATCCGGTCGGCTCCCCAGACTTCCCTCGTCGATGGCGACTCCATAGGCTTGCAACTGCACCTGGCGGGTTGGTTCGGATTTCTTGCGGCCGCTCTTGAAGTCGACCACTTCCCAAGAGGTTCCATCCACGTAAACGGCGTCGATGCGGCCCCGGATCCGGTCGGTTCCCAGCTTCAACAGGAAGGGTGCTTCCACCCACGCCGGCTTAGCAACGGCGAATCGCGACGCCTCAAAGGCCTCGAAGGCACCGGGCCGGGGCTCTTGCTCGTCGGGTACGAAGTCGTAAGTGTCGTCGCCGGCGATTTCGAGGGGCATCACGCCGCGATTGTGCAACTCAATGCGTCGGTGAAGATCTACCCCGGCTTGAAGCCAGCGGGCGGGACGGCGCGGCAAGCGGTCGACATCGGTCCAGTAGTAGCGCTTGGGACAGGTGGCGTACGTGACGAGAGACGAAACCGAGATAGGTTCCGACTTCGACGGCGTCGGATCGGCTGGCTTTGGCAGCTCCCCGAGCATGAGAGACAGTTGATCCACGTGCTCATCGTACGCTGCCTTATCGCCCGCATTCGTCCTCGCCCAGCCTCGATCTTCGATTGTTTGCAATAGCGCGGTTCGCCAGCCGTCCTTGAAGTGCGGGTCTGGCGCGGGTGCTGAGTCGAAGATCGCCGGCGCATCGGGTCGGTCCCCGGCTTCGTCGCAGTCGGCCAGGCGAATACTGAATCGAAGCCCCTCGATCAGCGAGAACAACTCGCTCGGGCGCTTCGGCTTCTTCTGGCCGTACCAGTAGGCGCCTGATAGCACAAGCCGTCTCTTGGCCCGAGTGACCGCGACGTAGGCAGTGCGCCACTCCTGGTCGGCGTGGAGGGCCCGGAGCACATTCTTGCGAGCGGATGCGTTGTCGGGATCGAGCCTGGGCAAATGGTCAGCGTCGAGCCGGGCTTGGAAGGGGAGACTGGAGGGACGCTCCACCGGATCGTCGAACGCCTGCGACTTAGCCGGGAAGGTGTCGTTTACGACGGCCGGGAGGTACACGGAGTCCCATTCGAGCCCCTTGGCGCGATGAGCCGTGATGAGGGTGACGGCCTCGGTGCGAGCGGTCGGTGCCAGGTCGAGCTCTTCGGGGGCGCGCTCGCTGGACAACAGTTCGAGATACTCGAGGAAAGCCGTTAGTGAAGGCCGTCCCTCGAGCGGGCTCCATGATTCGGCGAGGTCGAGGAACCGGTAAACATTGAGCCGGGCGCTGCGAGCGGCGTTCCCGTCGAGGGAATCGATCTCTATCCACATGCCGAGACGATCGATTACCCGCCGGCATAATTCGACGAGGGTGACCCCTTGCGCCTCCTCGACGAGTGCGCTGTGAATTAGGCGAAATCGTCCGAGGGCATCGGTTGCTCGTGATCGGGGGAGGTCGGCAACTGCCAAGGCCGCCTCCAACAGGGTGAATCCAGGCAAGTCACCCTCGTCGGGGACCGAGCCATCGTGCTCTCTGACCCATTCGGCCAGTGGGACCAGGTCTCCCAATCCGAGGCCGAAGTGAGGTCCCAACAAAACCCGCAGCAGGGCGGCGCCGTCGCTGGGATCATCGAGAAGCCTCAGCCAGCACCAAAGGTCGGTCACCTCCGGGACGTGCAAGAGCCCCCCGAGACTCACCACCTGCAGCGGGATTTCAGCCTGGGCCAGGGCCTGGCGGATGAGGGGGATCTGAGCGTTCTTGCGGAAGATCACTGCCGTGTCGCGCCAGGCGAGGCCCTCGTGGTGGGCGGCGAGAATCTCGCTTGCCAGCCAGCGAGCCTCGTCTTCGGCCGTGCGGAACCAGCCGGTGCCCACTTCGCCGGGAGGGGCGTCGGCGAGAGCGGTGAGGGTTTCGCTGGTTGCCCGATGAGAGATCTGACTGGCAACGGCGTTGGCCGCGGCAATGATGTTTTCGCCCGAGCGCCGGTTGAGGGTCAGCGGAAGTGTCGTGCTCGGTCTGCCATTCTCGGTGGGGAAATGCTCGGGAAATCGTGCGAAGTTCTCCAGCGATGCCCCCCTCCATTCGTAGATAGTCTGATCGGCGTCGCCGACGGCCGTGACCGGGAAGCCGTCGCCAAACACTGCCCGCAGCAGCTCCCGCTGCGCCGGGTTGGTGTCCTGGTACTCATCGAGCAGAACGACGCCGTATCGCTCCCGCAGTGCCGCCGGGACCGACGGCTGCTCCTTGACGAGGCGATAGGCGAGGGCAATGAGGTCGCTGAAGTCGACAACGTCGAGGCCACGCTTGAGCCTTTGATATCTGGCAAGCGACTCGAGCAGCTCGTGGCGCCTGTGGCCAACGTCGCCTTGCCCCGGGTCGACCAGTTCCGGATCGGCCAGGTTGTCGGCCAGCTGACCGCCCAGAGCCGCCAGCTCCTCCACCCGGTGGCCGGGCGCCGACAGGTCGAGGTGCTCGTAGCGACCTCCCCCGAGAGTTTCCCGCAGTAGTTGGCGGACGAATCCCGGTGTGACTAGTCGGGCGGTTCTTTCCACTCCGACGTAGGCCCCGAATTCGAGCAGCAGGCTGGCTGCGAAACCGTGATAGGTGGTGATTTCGACCTCTCCGCTGGCATCGTCCCCACGTAGTTCCTCGATTCGTTGTCGAAGCTCGGCGGAGGCTTTGTTGGTGAATGTCACACCGAGGGCGCTCTGGATCCGGCCGCGGTTGAGCAGATAGACGAGACGAAGCGCCATGGTGGTTGTTTTGCCGGTTCCGGCGCCGGCATTCACGCGGAGGGGTTGCAACGGGTGATCGATTACCTCTTGCTGCTGGGCGGACGGCGTGATCATGATTGGTACGCCATCTTCCCCTCGGGGAAGGCCGGGCAGACTATCTTGACCGGACAGCGGTCGCAGTGCTCATTGGGCCGCGCCGGCCAGCGATCACTCCGGATGCCGTCGGCGACTGCGCGAAGTCTCTGCTCGACATCGTCCAGGTTGGCGGGATCGAAGGGGATCACCCGGAGAGACTTGCGTTTCGTCATTGCCACCATCCACAGCTCGCCTGCTCCAGCCACACCGTGTCGGGCAACCCCAGCATCCTGGCGGGCGGCCAGCACATAGAACCCGAGCTGCAGAGAGTTGGCGCCCTCCTCATCCGTGGCGCCGCGTCCACCGGTCTTGTAGTCGACGATCCGAACGAGGTCTCCCTCCGCTTCGATCCGGTCGGCGCGTCCTGCCCATTTGGTTGAATCAATCTCGAGGCTGAGCGGCCGCTCCAGGTCCACCAGCGTCACCGGTCGATCCGGCCAGTGGCTGTAGACGAACTCGAGGACCCTCTCGGCCCGCCGCTTCCACGGTTCCGCCCACGGGGAAGGGCCGAACCGAGCCGGGTCCCAGTGATTCTCCAACTGAGCGAGTGCCAGTTGCTCGTTCCCGCGGCTCGAGCCGGCGGCCATGGCTTCGCGTTCAGTTTGCTCCAGTACGTCGTGGATGAGCCTTCCGAACTCGAGGTGAACATTGGTGTCTTCCCGGACCCGCAGGCGGCGCTCAATGGCGTAACGGCGGGGACAGGTCTCGTACGAATCTGCCTGGCTGGGAGACAGGTGCAGGTCGGCGGGAGCCAGCCCACCATCGGGACCTGTCGGCTGCAGGCCGGCGAACGCACCAGGATCGCGCAGTCCGTATTCGGGGCCGGCGGCGAGGCTGTCCACGGCTGCTAGCCGGCGGTCCGCCGGCTCCTCCGGGTTCCCGGCCAGCCGCCGCAGCCATGCCTCCGCCTGCGCCGGCGTCACCGGCAGCGCCTGATCCCCGGACGGCGCTTCGGGGCCGTCGGAAGCCACCCGGTGGAGTAATGGGCTCGGTGCACCCAAACCCTCGTCTAGCCCGCCCGCAGAAGCAGTCCAGACGACCTTGCTCTGCGCCCTGGTCATCGCGGTGTAAGCCAACCGGGTCTCCTCTTGCAGCCGGAAATTCCGGTACTCGACCGGGTCGGACGGCAGGTGGGGCGAGAGGTGTCTCGTGCCGATCAGGGACTCGCGGGGTCGCAAATCGGGGAAGATCCCGTCCACAGCGTCGGCGATGAAGACGACGTCAAACTCGAGCCCCTTGGATTGGTGAAGTGTGGTGACGGTCAGGCGGTCTGTGTGCTGGTCCCGGAAATCGAGCAGAGGTTGAGCCTCGAAGGTCTCCTCGTCGGACCAGCGCACAAAGTCAGCCAGGCTGGCCGAAGGGTCGCGCTGGAAGAGTCGCGATAGAACCTGAGACAGAGAGCTCCACGCCGCCCTTTCCTCGGTCCGGCCGTCATCCCCGACTAGTTCACCGAACTGGGGGAGCGTCTGCCATAGCTCCCAGAAGCCGTCGGCGGCCGGCCGGTCGGTTGCCCAGGCGCGGTCGGCGATCAAATCGGCCAAGGCGGAGGCTGCCGGGAGCTCCTCTCTGATGGTGTCCGACCAGGAACTGGGCGGAGAGCCGCGGTTGCGTTCCAGGGCTCGCACCTGTCCGATTGGAAGGCGAAACAGCGGGCCGAGCAGCAGACGGCGAATCGCTTCATCGGCTTGACGGCCGGTGGACACGGCCATCGCTACGCAATCAAACACCGCTCGCACGGCCGGGTGATCGCTGAGTCGAGAATCAGGTTGTCTGTGAGGAATCCCTAGCCGCTCCAAGGCCCGAGACAGCGTAGGAAGGAACCGCCGTTTGCTGCGCACGAAGACAGCCATCTGCCGGTATGGCAGTCCGGCCGCGTGAAGCTTCTGTATCTCGCCGGCGATCCATTCGGCTTCTTCCGTCGACTGCTGGAATACGAACCCGTCAACCGACCCGCCGGCACCAGCGGCCATCACCGGTCCAGCTGCGCCCGGTAGATCGAGTCCCGCCGTGAGATCCGCCGCGGCATCGAGGATGACGGCCGGGGTGCGAAATGACGTTGTCAACACCCGGCGTACGGCGAGCTCGCCGCCTTGACCGAACCGCTCCGGGAATTGCTGAACGTTAGCTAAATCGGTTCCCCGAAAGCTGTAGATCGACTGGTAGGGGTCGGCGGCCACCGTGAGATTGGCTCCGCCCGATACCAGGAGTTCCAGTAAGCGGGCTTGCGCGATGGTGGTGTCCTGGTATTCGTCAACCAGGACGTATCGGGTTTCATCCGCCACCTTTGGCAGGATCGGGGGATGGCTCAGGGCGTCCACTGCGGCTGCTTGGACCGACCCGTAATCAATGCGATGGAGTAGCCGTGAGGCTTGATGATATGCCCGGAAGAATGCCGGCAATGCCCGCCAGTCGTCCCTCTCGAATCGGGCGAGCTCGTCGGGGCCGATGAGCAGCTCGCTACACCGCAACAGGAAGTCGGCTACTTCCCCGGCCAACGTGGTGGATTGAAGCAAACCCCGGAACAGGACCGGCCAATCGTCGGGGTTCTCGTCACTGAGGAGAGACCTGATCATGAGCACGTACTCCAGCGACGTCAGAAGAGTCGGCATCCGCTCCCAGCCGAGGCTCTCGCGCCCGTAGGTCTCTAATAGTCGGAAGGCGTAGGAGTGGAATGTGGTGGTGTCTATACCTGGGGCGGAGCCGTCGGCATGATCGCTAAGCCGCGCCTGTAAGTCGGCCGATCCACGCCGTGAGAAGCTCAGCAGCAAGATCTCGTCTGGACGGGCGATGCCCTCCTCGACAATGTGAAGGGCACGCCGGATCAGAAACTCGCTCTTGCCGGTGCCGGGACCACCCACCACGAGCTGAGCCCCATCAGTGTCGGCGATTGCCGAAGCCCAGTCGGCGGGGTCGACCCGCAGCTCCGCCATACCCACACGGTAACCGTCGCATAGGACAGTTTCGGTTAGCTCTCCAGGTCGAGAGTGGGCTGGTGGGCGGCGAGACTCCCATCGGCTCTTATGTGGACCACTTCGAAGCCGGCGGCTTCGAAGAGGGGGGCCAATACCAGCGTGCGGTGGCAGTGGTTCGGCTCAGCTTCCGAGCACAACAGTGCCGTGGTTGCCCCTCGGGCCAGGGCGGCTGCCTCGGCAATACCGGCCTCCACCATGCCCGGATCATCAACGGGTGCTTCGGACTCTCCACCGAGCGGTAATCCTCCTAGGTGATCTCCGAGCCACCGGTAGGAGATCCCGTCGGTAGCGAGCTCCTCGCTCAAAGGTTGTTTAGAGAAATGGGGATGCCGGCCCGAGTAGGGCTTCGATCGGACGTCGATCAGCGTGCGGATCTTGTGGGTGGCCAGCAGTCGGAGGAACTCGTCAATGCCCCGCGCTCCGTGACCGATCGTATAAAGAGTTGGTTGTACAACCACGGAACATCCAGAAGCTAGATTGGCTTCGCCAGGAGGAGGCTAGATGAGCACGAGCTTCGGTGAAGAGAACCTCTGGGAGCTCGAGTCACCCCTTTACCGTGACGCCTTGGCTCAGCTAGACCGCGTGGCGGGAGTCATCGGTCTGGATGAGAACATTCACGCTCGCCTCCGGGTGCCCCAGCGTGCCACCGTTGTCAGCTTCCCGTTCCGCCGGGAGGGCTACTACGAAGTCAGCACTGTCTTCGCCTATCGAGTGCAGCACGTTCTGACCATGGGACCCACCAAGGGTGGCATCCGCTATGCCCCGGATGTGAACCTGGGAGAGGTTGCGGCGCTGGCAATGCTGATGACCTGGAAAACCGCTCTGGTGGGCCTGCCGTTCGGGGGTGCCAAGGGCGGGGTCCGCGTCGACCCGATCGGATTGACCCGACCGGAGATCCAGCGACTCACCCGGCGCTATACCGCTGAGCTGATCAATGTGATCGGCCCGGAGACCGATATCCCGGCTCCCGACATGGGAACCAACGAGCAGGTGATGGCGTGGATAATGGACACGTACTCGCAGCATGTCGGCCACGCGACTCCCGGAGTTGTGACCGGTAAGCCACCGGCGCTGGGAGGCTCGATCGCGAGACGGGAAGCGACGGGGCGCGGTCTGGTCAGCCTGATTCCGGCCGCCGCGGCACACACCGGCGTCGATCTCGACTTGGCCCGCGTGGTGGTGCATGGCTTCGGGAACGTTGGGCAATATGCCGCGCTGGCGGCTCACGAGCTGGGGATGAAAGTCGTAGCAGTGTCGGACATTACCGGCGGCGTCTACAACGAGCATGGTCTCGATATCCCCAAAGTCCAGGAGTGGGTTGAGGAGAACGGCAATCTAGAGAACCTCCCGGACGTCGAGTTTGTCACCAATGAGGAGTTGTTTGCGCTGGATTGCGAGATCCTTATCCCCGCGGCCGTGGGTGGTGTCATCACCGCCAAGAACGCATCCGATATCAAGGCGAAGATCATTGCCGAGGGCGCCAACGGTCCCACAACGGTCGATGCCGACGAGATCCTTGCGGACAAGGCCATATTCGTGATCCCCGACATCCTCGCCAACGCCGGTGGTGTCACCGTTTCCTATTTCGAGTGGGTGCAAGACCTGCAGAATTACTTCTGGTCTGAGGGCGAGATTGTGGCGCGGCTGCGCGAGATCATGGGTCGCGCCTTCGAGGAAGTGCTCAACATCTCGATCAACGAGGGGTACGACATGCGCACGGCTGCTCTCATCAAAGGAATACGGAGGGTCGCCGACGCCAAACTCGTACGCGGGGTCTATCCCTAAGCAGGTACGGTTTCCGGACGACGAGCCATGTCGGGCGTCGGTTCGCCATTGCCCCCGAACGCAGGACAGATTTGTTGAAAGGCGCACCAGTCGCATAACTGGGAGGGTCGAGGGGGAAAGTTTGATCCCTCGATTGCTTTCTTAATCGCCGCCCATAACGCCTGGATCTGTCGCTCCATGGCGTCGAGTTGTTGGTCGGTAACAGCCAGCGAGTAGAGGGTGGGCCCGTTGAGATAGAGGAGGCGTAACTCAACCGGGGCTCGGCCGAAATGGCGTCGCGTGAGCAAGGCGTAGATTCTCAGGGCGAAGAAGGCGGGCAGTGCGTATCGCTCCGGTGGGGCCTTGCCCGTCTTGTAATCGGTCACAACCAAGTCTCCGGCCGGGTTCTCATCAATCCGATCGAGAATCCCGCGGACGGTCACATCCTTGACCTCTTCGATGAGATCGAGCTCGCAATCGACGGGGTCGATTTGGCTGGGATCTTCGATGGTGAAGTAGTTGGCCAACAGCTCGAGACTTTCGAGGCCCCAGGCCCTTTCCTCTTCAACCGACTCGAAAAGATCGGGGTACTCCTCCTCGCGTACTTCGGCCCAAGCTTGCCGGAAGAGTTCGAAAAGGCGGTCGGGCGTCCTCGACTCAGCCCGGTCACCAAAGAGTCGCTGCAGAGCGAGGTGCGCCGTGGTTCCTCTTGCCTGGTACACCGTTGGTGGCTCCATCAAACGGTCGATAGACCGGAACTTGAACAGCTGCGGGCACTGCTTGAAGTCGCTCAACCGACTCGGAGAGACTCTTTCCATGAGAAGAACTATAAGGGGTGGTAGTGACACGAGTGTAATTTGGGAGTGTCCGTCGCGAAACTCCTTTCTATGGCGCGAAAAGAATCCAGCAAAACAGTTTGACCTCGTCCCAACTCTCGCGTAACTTCGAAACGTCACTCGGGAGACCGGGTGTCCCGGATCCGGCGAGAGCCGCATTCGGCTCCACAGATCGAAAGGTTTGTAGAGAACAGCTGGAAGGGTGAAACCGACCAGCCCTGCGGTCCCGGAATCGCAGGAGTGGCTGCCCACTTTGCAAGGCGGCCAGGTGTGCTCGCAAAGCCACCTGGACCGAGGGTGGCCGCGACGGGCTCGCCGCCCAGAAGGCGGAGGGCACGGCCACGAGGGACGGACCCGAAAGGGCGAGGAACTCTGGCACTCGGTGATTGAGAGGTCATCGGGTCAGCGCTGATAGTTGAAGCGCAAAAAACGCTTCAACTCCGCTCGAGATGCGGGCTTACGGGCACAAGTCTTGGGGCGGAAGCCGGCACCGGTCCGAAAGGACACGGCCCGGCAAGCGGAAGTCCCGAGAGGGTCGAGGTCACGGCCGAGGCTCACTCGGGATTTTCCGCGTGCAATGACATTCTCGATTTCTCGGCCCGAGGTCTGGCTGATCCCCAGAAGATGGCCGAGAAATCNNGTCTACTGATTCGTGATCTTCAGGTCGGGCAGGTAGGTGCGCACGGTCGGATAAGCGAACTCGACGTTGGGTTCTTCGTGTATTTTTTCCAGCAGGCTGCGCCACATAGTCGTGTCGACGTGGCGGCGAGACCTAACCGGAATGATGACCCTCCCGGTAATCAGCACCCCGCTGTCCTTCACGGCGACGTAAGTGGTCGGCGTCAAGTGGGTATATCGAATCCGATACTCGGCTGCCGCCTCCCGGATCGCGCTGCGGGCCTCTTCCGAGGCCATGCTGGGCGCGTTCTCGGTCAAAGCCTCGATCATGAGTTCCTCGGCTCGCTTCCAATCTGACTCGAAGGTCACCAACAGCGGCAGTTCGTGCCAAATGAACGGAAACCCTGCGGTGAAGTTCGCCAGGTGGGTGAGGAAAACGGCACCGTTGGGAATGTGGACTAACCGTCCGGTGGATTGGTCGGCGTCGACCCAATTGCGAATCTCGATGATGGAGAACCGTTGCGAGCGCACGTCGACGACGTCACCTGCCTGGCCATTGATCTCGATGCGATCACCGATCTTGAAGGGTTTACGCAGAAGGATGTAACCCCAGCCGACGAAGTTGCGCAGCACGTCGGACAAGGCAATGGCTATGCCGGCCGAAGCGAGACCGGCCCAAGCGCCGAAGTTGCTGACCCGGAGCCAAATGAACATCACCGCGAGTAACGCGATCATCGTTCCGCCGTAACTCGTGAGCTTCTGGGTTCGGTACCAAATCTCAGGGTCGTCCACCCGGCGGCGGACAAGGCGGATGATCACAAAGCGCACCAAGATTGCGACAACGACTATGGCGGCGCTAACGAACAGCCGGTCGTCCCACTCGCTGGCGTCGTTGAAGAATCGATCCATGTCGAGTAGGAGCGTAGGTGTCGGCGGCCCGCGGCCCTAGGACCGAACAGGTCGCGAAATATGAGACTGGTGCGCGAAAACAATGTATTCGACGAATTTGACGTCCCTGAGACCTTGCCGTAACTTTCTGGTGTGCAGAGGGAAACCTCTGAACACTCTTCGGAACCGCAAGGAACTGAAGAGCGGCTCCGCCGGACACCCCGCAAGGGGAACGGCCAAGAGGGTCTTCGGGCTCACTTGATCGCCGACGGAGCCACGACCCCCTCGGGAGGCTTCGGCCAAACGGGTGGGTAATCGGAGCAGCTTCGGTTGTTTCGACGGAAGCCCCGGAGGGGCATAGGTTTCGGCCTACGCTCAGCCGGGGTTTTCCGCGTCTTCTCTGTCCTCCTCGGGGAGGACCGTGTCCGACCTGGGGTCGGCGCGATGCGAAAACGAGGTGGGGGAGCGGTACCCAACAGGAGTTCCAGATGAACTGATCGGTCAACTCGCAAGCAACTGTGAGAGAGTTGCCGCTGTCGCGGGAGATCGCGGTGGCCAACCCGCCTGCTAGCTGATCCCCAGATTCCTCAGGAATGCCTCGTTGTTGGGCTCGCGACCAAGGAACTCTCGCAACAGAGTGTCCGCATCTTTGGATCCACCTTGTTCGAGAATGACTCTCCGGTACTCCCGGCCCACAACCGGGTTGAGGATCCCTTCTGACTGGAAGCGGCTGTACATGTCGTCACCAAACACCTTGGACCACAAGTAGCCGTAGTAGCCGGCGTCGTAACCGCCCATTATGTGTCCAAAACTGGCGAGGAAGAACGTCCCTTCCGGAAACGGCAACCCGGTGATGTCGAATGCGGTGCGGTCGATCTCTTCGAGGTCCCATTCCTCCGATTCGTCATGGAGCGCAAGATCCATCAAACCGAAGTAAGCCTGGCGTAACGTTGCGGTTGCGATATTTACGTCGCGAGCCGCCACGAGCTGCTGGACCAGGTGGGACGGGATCTTTTCGCCGGTGTCGTGGTGGCGAGAGAACTGTTGCAGCACCTCTGCCTCCCAGGTCCAGTGCTCCATGATCTGCGACGGGGCTTCAGCGAAATCCCATTCAGTGTTGGCCCCGGCGAAGCGTGCAGACTCGGCCCGGGTGAGGCACTGATGCAGCACGTGGCCAAACTCGTGGAAGAGGGTCAGGACCTCTTCATGGCGCAAAAGCGATGGGGTGTCGGTGGTCGGCTTGGTGAAGTTCGCAACTACTGCCCCCACGGGTCGCGCGTATTCTCCCGAGGGTTGTCGGAAGCCGGGGACCAAGTCGAAAGCGGCAGCGTGACCGAATTTTCCGTCGCGAGGAAACATGTCCATGAAGAAATATGCGAGGTGGTCACCTGAATCGGCGTCGACGATTTGGTAGAGGTAAACGTCGGGATGCCAGGCCTTGGCGTCCTCGACCTTGCTGTAAGAGACCCCGAACATGTCGGACGTGACCTGGAACATCCCGTCGATTACGGCCTCGAGCGGAAAGTATTGGGCGATCTCGTATTGGTCGACGCCGAATTCCTCACGGATGATCTTGGTCGTCAGGTAAGTGATGTCCCATTGTTCGAGGGTGTCCTCGCTTCCGAGCATGGAACGCATCTTGTCATGCTCAGGTGCTCGTTTTACCTCCAGCCGAGGCACCAGCTCCTCGTAGAAAGTCGCCACCCGGTCCGGCGTCGCCATATTTATCTCCATCCGATGATGGGCCCACGACGGATGATCGAGCAGTCTGGAAATATCACGACGGAGTTCCACCGCCTCTTCGAGCAGAGGTCGGTTTTCTCCGACAGCCGATGTCGATTTCTTACGCCACAGCTCCTCGCGCCGTTCGCGATTGGTGGCGTTCTGTAGGTAAGGGAACAGCTCGGGGTAGTCCAAGGTCACACGGTGAGTGCTCTTCGCGTCCCCAGGTTGCAACGCATCGATGTATGACTGCGGCAATCCATCCAGCTCTTCCGCGGTGACATCGATCCAATCCTTGTAGGCGTCTACGTTTGTTTGGAAGGCAACTTCGAGCTCAACCAATCGTTCCTTGCGTTTCTTGAGCTCGGCCTGGCGCTCGGGCTCGAGGTCGTGGCCGGCTCGGCGGAAGTCCCTGAGCCAGAAATCCATGAGGCGCGCCTGCTCGGGCGTCGTGTCAGGATCCAGAGCAGCGAGCTCTTGCAGCGCCTCATATAGATCCCTTCTGAATACGACTTCGATGCCCCACTTATTGATCCGTTCTTCAGCCGCCGACCCGGCCTGACGGATCTCATCCTCGGGGTGCACACGCGCCATGAAGGCGCCCTGGCCGTAAGTGATCCCGACGATGGCGCTCGCCTCGTCCAACGGCAACAACGTGTTGGCTACGGTGCGTTCGCCGCTCACGGCCACCACCCCGTCGATCATGCGGTTGGCCCGAGCAATGCCCTCCTCGGTTACGTCGGTCACGGTTTGCTGGGTGACAGACGTGTAGTCGTACAGCATGCGGCAGCGAGGTTAGGCAGGAACGCTGCCCAAAGCACGTAACATTTTGGCCATGAGCTACCCAGCCCGGTTGTTGACCGACGGTGAGGCGATTGTCCAGGCGTTTCGCCCGCATTGGAAGGCGCTCGTCATTCCGGTGCTGTGGACTGTGCCGGCTGTGGTGGGGGCTTTTCTGAACGCCTCACTCACTCCGACGGGCCTTCCCCGCAACATCATCTATGCGATCCTCGGGGTCGGGTGGATCGTGATCGCGTTCGTCCCATTCTTGCGCTGGTGGTTCACGAAGTTTGTGCTCACCAACGAACGCCTGATAATGCGCAAGGGCATCATTGCTCGGAGAGGTGTGGAGATTCCGCTCGAGGTAATCAACGATGTCCTTTTCAGCCAGACCGTCTTCGAACGTCTACTCGGTTTCGGTGACCTGATCATCGAATCGGCCGGCGAGCAGGGTCAAAGCCGGTTCTCGAACATTCCCCGTCCCGAGGAGTTCCAGAGCGAGCTGTACCGAGTGAGAGAGATCCGGGCTCGGGACCTGTCCGGTGTCGATTCGGTTCCCGCAGTCGACACACTGGCTCGACTCGCCAGGCTCCACGAGGACGGTGTGATCTCTGACGAGGAATTTGCCGTCAAAAGACGGAAGCTTCTCGACGAGATCTAAAGGCTCAACCTCACGTCCGTTAGCTCGCTAATCGAGCCCGAGTCTGTTCATCAGGCGCTCTCGTTGCTCTTCCAGCTTGGCTCTTTTCTTGAGCAATCGCTGTCGTTGACGTTCAAAACGTTCGACGTCCCGGGCGGTGATTGTGGCGTTCTCGTTCTCGATGGGNNGGACCGGTGATAGGAGAGCTCGTCGGTAACCCGTCCAATCTCCTCGTCCAGCAGCAGGATTTGATCGTTGAGCGCGAATAAGCGCTGCTCAGCGCGGACCATTAGATCACGACTCCGTTCTGGACGATTGTCACCGGCCATGCCAACGTGCCGAGATCCTCGAGCGGGTCCCCTTCGACCAGCAGGAGGTCCGCCACATTCCCGGCCTGGAGAAGGCCGAGCTCGGGCCAGCCGAACACGGATGCGGCCGTCGACGTCGCCGCCGTAATCACCTGGCTGTTGCTCAATCCGAGATCCGCCAACATAGCCATCTCCGCCACCAGTTGGCCCGGGGGGTTGAAAGGGGTGCCAGCGTCGGTTCCCGGGAGCACAATGACACCGGCGGCGATGGCCCCTGCCACAGAGTCTGACAGAACTGCTTGGACGTCATTGGCTCTTTTCACCAGGTCGCGGGGAAGATCGAATTCTCTCTGTCGAATCGCTTCCAGCGGCGCCAAAGTCGGAACCAAGGCCACCTCATCCTCGACCATCCTCGCGGTCTGTTCAGGGGAGGCTGCAGTACCGTGCTCGATCGTGTCGACACCGGCTTCCAGGACCAGGTCGATGCCTTCCGGACCGTGGACATGGGCGGCGACCAGCACGCCCAGCTCGTGAGCGGTATCAACCGCCGCTTGGATCTCGTCTGCGGTCATGGCCACTTCATATCCGTGCGGCCCGGCCCCGAGAACACCCCCGGTGGGAAAGATCTTGATGAGGTCGGCACCACGCTCGAATTCCTCGCGCACCGCCGCCGCCACCTCGTCCACTCCCTGAACTTCGACTCCGATGGTTTGCCCGTGGCCGCCCTTAGAGGTGATCCCTCGTCCGGCCGCGATTATCCGAGCCGCTTGCAGATCCCCTTCTCGCTGGGCGGCCGCAACGTCGATGGCGACGCTGGCCCGAGATCCGACGTCCCGGGCGGTTGTGATTCCGGTTCGGAGAAGCACGGACGCGGAGTGAGCCGCCCGGATCACCGTGCGGTTAACCGGCTCTTGGGCAACCTCATCGATGCCGGTCGGCGTCGGGCTGAGGCTGATGTGGACGTGGCTGTCGATGAGGCCGGGTAGCACCGTTCCTCCCTCGGCCGGCATCACCAGAGAATCGCCGATGGTTGCCTCATCGTCTGGCCCAATCCAGGTGATGTCGCCGGCTTCCCAGATGATGGTCTGATCCGGGAGCGGCTCGGCCCCGGATCCGTCGAAAAGCCTGGCGCCCGTAATTGCGACTCTTGTCATACGGGCCAGGCTACTGAAGCGCTCCCGCAGGGCCCTGGTTAGCCTGCCGCCGTGGCCGCATTCCATTCCACATTCGGTTGGGTAGCCATTGGGCTCACCGGCCTAGCCGGTCTAGTCGGCATCGGCTACGCCATCGCTCGGAGAGAGGTTCCTGGCTGGTTCTCTTGGATTGCCAGCGTTGCAATCGCCGCGATGGTCGTGCAAGTGCTGGCCGGCGTTTACCTCTACCAGCAGGACCACCGGCCGGGGTCTCAGCACATGTTCTACGGGTTTGTCATCTTGTTCACGCTCACCTTCGGATACGTCTATCGGTGGCAACTCGCCAAACAGCCCGGCTTGCGTTGGGGACTCTTCTTTCTTTTCGTCATGGGCCTGGGAATCCGTGGCGTGATGACTTTTGGCGAGAGCTTCTAGGAAGGGCTTGCTCGGCGCGCCGGCGGCCTTCCTCGTAGCATGGCCCGACAATCGACAACCCAGGACGGGATCGTGTTATTAGAAGGCAAGCGCCTCGTGATCACAGGAGTTCTCAACGACAGCTCCATCGCCTGGCATGTTGCCCGGGTTGCCCAGGAGGAGGGAGCCGAGATCGTTCTGACCGGTTTCGGGCGCGGCATGACGCTGACCGAACGGGTTGCCCAGCGGCTTCCATCTACTCCCGACGTCCTCGAGCTCGATATCAACGAACCCGCCCATATGGAGGCACTGGCGGCCGATCTGGAGAACCGCTGGGGGGCGGTCGACGGTGCGCTTCATGCCATCGCCTTCGCTCCCGAGGATGCGTTGGGGGGGAACTTCCTCGAGACCCCACCCGAATCGGCTCAGATCGCGTTCATGACGTCGGCTTTTTCGCTGAAGACGCTGGCCGTCGGTTTGCGCCCCTTGATGCAGGCGGCGGGCGGCGGCAGCGTTGTGACCATGGACTTCGACAACACAAAAGCCTGGCCGATATATGACTGGATGGGCGTGTCGAAGGCGGCGCTGGAGTCGATAGTCCGCTACCTGGCTCGCGACCTGGGCGGGGACGCTATCCGGGTGAACGCAGTGTCGGCAGGACCGCTGGGCACGATTGCCGCCAAATCGATCCCCGGCTTCGCTCAGCTGTCTTCGGTTTGGGGGAAACGGGCACCCCTCGAGTGGGATACGGGTAACCCCGATCCGGTCGCCAGGATGGTGGCCGTTCTACTCAGCGACTGGGCCGTCGCCACTACTGGGGAGATCGTCCATGTGGATGGGGGCTTTCACGCGGTCGCGGCCGGTGTCGACGAGTAACATCCCCGCCCCGGCCTCAACAGTCGCCTCCGTATCGTGGTCGGCCCTCGGGAACGCTAGCGTGAATGTCGCGCCACCCCCTTCGGTCTGCTCAAGCCAGGCGCGACCCCCCATCGCCTCGGTGAGATCTTTGACGATGTTGAGACCCAAACCGGTACCACCCTTGTAACGGGTGTCGGGACGCTCAATCTGGGTGAAGCGCTCGAATATCGTGTCGTGATACTCGTGCGGGATCCCTTCGCCGTGGTCGACAACAGAGATCCAAACCTCGTCTTGCACTGCCCGTCCGGTGAGCTCGATCGAAGCGCCTTCGGCGTACTTGTGGGCGTTGTCCAGCAAGTTGGTTATGGCTCTCGAGAAGTGGTCAACATCCAGCGCGACTGGCGGCAAAAGGGGAGCAACCTCGACGCTGACGAGCTCCTGCCAGGTAGGAACGATTTCGACAATGCGCTTCAAGACTCCTTCAATCTCGACTATTTCGAGGCGAATTGGCAGGGCCTGATTGTCGATCTTTGAAACCGTGAGAAGGTCCTCGATCAGATGCTTGAGACGGTTGGCCTGCGTCGTTGCACTCTCGATCAGTCTGAGGGATGTCGGGTTATCTGGCACCAGCTCGGGCCTGGCAAGGGTCGACAGAGCTCCGATGACTGAGGTGAGAGGTGTTCGTAGCTCGTGGCTCACCACGGACACGAAATCTGACTTGAGCTGAGCCAACTCGGCCATGCGCCGCCCCGTTTCCTGGGATTGCTCATATCGGGCGAGGGCGTCGAGAACAAGCCCGGCCGGTTGCCAGCAGCTCCAGTGCCTCGAGGTCGGCGATGGTGAAGTCGGTTGCTTTGTCTCCCACTATCAAAACCCCAATGGTCCGGCCCTCTACTCGCAGTGGCACAGCCGCCACCCGTTCGACGCCGAGGTCGGCCAGCAATCGGTCGCGAGAGAGGTCGACCTCGTCGAGGTCATTGGACATGTAGGCAGCTTCTTTTCCGAACACCGTCGCCGCAGTTGCGGTCCCGTCTACCGGGAATTCGTACCTCTCCGCTTCGAGAGCTTGTCCCGCGACCCATATGGGAGAGAGGGCAGCGAGGATCTCCTCCTCTGGCCTGTGAAGGACGACCAGCCCAACCTTCGCCTCTACATACCCCGCCGTCCGGGCGACCAGCTCGGGCAGGACTTCACGGAGATCCTCGCCGAGTCCGATTGTGCGTGATACTTCATATAGCTGCAACAGCTCTGCCTCGCGTTTTCGCAATTCGGCCCTTTGCTGGTTGACACCATGCAGGCGCCGCACAGTTTGAGTGGCTTGCGATCTGAGCTCGAAGATGACGATGCCCACGATCAAAGCTGTTGCTGCCAAGGCGGTTATTTGAAAGACAAGTCCAAACTCGGTTGCCCGATCGGGGCTGAGACTGATCGCCGAGCCATACGCGATCAGCGTTGCTGAAGCACTGAACGCGTACCCAACTGGAGCCAGCAGCACTGCGGCATAGATCGTGATCCACGCCGCCCCGATGAACAGTCCCAGTGCTGACTCGTGAAACGGGGCAGTGGCAACCATCGCTCCGGCGAGTGCCGCCAACCACAGAAAGATCAACAGTGAGGCCAGGGGTTGGTGGAGGAGGCGCTTCCACGGCACCATCGAGAACAGGAGAATCGCCGCGCTGGTGGCTGCGAGGGGAAGGAACAACTCTTGGTCCTGGAGCCGCTCGATGCGCCACAAGTGCCAGGTGAAGCCACCAAGGCCCAGCCAACAGGTAGCGAGGCCGAGGCGGACAGATCGCAGCCTCGAATAGGCGAGGTAGCCATCCAGCTCGCGGCGTTCACGTCGCCGCTGTGCTCGCCGGCTGCGCGCCGCCGACTTCACCTGTTCCTGAGCCTGCCGGACGCTGGCCGCTGCCTGTTTCTTCACGTTTTTCAGTTCGCGGATAGCGTTCTTCCGTGCGGTTCTCCGGTGTTGGCGGACCTCGCGTTTTGTCCAATCCCCCGCCGGGATCTTGGAGTGCAGATAGGCCTCGCTCTGACTCCGGCGCTTGGCCACCGCAATCCTGACCCCGGCGTCGTGGCGAGTCTTAGCGATCGCATATTGGGCTGCCTTGCGGGCGTCGCGCCATGCCTTCCACTCGTCGCGTAAAGAGGTGCGCTGCTGATCGGTCGCGTCGGATTCTTGGTCGGGGCTTGCCTGGTCCGCTGTCGGCAGTGCTTCGTCGGCGCCACCTCGCCGCTGGCGTCGCCGGTGGCGTCGCCGCCGCCGTTTGCTGCTTCCGTCCCCGGGCGACGCAGCCTCATGCTCAGCGTCAGGAACCGGCTCAGAGTCGCGAGCAGCCTCTCGCTCAGGGGGGTCGTTGGCGTGCTTTCGGCTGATGGTTATATGGCTGTCGGCTGGAAGATCTTCTGGCACCCTCGTCTCGATTTCGTTGTCTGTGGCCGGCGACTCGTTGGAGGTGGGGGTGTCAGAGGTAGAGCGGGACGTCTTTGAGCTCTCTTGCGCTGCACCCGATCCCTTCTGCTCCGAGAAAGGCATGTGTGACATCCCTTCATAGATGTTCTTGTCCGTAGGGCGCCGCCGGTAATGTCGTTGTGTGCCCCACGTACTAGTTCTTTTCGGCGGTAGGTCGGCGGAGCATGAGGTTTCCTGCGTGTCCGCCGCAACAGTTGTCGACGCTCTCGAGGAGTCCGGCCACAGCGTCTCGCTCGTCGGGATCGATCCGGCTGGGGGGTGGCATGCCGTAGATCCGGCCAGTCGGCCGCTGGCCGCAGCCGGTCCCGAGCTCACGCTGTCGGTACCGGATGGCCGGGTGGCTGGCCCAAGCGGAGCGGTCACATACGACGTGGTGTTCCCCGTCCTGCACGGCCCCTATGGCGAGGACGGAACGATCCAGGGTTTGCTAGAGATGATCGGTGTTCCATTCGTCGGCGCCGGTGTGCTCGCCTCCGCCGCTGCTATGGACAAAGACGTTTCCAACCGTCTTTTTCTGCAGGCCGGCCTACCGATCGCCGATTTCATGAGCATCCAGCGAGCCGCATACACGCCCCAGACCGACGAGGAGATACTCAACACATTCGGACTCCCCCTATTCGTGAAGCCGGCCGCCCTCGGCTCGTCCGTGGGAATCAGCAAAGTGCAGGAGGATTTTGAGCTGGCGGAGGCGATGGTGAAAGCCTTCAAACATGGCGAGAAGGCGATTGTTGAGGAGGCGGTCGTAGGGCGCGAGATCGAAGTGGCGGTGCTGGAGGGGCCTCGCACTTCGATTCCCGGCGAGATCGTGTCAGCCGACTGGTACGACTACGCGGCCAAATATCAGGACGACGCGACCGAGCTAGTGGTGCCGGCACCTCTGACCGAACGTGAAATCAGCGATGTTCAGGAGCTAGCTGCCGGGGCATTCTCGGTACTCGGGGTCGAGGGCCTGGCTCGGGTCGATTTCTTCTACGAAGAGGGCGGCAGGGGATTTCTGGTGAATGAGCTCAACACGATGCCCGGATGCACTTCTCGGTCCATGTTTCCGATGCTGTGGGAGGCAAGCGGAATTCCCAATGCGGAGCTCTTCGATGAGCTTGTGAATCTGGCTGTAGCTAGAGGGACACTACGGGGCAGGTAACAGTTCGCACGATCCCTTCTACGGAAGGAACACTGCTGGCAACCAGCTTGCCGAGAGCGTCTATATCCTCTGCCTGGGCGTCCACGATTACGTCGTAGGGCCCGGTGACTGCGCTCGAGCGAACGATACCGTCGAGCTTGCCGAGCGCCTCGGCTACCGCAGCGGCCTTGCCGACCTCGGTTTGAATCAGCACAAAAGCTTCAACCAATGTTCCTCCTCAGGAAGCTGAAACAACACTATACGGCCGCGAAAACCCGCCCGCTCAAGGGGGCTATTTTGGCGTGCCTCCGACCCGGCTCGCCCACTGGTGGCTGGCAACGCCGATGGCGTTGCTTGCGAGT
>JABAHO010001202.1_pt1 | contig 29719 bp, 29 predicted proteins | sample 7062071 | NCBI WGS metagenome assembly JABAHO01 (sample SAMN14534356, study PRJNA622989) | marine sediment metagenome | biome: marine biome [ENVO:00000428]; feature: marine pelagic biome [ENVO:01000023]; material: deep marine sediment [ENVO:00002113] | place: India: Gulf of Kutch | collected...
ACGGACCCTTCGTCACCCGGGAGTTCGCCGATCGCCTGGGCTGGGTCCCCGCGCAGGTGTTGCCCATCCTCGAGGCCTTGGCGGCCCGCGGCAAGCTCCAGGCGGGCGACTTCCATCCCCACGGCATCGAGCGCGAGTGGTGCGAGCCCGAGGTGCTGCGCCGGCTGCGGCGCCGCACGCTCGCAAAACTCCGCGGCGAGGTGGCCCCGGTCGAGGGACGCACCCTCGCGCGTTTTCTCCCCCGTTGGCACGGGATCCCCGCGAGCGCTTCCGGCGAAGGACGTCTCCGCGAAGCGCTGGAGCAGCTCGAAGGCGTGCCGATTCCATTCTCCGAGCTCGAGCGCAGCGTCCTGCCGTCCCGGGTGGCCGACTTCGATCCGCGGATGCTCGACGAGCTCGGTGCTCTCGGGCATTTCGTGTGGGTCGGGCGCGGAGCCCTCGGCGAACGCGACGGACGCATCGCTCTCTATCGGCGCGATCGCGTCGCTCTGCTCACCGCGCTGCACGACACCCCGGACGACCTGGAGGCCGCCGCCGACCGGGGCCCCGTGCACGAAGCCGTACTGCGCCACCTCTCGGAGCGCGGCGCGTCCTTCTTCTCGGAGATTCGGGAGGCCGCCGGCGGCGCGCCCGTCGCCGAGGTGCACGATGTCGTGTGGGATCTCGTCTGGGCGGGAGCGCTCACCAACGACACCTTCGCGCCTCTGCGCGCGCTCGCGGACGGACGCCGCGGCGGGCGCGGCGAACGCGCGCGTCGCGCCTCGCTCTCGGCGGCTGCGGGGCGTTGGTCGCGAGTGGCGAATCTGGTCGCCGACGAGGTTGCCCCGACAGCCGGTGCGCACGCTTTGGCACTCACCCTGCTCGAACGCTATGGCGTCGTCAGTCGCGAGGTGATGCGGGGCGAAGGGATTCCGGGCGGACTGGCGGCGATCTACCCCGTACTTCGCGAGATGGAAGAGTCCGGAAAGGTGCGACGCGGACACTTCGTCGACGCGTTGCAGGGCGCCCAGTTCGCCTTTGCCGGCGCCGTCGACCGCTTGCGCGCCGAACGCAACGCCGACCCCGAGGAACCGGTGCTGCTGTCTACTCTCGACCCCGCCCAGCCCTTCGGGGCCCTGCTTCCCTGGCCGGACCTCGCCGCCGCCGACGCGAAGCTGCGTCGCGCCGTCGGCACCGCCCTGCTCCTCGTCGACGGACACCCGATCCTCTACGTCGACCGAGGCGGAGCCCGCGTACTCCGGTTCGGGCTGCCCGACGGCGAGCCCGAACGCGAGCTCCTCGCCCGGGCCGCGGCGACCCTCGGCGAGCGCTTTCGCTCCCCGAAAGGCCGATCGCTTCGTCTCGAATGGATCGACGAAGAGCCCGCCGACCGCTCCCCGTGGCGCGACGTCTTCGTGGCGGCCGGATTCCGGGAGGAGTACAAGGCACTCGTCTTCGATCGCTTCGGGTCGCGCGCCCCGCGACCGGCGCTGCACTGAGCGGCCCCGTGCCCGAAGGCGACACCCTCCACCGCCTCGCGACGACCCTGTGCGCGGAGATCGGCGACGCGATCCTCGGGGCGTGCTGGCTGCGCGATCGCGGCGAGGTTCCGGCCCTGCGCGGTGCGCGCGTCTCGGAGGTGCGGGCGCTCGGCAAGCACCTGCTCATCCGGATGACCCCGCCACCCGGAGGGCACGCCGAAGAGGCGGTGCTCCACACCCACCTCGGAATGCCCGGACGCTGGCACCGCCCCGCAGAGGGTGCGCGCTGGCGCGAGCGAGAGGTCCCGGCCGTGCGACTCTCCTTCGAGGACGGACGTCCCGAATGGCGATGCACGCGTCCGGCCACCTGCGAACTGTTTCCGCGCAAGGCGCTGCGCGCCCACCCCGTGTTGCGCGCCCTGGGCCCGGACCTGTGCGTCGCGGGCGCTCCGACTGCAGCGGTGTTGCGGCGCGCGCGGCGCGCCCGCAGCGAGACGATCGCCGATCTCCTCCTCGATCAGCGGGTCGCGTGCGGGCTCGGCAATGTGTACAAGTGCGAGCTGCTGTTTCTGCACCGGCTGCATCCCGGGACGCCGGTTCGCGAAGTGCCCGACGAAACCCTCGCGGCGCTCTACCGCGACGGGGCCTCCCTGCTGCAGCGCAACCTCGGGCCGGGGCGGCGCCGCACCCGCGGCTTCGACGCCCGCGGCCCGACCCCGCGCTATTGGGTCTACGACCGCGCGGGTCAGCCCTGTGCGCGCTGTCGGGCGCCGCTCTCGTGCGAGCGGCAGGGCGAGGGTGCGCGCGTCACCTACTGGTGCCCGCGCTGCCAGGTGCGGCCCGGTCGGGAGCTGGGCGATGCCGAGCGCCGACACGCCTTGCGGCCGGGTGTCGCGAGGGGCACAGATAGGGAACCGAACGCGCCGGGCCCCGCGCGTCCACACTCCGGGAGACCTCGGTGAAACGAATTCGCGTCCTCCTTTTCGTGCTCCTCCTGGTTCTGGTCGTCGGGGGGCTGTTGCGNNGCCCGGCAGCGCGCTGGTCGTCACGCTCCAGGGCGAATACCTCGAAACCTCCTCTTCTTCCGTCGCCGCCCAGCTCTTCGGCGTGGAGCAACCCTCACTCCTCGGAACCCTCTCGGAGCTGCGCAAAGCCGAGCGCGACGACCGGATCGAGCACGTCGTGCTCAAGGTGCGCGACCTGCAGATCGGATGGGCGAAGGCCCAGGAGCTGCGGGCGCAGATCCAGGCGCTCTCGGACGCCGGGCGTCACCCGGTGGCGCACCTCGAAATCGCGGGTTTCGGTGGGAACCTCGCCTATTACGTCGGGTCCGCGGCGGAAGAGGTGTACCTGACACCGGGGAGTGGTGCGCCGCTTCTCGGCCTGGCCCAGGAGCACTATTTCCTGGGCGGCGTCTTCAAGGCGCTCGATATCGACCTCGAAGTGTTCCAGGCGGGGCGCTACAAGAGCGCCGTCGAGAACCTGGCGGCCGAGGCGAGCAGCGCGGCCTACCGGGAGCAAGCCGAATCCCTTCTCGACGCAATCAATGATCGCTTTCTCGGCGATCTCGCGGCGAGCCGCTCACTCTCGCGCGGCGACCTCGAAGCGGCGCTCTCGGCGGCCTCATCGGACCCCGGGGACCTGGCGGCGATGGGGTTGATCGACGGTGTAGTGACCGAGAACGAGCTATTGCGGCAACTGGGAGATCCCGCGCCGGTGGAGGCGTCGGTGTATGGCGCCGTCGATCCGGAGCGTCTCGGCTTCGATCCCAAGTCGACACTGGCGCTCGTCTACGCCAGTGGTGCGATCGTCTCGGGAAGCGGGCACACGACGCGCTCGGGTCGCCCGATCGTCGCCGCCGATACGGTGGTGCAGGCGATCGAAGACGCCGCCGACGACGAAGAGGTGCGCGCCATCGTCCTGCGCATCGACAGCCCCGGTGGCGGGCCGGGCCCGAGCGAGTTGATCTGGCGCGCGGTTCGCGCGGCCCGCGAACACAAGCCCGTGGTCGCGTCGTTCTCCGACTACGCGGCGTCGGGCGGGTACTACCTGGCATCCGCGGCCGACGCGGTCGTGGCGAGTCCCAGCACCATCACGGGCTCGATCGGCGTCTTCGCGGTGCGCCCGACGCTGGGTCGCGCCTTCGAGCGCCTTGGGATCCACGCCGAATACAGCACGCGCGCTCCCCACGCGGGTGTGCTCGCCGCGAGCCGTCCCCTCGACCCGGAGACCCACGCGTGGCTCGCGGCGGACATCGACGCGGTGTACGAGCGCTTCGTAGACCGCGTGGCCGTCGGGCGCGACCTCGAACCCGCGCTGGTCGAGNNCGAGTGGCCGTGTATGGACCGGGGAACAAGCTGCGGAGCGGGGCTTGGTGGACGGTGTCGGCGGTTTGCGCGAGGCGCTCCGCGAAGCCAAAACCCGCGCCGGGATCGACCCGGAGGAAGACGCGCTCCTTCTGCTCTACCCGCCGCCCCGGCCCTTGGCCGAGCAGATCCGCGACGCGTTCGGCATGCGCGTCGCGGAGAGCGTCGCCCTCCCCGCATTCTCGGATCTCCCCGATTGGCTGAATCGACCCGTCGGTCGCATGCGCGCCTGGCTCCGCGCGGTGTCGTCCCCGGGCCCGAACCTGGTTCCGCCTTTCTGGATCGAGGTGTATTGAGGCGCGACTCGCGCGGCCCCGAGCGCCGCGCTGGCGAACATCCGAAGCTGGAGGGCCGGACCGATGCAGCTCGAACGTGTGATTCGCGTGGCGCGCCCGCACGCTGAGGTCGCCGCCCGCCTCGCGGAGGACGACCTCCTCCTCACCCTGTTTCCCGACAGCGAGAGCGAGATCGTCGAGCGGCGCGGCGAGCGACGCACCGTCGAGAGTCACTACCACTTGCTCGGTCAACCGGGCGTGGCCGTCTTTCATTTCGATCGGGTGGACAATGGCGACATCCACTTCGAGAAAGTCTGCGACGGTCGCATCTGGCGGGAGCTCTCGGGGAGCGTCCTCCTCGAAAGCGCGGGTGCAGAGACCGAGGTGCGACTCGAACTGGCGGGTCGCACCAAGGCCCTGGTGCCCGAGCGGGCCATCCGCGCCCCGTTGCAGGAGCAGCTCGACCAGATGAGCCGCGCGCTCCGAGAGCATCTCGGGGCCCCGTCGGCGTAGCGAAGTCTTCTATCCCCGAGGGGGATTCTCAAACAAAGGCGCCCGGACGCCGATGAGTTGCCGCTGTCTTGCGTCTATCAGCGGGAATTTCGTGCGGGGAGCGCAACCATTCGGCGCGTCGCGGGTTCAGAAAGGGTGTCAGACCCTCGGCTCCATTCGCCGGACGAGGCGAACGAGGCGGACGAAGACGTCCAGCTCATGCTGGCGCTGCGTGCGGGGGATGATTCTGCCTTCGACGCGCTCTTCCACCGCTGGGCGGGGGCCTTGCTGCGGTATCTGGAGCGAATGGTGAAGAGTCGGGCGCAAGCCGAAGAGCTGATGCAGGAGAGCTTCCTGCGCGTGTATCGGGCGCGGGAGCGCTACGAGGTGCGCGCGCGCTTTTCCACCTGGCTCTACACGANNGTCGCGCTGAATGAACTGCGGCGCCCGGGCCACCGAAGCCTCGACGCCGAGCCCGGCCAGAGCGACTACGCCGTCGCCGACCGCAGCGCGCCCGGGCCCGCTGTGGACGACATGGTCGACGCGCGTCTGCGCGCCGCCGATGTCGAGAGCGCGCTCGCGCGACTCCCCGAGCGACAGCGCGCGGCGCTCTGGCTCGCGGCGGTCGAGGGCCTCTCCTACGGCGAAGTGGCCGAGGCCCTCGAGGCGTCGCCCCAGTCGGTGAAGGCGCTGGTCCATCGCGCGCGCAGCACTGGCCGGTCTGAGTGCTTCCGCCACGACCGAGGATGAGGGGGCAGGCGAGTGACGCGTCGAAACGAGGTGTCACCGGAACGGCGCGCCGAGTTGTCGGCTCTCCTCGACGGCGAGCTCGCCCCGGGCCGCGCCGCCGAACTGCGCGAGCGCATGCGGGACGACTCGGTTCTCGCCGCCGCCTACGCCGAGCTCGAACGCATCGATCGCGAACTCCGCGCGCTGCCGAAACCGGAGGTGAGCGCCGAACTCACACAGCGCATGCGCGACCGCCTGGCGACCGAGCGCGGCACCGGCCGGGTCGTGGCGCTCCGCGGCCGGAACACACGACGCCGCGGGGGCCGCGGCGAAGGGGCGCCTCCCTGGCGTCGACGGATCTACGCCGGGGTTGCGCTGGCGGCCACGATCGCGCTGGTCCTGCTCTTGCGCGGAATCCCCGGCGAAGCCCCCGAGCGGCCGATTGCCCCCGCTCCCCACGCGCTTCCGCCGTCCCCGCAGTTCGTCGAAGAGCCCGGGTCGACGGCGCCGAAGAGCCCGCTCCCGGAGACCCCGGACCGAACGCTCACCGCGGAGCGTCCCCCGACCGCGCCCCCCTCCGCGACGGGGCTTGCACCCGATCCCGCGCCGCGACCGACCCCCCCTGCAGTGCCGCGCGCCGAGGAGACGAGGCCACCCGCTCCACAGACCCTGGCACTCCAACCGGTGCCGTCGAATCCGGTCGCGCCGGAGGGGTCTTCGGCCGCCCAGGGCGCGGATCGAGGGGCTCGCCCGCCGACGCCGGCGGGCCCGGATCTGATCGACTACGCCACCGACGAGGAGCTCGGCCTCGCCCTCGCCCTCGAGGCGCTCGGGACCGACGCCGACGACCTCGCCTTGCTCGAGGTCCTCGATTTCGTGGAGCGTCTCGAAGAGGCCGACCTCGCGGGAAGTGGCCGTGGTTGAGCGACGCCGATTTCTCGTCGCGCTGCTCGCGATGTGTCTCGCCCCGGGTGCGGCGCTCGCCAACGATCGCGCGCGCCCCGCTCCGCGTCCCCGCCCGGGACCGGCACAGCGGTCGCGCGATCCCGCCGCCGGGGCGCGGCGCCGCAAGGAGCGCGAGCGCCTGCGCCAGTTGCCGCGCGACGAGCGCCGCCGCGAGATTCGCCGCCGTCTCGAGGGGATGGATCCCGAGCAGCGCCGCCGGGTGAAGCGCCGGATGGAAGAGCGGCGCGCGCGACAACGCCGCCGGCGCGAACGAATGGAGCGGCTTCCGCCCGAGGAGCGCAAGCGGCTCCGCAAACGCTGGCGCGAGCTCGGTCCGGACGAACGACGCCAGGTTCGCAAGCAGCTGCGCGAGCTCCCCGCCGAGGAGCGCCGGGATCTGCGCCGTCAGCTCGAGTCGATCCGCGAACTCCCGCCCGCTGAACGCCGCGCGCTGCGCGATCGCGTCGACCGGATGCTCGACGCATCGCCGCGCGAGCGCGAACGCATCGAGGACAACGTAGACGCCTGGAGCGCGATGAGCGAGGCCGAGCGCAGTGAGCTGCGCGAGCGGTGGCGTCGCTTTCAGGCTCTCCCCCCTGCGGAGCGCGAGCGGCTGCGCAATCGCCTCGAGGGCGACGCGATCGACCGGGACTGAGGCGTTCGCTTCGTAGGAGCGGAGCCGCGCTCAGGGCGTTCGGAGCCCGGGGAGCCCGTCGAGGCTCTTCATGTTGTGCTCCGCCGCGTAGGCGCGGACTCCGTCCGCTCCCTTGCGCTCTGCCCACTTGGTCAGCTGGTCGCGTTCGCCCTCGAATTGGTAGAGCGGCACGGCGAACCCGCAGGAATCGGCGATGCGATGGACGTCGATCCGGATGACGGCGCGAACGTGCGAAAAGGTGTCCGGAAACTTCTCGCGCAGCGCACCGAACTCGGCGTCGCCCGGTTCCACGACGCTCCCCTTGCCGTAGAGCCGGACGATGTTGGGCGGACCGTCGAAGGCGCAGAACATCACCGTGATGCGCCCGTTCTCCCGCAGGTGGGCGATGGTCTCGACGCCGCTGCCGTGGAAATCGAGGTAGGCCACTTCGTTGGGGCCGAGGACGGCGAAGGTGTCGAGGCCCTTGGGCGAGAGGTTGATCAGACCCTCGTCCGCGCGCGGCGCCGTCGCGACGAAGAACATGTGCTGCGCGTCGATGAAGTCCGCGATGCGGCCCTCGATGTGTTCGTACACCTTTCCCACCTAGTCACTCCTTTGGGCGCTGGACGGACCAGGACCCGCGTTCGAGGATGTCGTCCCCGGCGCCCCGTCCCGCGCATCGCATCGCGGTGCGGAGACCGTCGCCGAGATGGTGCGCGCTCAGACCGATCTCCCGCATCCTTTCGGCGAGGTGGGCGCTCTTCATTCCGAATTCGCAGTAGAGCACGTAGTGCTTGTCGCGATCGAAAGAAGGGTAGGCCGCCATCGCCGCATCGAAATCGAGGCGCAGCGCATCGGGATAGTGCCAACTCGCAAACGCGGCTTTCGAGCGCAGGTCGAGCACCGTCGCGTCCTCCGGGATGTCGTCGATTGCGAGCTGGGGGTCGGCGGCCGCTTCCAGATCGAGGCTGCGCAGGTCGAAGAGTGAGCGCGCCTCGATGGCCTCGGCCAGACAGCCGGCGTCGAGGTCGCGCTCCGCGCTCTGCACTTCGTCGCGCTTCGCGGCGGTGGCCGGTTTGGTGGGCACCATCGCGCAGTATTCGTCGACGCCGGCAGACAGCGTGGCGGTCCCGATCTCTTCGGCCTGGCGCACGATGTCGTGCTTGTTGGACCCGATCAGGGGCCTGAGGATGGGCACCTCGGTCGCCGCCGAGATGACGCGCAGATTGGTGAGCGTCTGGGAGGACACCTGGCCGATGGCGTCGCCCATGATGATCGCTTCGGCGCCGCGCTCGAGCGCGATGCTCTCGGCGCAGCGAAGCATCTGTCGCTTCAGGAGGATCTGCCAGAGCCGCGCTCGCCCTCCGCCGCGAATCTCTTGCGAGATCCTCTCGAAATCGACGGCGTGAAAATGCGGTGTCGCCCCGTACCCCCAGCGCGTGACCAGCGTGTGTGCAACCGCGAGCGCACCGCGCAGGTGCGCGGCGCCGCCGAGGTTGCAGAACACGAAATCGACCAGCACACCGCGTCGCATCAGCTGCCAGGCCGCGACTGCCGAGTCGAACCCACCCGACAAGAGCGCGACCGCGCGTCCCTCGACACCGAGGGGCAGACCCGCAGGGCCCGGATACTCGGACTCGATCCAGAACGCGCGCTCCCCGTGGAGTTCCACTTTGACTTCGACTTCGGGGTGATCGAGGTCGACACCCGCGGCGTCGGGGCGAAGGGCTTCGCCCAAGGCGACCGCGACGGCGTGGCCGGAGACGCGCGTTCGATCTTTGCCGCCGACGCGTCGCGCGCGAACCGCGAAGCGTTTTCCGCGGACGCGTTCACGAAAGCGAGCCGCGCCCTCGCGGACGACGGCTTCGAGGTCGCGCGCGTAGCCGGTCTCCACCGCTGCCACGGACTGGATGCCGAACACCCGCGCGAGGGTGCGCGCCGCCTCCGGATGGGCGCTGTAGACGAAGTATCGGTCGTGGTTGAGCTCGAGATGGGGCCGCTCGCCCAGGGTCTCCAGGGCATCCCGCAGATTTCGCACCAGACGCTGCTCAAAACGGCGCCGGGTGCGGCGCGATTTCGTGGTCAGCTCACCGGAGAAGCGTAATAAGATCGACGGGTTGGCCCTCTCCACCCCGGGAGGCTACCGAACCCCGGAGGGCCTGGGACGGTTTTTGGGTGCCCTCCACGAGCCGCACGTGCTAGGTGTAAGTCCCCTTTTTCAGGGGGCCCTGCAATTCCGGGCGTCGGAAGCCCGTGGATCGCGGCGGCGACAGGAGCTCGTGCGAACTTTTTGGCGCGTCGGTGGAGAGCCGACGCGCGCCTGTGGAGGACAGATCGTGACCAAGTTCCGAATCGGGGCGGCTCTTAGAATCGGGGCGGCCCTCATGGCCCTCATCTTCTTGAGCGCTTGTACCGCCGTCTTCAAAGAAAAGAACCCGAAGGCTTGTGCCGCGCTCGNNTCGGCGGTGCGGGGATGGCTGGCGCCTCCGACGAGAAAGACGACACGGGCCTGGTCATCGGCGTAGGGATCGCAGGTGCGCTCGTGGGTGCGGGCGCCGGTTACATGATTTGTAAGGCGCTGCAGCCCGAACCGCCGCCGCCGCCCGCGCCGCCTCCGCCGCGTCAGGCCGCGCCTCCGCCGCCTCCGCCGCCGGCACCTGAGCCGGAACCGGCACCTTCGGGTCCCGATCCGTGTCAGGAGCGCGTGGCCTTTGGTGGCGTGAACTTCGACTTCAACAAGGCGACGATCCGGCCCGAGGCGCAGGGCGTCCTCGACCAGTGGGCCGGCCGACTCGCTCAGTGCGGCGATGTCGCACTCCAGATCGAAGGCCACACCGACTCGGNNACGTGCGCGTGCGCGTCGAGGGCCACACCGACTCCATCGGCACCGACGCCTACAACCAGGCGCTCTCCGAGCGGCGCGCCAATTCGGTGCGTGACTACATGGTCGGCCGCGGAATCGCGGTGGGTCGCCTGAACTCAGTGGGCCGCGGCGAGACCCGTCCGGTCGCAAGCAACTCGACGGCGGATGGTCGAGCCCAGAACCGCCGCGTGGAGATCATCGCTCAGTAGCGAGGATCTAGAGAGAGCTCGGATCGCCCGCTTCCACCCCGTCCGGGGAGGAAGCGGGCGATCGCCCTTTAAGGCTCCGCGGAGACGCGCAGCCGACCCCGCACGGGCGGTGCCAGACACGGGTCACTGGCCCGCGCGTGCGAGGACGCCCCCCCGAGCGCCGGGCCGCGCCCTGGACAGAGGCTTCAAGCCGATGCCCCTTGCAACCGATGGGCAAGCCCATGAGTCGGGCGCCGGCCAACGGTGGGTACTGTGAGTGGACGATCGGGGTCATCCCGGCGCCGCACTTGGCGCCCACCGGGATCGAGCTCGAGTGGCAGGACCGTCACTGCGTGATTGCCTGGGAAGACGTGGCGCACGCCTTCGCCGCAGAAGTGGGCGAGCCCGAGGGAATTCGGGCCGTTGTGTTCGATCTGATGTGCACCGCCGAAGTGACGGGTGCGGTGCTCCTCCGCTTCAGCGTCGATCCGAGCGACGGGCCCAAGGGGCCGGCGCAGCGCCTGGTGGAGGTCCTGGGGCCCAAGCGCTGTTCCCATTCGCTCCAGGCGGTGGCGCGCGAGGGCTGCGCCACCGACCGCTACTCCCATCTCGACCAACTCGACGAGGCCCAGCTCGACGCGATCGCGTGTTGCGTCCGAGCTGANNACGCCGGAGCTCCGTGCACCGGCGAGGCGTGTAGCGATCATTCGCCCCCTGGCCCCGGCGACACGCGCCAGGGTCTCTCCGACGACGGGCAGATGAGCGGCGAGCGACCCGACGCGCCGACCCACCCAAAACCACAAGGCGCCCGTCGGAGGGGCGGCGCCCATCGCTTCGATGGCGCGGCGGGCAAACCCCGCTTCTTCGTAGAGGTCGCCCGCGAGAGAGGTCTGCCCCTGCACCAGCCCCGCCCACAGGAGGGCCCACCGCCGCCGCCAAACCGCCGCCCGTAGCTGCCGCAACCAGCGACCCTGTGCTCCGATCCGCAGCCCGGCGAGTGCGAGGGCGGCACTCCCCGAAACCAGCACCGCCGCCCCGACGGCCTCACCGGCGATGAGGGCCGCGAGCAGCCACAGCAGCGCACCGGCGGTCGAGAATCGCGCCAGTCGATCGAGCCGTCGCCGTCTCAGGCCGCCCTCGCGGAGCGGCGGCGTCGCGTCGAGTGCTCGCGCCGGGGAACCGGTCACGCGGTGCCGCGGTGATGACGATGCGGGCGCCGCTTCGCGAGGTTCGGGAGGCATACCCACAGGATCCCTCTCCGCAGCGCGTCGGCAACGCTGCGGCACTTCCCCTCGGGCGCCGCAAAGCGGAGACGATGGAGCCGAAACACCGCAGCGCTCTCTTGCGCGCGGCGAGCGAACTTCCCAAACTCGAATCGAGTCTCCCCCCGGCTCGGGAGGCCTGCTCCCGCACCTCCCCACAACACGATCGCCCCGGACGATCGCGACAAACGCTCCCCACACACGCGCGATGACGCGGGGCGGGGTTCGCGGACGCGGCACAAGGAGAACTCGATGACGATCCGAACACGCACCACTCCTCACCTGGTCCTGCTGATGGCCGGCATTGCGCTGCTGGCCTGGGGCTGCGGGAGCAGCTCGGGGACGACCCGGCCGTCGCCGCCGCCGCCTGCGGGCAGCTCGACGACCAACCAGGGCGGCTTCACCGGGGAGAGCGTCCCGGACAGCGGGGCCCCGCCGCGCTCCGTCGCCGAGCTCGCCACGATCTATTTCGACTACGACCGCGCCGACGTCCGCGAAGACGCCCGCCGGGTGTTGCGCGCCAATGCGCAGGCAATTCAGGGCAACGACGCCTGGGGCACCATCACCCTCGAGGGACACTGCGACGAGCGGGGCAGCGAAGAGTACAATCTGGCGCTCGGAGAGCGCCGGGCGACCGCGGCAAAGCGCTACTTGGTCGACCTCGGGGTTCCCAGCAGCCGGGTGGTGACGGTGAGCTTCGGCGAGACGTCACCGGCGGTGCAAGGTCACGATGAATCGGCCTGGAACTGGAACCGCCGCGTCGAATTCCGCGTCTCCCAGTAACCGGCACAACAGGAAGGACCCCCCAACCATGCCCGTACACGGTGGCAAGCTCTTGGCCCGCGCTCTCAAAGAGGCGGGTGTCGAATGTGTGTTCACGCTCTCCGGGGGGCACATCATGCCCCTCTACGACGGCTGCCTCGACGAGGGCATCCGCATCGTCGACGTGCGTCACGAGCAGGCCGCCGTCCACGCGGCCGACGCCTGGGCGCGCTGCAACCCGGGCAAGATCGGCGTCGCGGCGATCACCGCCGGGCCCGGCGTGACCGACGGCGTGACCGGCGTCGCCAACGCCTGGCGCGCCAACTCGCCGATCCTGGTCTTCGGCGGCCAGGGCCCCTTCGACAACCTGCGCCGCGGCTCCCTCCAGGAGATGGACCACATCGGGGTGATGAAGCCGATCACGAAGTGGTCGGACGCCGTGTACCAGACACACCGCATTCCCGAATATGTCGAGCTCGCAATCCGCACCGCGGTGAGCGGGATTCCGGGCCCCGCCTTCCTCGAGATCCCCATGGACGTGTTCATGGGCCAGGCCGAGTGGGAGCAGGCGCCGATTCCGCCGATCCGGACGCNNGCGGCTCTCGCCCGACCGGGACGCGGTGCGCGAAGCGCTCGATCTGCTCTCGCGCTGTGAGCGCCCGATGGTGATGGCCGGAACCAGCGTCAAGTGGTCGTCGGCCAGTGCGGCGATGAACGCCTTCCTCGATGAGACGGGGATGCCGGCGTACACCAACGGCATGGGCCGCGGGACGATCCCGCCGACCTCGCCGCAGTATCTGAATCGGTCGCGGCGCAAGGCCATGGAGCAGATCGACCTGATCCTGCTCGCGGGTTCCGTGCTCGACTTCCGCATGCGCTTCGGCCAGACGATCCCGGCCGACGCGAAGATCATCCAGCTCGACATGGACGCGACGCTGATCGGCCAGAACCGCCAGGCCGACGTCGGCCTGGTCGGCAACCTGGCCTGCAGCTTCGAGATGCTGCTCGAGGAGATGAAGAACAGCGGCACGCAGCTCGACTTCCGCGGCTGGCGCGATCAGCTGCGCGAGATCGAAGTGGCCGAAGAGAAAAAGGTCGAGGCCAGCCTCAACAGCGACGAGTCGCCGGTCGACCCGCAGCGCATGTGCCGCGAGGTGCGCGACTGGCTGGCCACCCTGGACGAGCCGATCGTGATCGGCGACGGCGGCGACATCGTGGCGACCGCCGCGAAGATCCTGCCCGTGCAGCGCGAGGGCGCCTGGATGGATCCCGGGCCGCTCGGCACGCTCGGCGTGGGCATGCCCTTCGCGCTGGCCGCCCAGCTCTCGCACCCGGACAAGCGCGTCGTGATCGTCTACGGCGACGGCTCCTTCGGCCTGAACGGCTTCGAGTACGACACCGCCGTGCGCTTCGGCCTGCCGATCATCGGCATCGTCGGCAACGACGGCGCCTGGGGCCAGATGATGCGGCCCCAGGGCGCCATCTACGGCTGGGACCGCCTGGTCGCCACCGAGCTCGAGTGCACCCGCTACGNNCTACGGCGAATACGTCGAGAGCCCCGAGGACATTCGGCCCGCGCTCGACCGGGCGGCCGCCTCCGGGAAACCGTCCCTCATCAACGTGAAGATCCGCCAGGATCGGGAGTTCAAGGGCGGCATCTACGTCTAGCGCCACGGTACCCTTCGAGAGCCCCCCTGCACGCGGTTTCGCGCGCGGGGGGGCTCTCGAAACATGGCTTCGGGCCGTCGGCCCGATCGCCATCGTCGATCTCGAAACCACCGGGCTACCCGGCGACGCCGGGGCCGAGCTCCTCGAGTTCGGCGCGCTCNNTGGGACGGTGCGGACGCTCCAGACCCTGATTCGCCCGGGCGCGCCGATTCCCGCCGCGATCAGTCGTCTCACCGGAATCCGCGACGGCGACGTCGCCGCGGCACCGCGCTTCGACGAGGTGGCGCAGGAGTTGGCGCGCGCCCTCGGGGGCCGTCGTCTGATTGCGCACAACGCCGATTTCGAGCGCGCGTTCCTCGAGCGCTACGGCCTGCTCACCGGATCGCGCGAGGGCGACCTCGATACCCAGGACCTGCTCGCGCTGACCCATCCCGACGCGCCCGATCTCCGCCTCGAGAGCTTCACCCGGATGCTCCTCGGCGAAGAGGAACAGCACCGGGCATTTTCCGACGCACTCCACACCCTCCGCGTCCTCGACGCCGTGGCCGAAGGCGCGCGAGCCGGGGAGCCCCGCTACGAGGCGGCGGCGCAGGCGCTCGCGCGCTTCACCCCCGAGTCGCCCTGGCTCGCACTCGTCGCAGCCAAGGCTCCGCCTCCGCGTGTCGAGGGCGGCGTCGGGGAGCTGGGGGTCGCGAGCGATCCACCGATGCGGTTTCGGGGCACACCGGAGGCTCGGCCCCGCGTCGAAACCGAGGGTGAGCCCCGGGTTCCCTTCGACGCCGACGCCATCGCCGCCGTTCTCGCCGACGAGGCGCGCGGTGCGCGCTACTTCCCGGGCTACCGCGCCCGCGAAGAGCAGATCGAATTGGCCCGCGCGGTGGTGCGCGCCCTCGAAGACGACGAGGTCTTGCTGCTCGAGGGCGGAACGGGTGTCGGAAAGTCGCTCGCCTACCTCGCCGCTCTGATCCCCTTCGTCGCGCGCCCGGAGGACGAGGGCGGCGGAGCACCGGTGGTCGTCTCGACCCGCACCAAACTCCTTCAGGATCAGCTTCTCGACAAGGACATCCCCGCCGCCGCGGCCTTCCTCGGTGTTCCCGAGCTGCGGGCGATGTCGATCAAGGGCCGCGGCAACTACGCCTGCGAGCGCCGGCTCGCGGCGTCTCTCGCCGAAGGGCTCGAGCCCAGCATCTTCCCCGGAGAACGCTTTGCCTACTCGCTCCTCGCCAGTAGCGCGGCGATCCGCGCGCACGGCGAAGTGGCGGCGCTGCCGGGGGCGTGGTTGCGGCGCTATCCGGCATTGGGCGATCTCTTGCGGCGCTCGGTGGCAGCGCGCGCAGAGCAATGCACCCGCGAGGAATGCGCGCGTCATCCGGAATGTCCACTGGGTCGACGCCGCGCGGCCCTGGCTTCGGCGGAGTTGATCGTCGCCAACCACGATCTCCTGCTCCGCTGGCCGAGCGACTACCCGCAGTTCTCGCGGGTCGTCGTCGATGAAGCCCACGAACTCGCCGGAGTTGCCGATGAGGTCTACGCCCGAACCGTCCGCCCGATCGAGGTGGTGGAACGTTTCGACGAACTGTTTGGGCGTCCGGCCACCGCTGCGGCGGGTGGGACGGGTGGTGCATTGCTGGGAGCCGGGACGCGCCGCGCCTTCCGCCGCGACGCCACGGCCTGGCGACGCGCACTCCAGGGGGACTTCGCGGGGATCGGGCGCGCGCTGGCCTTCGCCGCCAACGAGTTCGGCGAGGTGCAGATCCCCGCGCGAGCGCAATCTGGAGAGACTGGGGAGCCCGAGTGGATGGATCCCGACTCCGAGCGCGACCCCTTNNGACGCGGCACTGCAGCGGAACTTCGAGACCTTGCTCGAGAACGCCGCGTCGCTGCGGGAGGCCTTCGCCGGAGAAGACGACGCCGTGGCGGCGTTCTCGGGCGTAGAGGCTCCGTGGGATCGCTGGACCCTGGCCGTGCGCCCCCTCTCGCCAGCCCCCGCGTTTCGCGACGCGCTCCTGGATCGCCTGCAGACCTTTGTCGGGGTGTCGGCGAGCCTCCTGGTCGAGGGCAGTGCGTTTGCGGCGATGGGGGAGCTCGAGATCGAGGAGGAGGCCGGGGAACGCCTGCGCCGCGTCTCGCTGCCCAGCCCCTTCGACTACGCCCGCCACATGAAGGTCGTGGGGCTCCGCGACCGCGGCGATGTCGTGGCGCTCACCGCGGAGACGGTCGAGCGCCTGGCGCTCCGCTTGGGGGGCCGCACTCTGGCGCTCTTCACGAGTTTGCGGCGTATGCGCGAAGTGGCGGAGCGACTCGTGCCTGTGCTGCAGCCCATGGGGATCGACGTGATCACCCCGCGGCGCGCCGCCGACGACCCCGTGGCCCTTCTCGAACGGTTTCGCCGGGGCTCCGCGGTGCTGCTCGGTGCGCGCAAGTTCTGGCAGGGGATCGACATCCCCGGCGACGCCCTGCAGGCCGTGGTGATCGAGAAGCTTCCCTTCGAGGTGCCCACCGAGCTGCGCCGCCGTCGCGAGCTGCGATTGCGTCGCGCGGGGCGCGATCCCTTCCAGGAGGCGACGCTCGGGAAGATGCTGCTCAATCTCAAACAAATGGCCGGCCGACTCATCCGCAGCGAAGACGACCGCGGCCTCGTCGTGATCGTCGAGAGCCGCAGCGATCGTCGCTACTTCTCGCGCATCCAGGAGGCGCTCCCGGACGGCTGTCCCCTCGTCGTTGCTGAACTCGCCGACCTCGACGAGCTGCTCGGAGAACTGGGTCTACCCACTCGCTCCGCGGATGAACGGGGGCGCTAGGATACGCGCCATGGCAGACATACCCGTTGCACTGGTCACCGGGGGCGCGCGCGGGATCGGCGCCGCGTGCACCCGCGCGCTTGCAGACGAGGGCTTTCGCGTCGCGATCCATCACCGCTCGAGTGGCGACGCCGCCGAGTCGATGGCCGCCGAGCTTCCCGACGCCGCCACGGTGAAGGCCGACCTGGCGTCTCCCGAAGAGATCGACGCCATGATCGCGACCCTGAAAGAGCAATTCGGTCGCGTCGACGTCCTCGTGAACAACGCCGGTGTGAACCGCAACGCGCCGATGCCGTCGATGAAGCTCGACGACTACGACGCCGTCGCCGGGGTGACGCGCGGCACCTGGTACCTCACCAAGCTCGTGCTGCGCCGCTTCATGCTGCGCCAGAAGACCGGGCGCATCATCAACATCTCGAGCGTCGTGGGCCACACGGGCAACCGCGGCCAGTCGCCCTACACGATGGCCAAGGCCGGGCTCGACGCACTGACCAAATCCCTCGCCCTCGAACTCGCCGGGCGCGACATCCTGGTGAACTCGGTCGCTCCCGGGTTCATCGAGACCGACATGACCGAGGAGCTTCCCGAAGAAGCCCGCCAGGGCATCCTCGACCGCGTGCCTCTGGGCAGGATGGGAACCCCGGAGGAAGTCGCGGATGTCGTCGCGTATCTCGCGACCCGCGGCCACTACATCCACGGCACCGTGATCCACGTAAACGGCGGCCTGTTTCCCGGATAGTGGCCCGCGTTCTGATCGCCGGCTGTGGCTATGTCGGGAGCGAACTGGGTCGCATCCTCGGAGACCGGGGTCACGAAGCGACCGGAATCCGGCGCAGTCCGGGGCCCTCGACGGGCTTCCCCGTCGAAGCGCTCGACCTTCTCGACGAGGGGGCGCTGCGCCGATGGCTCGGGGCGCAGCAGACCTCGTTCGACGCGGTGGTCGTGACCATTGCGGCCGGCCGCGGCGATGAAGACGCGTACCGCGAGGCCTATGTCGCGGCGCTGCGTTCGCTACAGCAGGCGCTCCTGGAGAGCACCACCGCGCCGCCGGCCCTCTTCGTGTGTTCCAGCACCTCGGTCTATGCCCAGGACGCCGGGGAGTGGGTGGACGAATCATCCGCCACTCGGCCCGCCTCGTTTCGCGGTCGGATTCAACTCGAAGCGGAGGCGCAGTGCGCGCGGTGGCCCGGCCCCCACGCGGTCCTCCGCCTCGGCGGAATCTACGGGCCGGGTCGGACGCGTCTGCTCCGCTCGGTCGGCCAGGGCGAGGCGCAGCCCGCGCCGCGCTACACGAACCGCATCCATCGCGACGATGCCGCGGGCGCACTCGCGCACCTGGTCCTTCGAGGGTCACCGCCGCCCGAGCGCGTGATCGTCGTCGACGACACCCCGGCACGTCACGACGAAGTCGTGGCGTGGATCGCCGAGGCGTTGGGAAACCCGATGCCACCGGCGGAAAGAGCGGAGCGGGTGGGCGCGGCGGCGATCCGGGGAAAGCGCTGTCGCAACACGCTGCTCCGCGAACTGGGTTACGCACCGCGCTATCCGAGCTTTCGCGAGGGGTACCGCGAACTCATCGATGCCGGTGGCTACTAGCGCACCTCGATCTGGATCGGCTCGGACACCACCGGGGGGTCGTGGGGGACGTGGTTCTCGTCGCCCAGCAGGAGCTGCAGGGTGTGGGCGCCGGGGGCGAGTTCGATCTGGGTCTCGGTCTGTCCGCCGCCGAAGTGGATGTGGTTCTCGTCGGCCGGAATCGGTTGATCCAGCGGCGGGAGCCCGGTGTCGAGGAGCAGGTGGTGGTGGCCGGTGCCCTCTCGCTTGACGCCCGAGGGCGCGACCCCCATCCCCGCGAGCCCGAAGCGCACGGTCACCGGACTCGAAACGGACGCCCCGGGCTCCGGGCTCAGGATGTAGAGACGCGCACCGGCGGGGGCGGTCGCACGGGGATAGCCCTCGCCCGACGCGTCCACCGGCGGCGCGACGACACCCACCAGGAGCAACAACCACGCGCCCCACAGGACGCGCGCGGTTTCGCGTCCCCGCGCGCTCCCGACCCAGAAATTCCCCATGTTCCTCTCCTCAGGCAGCGACGATCTCGAGCAGAGTATCGAGGGCGCCAAAGAGTTCATCTTCGGGAATGTTGAGCGCCGGGAAAAGACGCATCACGGTTCCTGCGGTGACATTCACGAGGACCCCCCGTTCGAGGGCACTGCGAGCGAGCGTTCCGGCTCGCTCTGTGTCCACCAGATCGAGGCCGATCAGGAGGCCACGGCCCCGTACCTCACGCACCAGGCCGCTGTGCTCCTCCGCGAAGGCCTCGAGGCGCTTCATCACCTCGGCGCCCACGCGATCCGCACGTGCGACCAGGCCTTCCTCNNGCGGCCGCACACGTGAGTACGTTGCCCGCGTAGGTGCCGCCGTGGTCGCCGAGGTTCACTGTGTCGGACACGGCTTCTGTACACAGGAACGCGGCGATTGGGACGCCCCCGCCCAGACCCTTGCCGAGGGTCAGGATGTCGGGCACCACGCCTTCGTGCTCGAGCCCGAGCCAGCGTCCGGTGCGGCCGATTCCCGTCTGGATCTCGTCCAGGATGAGGAGGGTTCCGCTGCGGTCACAGGCCTCGCGAACCCCCGCCAGGTATCCCGGAGGCGGGACATTGACCCCGCCCTCGCCCTGAACCGGTTCCACCACGAAGGCCGCAACCCGCTCGTCGATCGCGGCCCGCGCCGCGTCGAGGTCGCCGAAGGGCACCACCCGCGAATCGGGGAGCAGGTCGGCGTAGGCCTCGCGGTGTTTGTCCTGGCCGATGATCCGCAGGCCGCCCAGCGTCCGGCCGTGGAAGGATTGGGTGGTCGAGACGAATTCGGCGCGACCCGTGGCCCGGTGCGCCAGTTTGATCGCGCCTTCGATGGCCTCGGCCCCCGAGCTCACGTACATGCAGCGGGTGATGGCGTCGGGGCACACCGCGAGGATGCGCTCCGAGAGCTCGAGCTGGGGGAGGCTGTAGAACAGGTTGGTCACATTCATGAGTGTCCCGGCCTGTTCGGCGATGGTGTCTCGGAGCGCCGGGTGGCTGTGTCCCAGGGCGGTGACCCCCCACCCCGCGGTCAGATCGATGAGTTCCCGACCCTCCACGTCGCGCACACGCGAGCCCTCGCCAGAGACCAGGGCGACCGGCATGCGCGCCACCACGGGGAGAAAGCATTTCGCCTCGCGGGCGACCACTTCGTCAAAACTCTGTCCCATCGGGGTTCTCCGCTTTGAGGGGGCGGCCAGTGTAGGCGGCCCCGGGGATCTTCCCTACCTTTTGTCGATGCCGAACCCCCCGGTAGCGCTCGGGAAAGCCCCGCTCATCGACCGCTTTGGCCGCGAGATCGAGAGCTTGCGGATCTCGGTCACCGACCGATGCAATTTCCGCTGTCTCTACTGTATCCCCGACGAAGACATCGAATGGCTCCCCAAGGAGCATCTGCTCCGCTTCGAAGAGATCGTCCGCATCGCCCGCATCGCCTCGGAAATGGGTGTGCGGAAGCTCCGCCTCACCGGGGGAGAGCCGCTGCTGCGGAAGAATCTCCCCTATCTGGTCGAGGAGCTCGCGGCCCTTCCCGGCCTCGACGATCTCGCCATGACCACCAACGCCACCGAGCTCGGCCGCTTGGCCCAACCCCTCGCGAAGGCGGGTCTGGAGCGGGTCAACATCAGCCTCGACTCTCTGGACCGCGAGAATTTTGCCCGCATGGCGCAGCGCGATGCGCTGCCCCGGGTGCTCGACGGGATCGAGGCGGCCGTTGCTGCGGGGCTCGCGCCGCTCAGCATCAACTGTGTCGCCATCCGCGGCGCCAACGACCACGAAGTGCTCGATTTCGCCGATCTCGCCCGCGAGCGGGGATTCGAAGTGCGCTTCATCGAATTCATGCCGCTCGAGCACGGACACCGTTGGGGAGAGCATTCCCTCGTTCCGGGCTCTGAGCTCCGCGCGCGGGTCGAAGAGCGTTATCCGCTGCGACCGAGCCCCGATCAGGATCCCCACGCCCCGAGCCGGGACTGGGTCTTCGCAGACGGAGCGCCGGGAATCGTGGGCTTCATCGACTCGGTCACGGAGCCCTTCTGCGCCGATTGCAACCGCATCCGCCTCACCGCGGACGGCAAGATTCGCACCTGTCTCTTCTCGCTGCGCGAGCACGACTTGCTCGAGGGGCTTCGCGCCGGCGAGGACGACGCGCAGATCGAAGAGCGCCTACGCGCCGCCGTCGCCACCAAGGAGCGCAAGCACCACATCACCGACGGGCTCTTCGTGAAGCCCGAGCGGACGATGTCCCAGATCGGCGGCTAGCGGTGGCGGGGGACCGGATCCTCCTGGAAGGGATCGAGATTCCCGCCGCCCTCGGTGTGACAGCCGCCGAGCGCCGAATGCGGCGCCCGGTGACCCTCGATATCGAGATCGAGCGCGACCTCACCCAGGCGGGGCGCAGCGATCGGATCGCCGACACGCTCCACTACGGGCGCATCTTCGAGGTGATCGAGGACGTCGCCGCGAGCCGGGAACACAAACTCGTCGAGGCACTCGCGGATCGGATCGCCGCCGCGGTTCTCGAGCGCTTCGACGCCGCTGCGATCATCGTCACGGTCCGGAAACCCAAGCCCATTGCGGGGGTCCTCCAGTACGCCGGGGTGAAGATCCGCCGCACGCGCGAATAACAACGTTGATAGGTGCTTAATTAGAAATTGATTCCGCAGTATCGTACGATCTTTTCGCCGCCCAAAAGCGCTGGCGAGAAGATCGGCAGCGCGAGCCACGGAGGGTTCCCCGTTGGGAGAATCACCCCCCTCTGCTCCGCCCCTGCCCGCTGCTCCGGAAACCGGTGTGTGGACTCCGTCGGGCGAAGACGCCCGCACCCTCGCCAATACCGAGATCGCGGCGCTCTCCAAGAACGAGCGCATCAAGAACGCGAGCGAGGGGCTCTTCTACCTCCCCGATGGCACCCCCTTTGCCAGCGAAATCGATGCGCTCACGGCGGGGGAGACCCCGACGCTCGGTGCCGAAGCCAAGGAGCTCTCCAAGTTCTTCGGCATCTACAAGCAGCAGGCGCGCGGCGAGCGCGGTCGCAAGACCGACCGCTTCATGTTCATGACCCGGATCAAGCTGCCCGCCGGCGGCGATCTCGAACCCGCCCAGTGGCTGGCACTCGACGCCGCCGCCGATCGCTTCGCCGACGGCACGCTGCGGCTCACGACACGCCAGGCCGTCCAGTACCACTGGGTCGGGGGAAAGGATCTCGCCCCGCTGATCCGCCACCTCTCACGCCACTACCGCGTGGACGGGACCCTGGCGGCCTGTGGTGACGTCAATCGCAACGTCATGGCTTCACCCCTCGACGGTCTCGACCCGGAGATCTCGGTCGGCGCCGCGGCCCTGGCGGAGGACATCGCGAGCGAGCTCGCGCCGCGGACCTCGTCCTACTTCCAGGTCTGGGGTCTCGACGCGGAGGGCAACAAGACGCGCCCCCTCCATTCGGCTGAACCCGTCTACGGGACGCAGTACCTGCCGCGCAAGTTCAAGATCGGGATCGCCCACCCCGCCGACAACTCCGTCGACCTCCTCACCCAGGACATCGGGCTCCTCCCCGTCGCGGTCGACGGCCGCTGCGATGGCTCGATGTGGGATCTCTACAGCGGCGGGGGCATGGGGATGTCGCACAACAATCCCCGAACCGCCGCTCTCCTGGGTCTCTATCTGGGTCGCATTCGTCGCGACCAGGTCGTGCCGGTATGCCGCGCGATCGCCACGCTCCAGCGCGATCACGGCGAGCGCAAGGACCGCCGCCAGGCGCGCTGGAAGTACACGATCCGGCGTCTCGGGGCNNGAAGGCCGCGCTGCGCGACGAACACGGGATCGACCTCGTCGACGCCGAGCCGCAACCGCTGCCCGAGGCCCAGCTCCTCACGGGTCTGCGCACCGGCCCGGCGGGAACCCACACCTACGGTTTGTCGATCGACAATGGAAGGGTCACCCCCGAGCTGCGGGCGGGGATCCGAGAAGCGGTCGAGACCCAGGGCCTCCGGGTGCGTCTCACCCCCCACCAGGATCTTCTGCTCTGTGGCGTGCGCGATCCGGACGCGTTGCTCGAGATTCTCGACCGAGCCGGCGCTCCCCGCCCCGAGGCGCGTTCGGCGGTTCGTCGCTGGGCGATGGCGTGCCCCGCAAAGCCGACGTGTGGGCTGGCGATGACCGAGGCGGAGCGCATCCTTCCGACCTATCTCGAGGCGATCGAGGACGCGGGTCTCGGCCACGTCGAGGCGGAGATTCGCATGACCGGGTGCCCCAACAACTGCGCGCGACCCCCAGCGGCCGAGATCGGCATCTTCGGATACGGAAAGAACGATCATGTCGTGCTGGTCGGGGGTTCCAAGACCGGGTCGCGGATCGCCAAGGTTCTCTATTCGCGGGTTTCGGGTGACAAGATGATCCCCGTCCTCCTCGGGCTCTTCCGCGCGATCGACGAGCGGTGCGCGCCCGGCCAGACCCCCGGCGACTGGTTGTGGAAGACCGACGCGGAGAGTCTCCGCACCTGGATCGGCGTTCCCGACTCGGGCGAGGGCGTGAAGGGCGAGGTCTGAATCGCAGCTTGCGGCTTGGCGCTGTGCGGCCGCTTGCCGCGGTGGCGGTGATCGCCCACGCTCCGCTCCACCCGGCGCCCCCCGATCGATTCGACGGCCAGAAGGTGACCGGGTGACCGGACGACCGGGTGACAGGAGACCGACGCCATGGATCCGCACGAAGGGGCTCTGGAGCAGCAGATCGAGGCGGCGAGCGCGGTCGTCTCCGCCGCGAGTCGGGTGGTGGTACTCACCGGTGCCGGGATCTCCACCGATTCCGGGATCCCGGACTTCCGGGGGCCCCAAGGGGTGTGGACCAAGAACCCCGAGGCCGAGAAGATGGCCACCATCCAGAACTACATGGCCGATCCCGAGGTGCGGAAAGCGGCCTGGCGCGACCGATTGATGCACGCCGCCTGGTCGGCTGAACCCAACACGGGTCATCAGGCGCTCACCCAGCTCGAGCGCGGCGGCACACTCGATCTATTGATCACCCAGAACGTCGACGGTCTCCATCAGAAGGCCGGAACCACTCCCGACCGTGTCGTCGAGATCCACGGCACGTTGCGCGAGGTGATGTGCATGAACTGCGGCGACCGCTTCCCGATGGAGCACGCCCTCGACCGGGTGCAGGACGGGGAAGAGGATCCCGAGTGCCGTGAGTGTGGTGGGATCCTGAAGTCGGCGACGATTTCCTTTGGTCAATCCCTGGTCCAGCGCGATTTGTTGCGCGCCCACGCCGCGGCCCAGACCTGCGATTTGATGCTGGCCGTCGGCACCACACTGGCCGTGTATCCAATCGCCGAAGTCGTGCCGGTCGCCTCACGGGCCGGCGCCAGAGTGGTGATCGTGAACGGATCCCCCACCGAGATGGACGATCTGGCGGACGTGGTGGTCCGCGGACCCATCGGCGAGATTCTCCCGCGTCTGGTTCCGTCCCCGGCGGGCGGGGTATAATCTCGACACGAGCCCAGAGGACCATGTGTGCCCTCCAGACCGAGTCCCCTTCCTCCTTCCAACCCCTGGTAGGCCTGTGAAGACAATCGACGCGCGCGAAGCCGAGGTGCTGATCCGCGCAGCAGTGGAAGAGGGCGCAATGGAGCGGGGAGCCGCCGAGGCGCTCGGCGGAGCCGCCCGCTCCCATCCGGCGGTGCTCGACGCGCTGTGCGAGGGCGCCGCGGAAGCCAAACGCCGCGCCTTTGGCGAGACCGTGACGGTCTCTCGCAACGTCTTCATCCCGCTCACGAATCTCTGCCGCAACCGCTGCACCTACTGCACCTTCGTGAAGCATCCGAATGACCCGGACGCAAAGACCTATACGCTTCCCGAGGTGCACGACACCTGCCGGGGTGCGGCAAACGCCGGGTGTATCGAGGCGCTCATGTGTCTGGGCGACAAGCCCGAGCTCTCCTCCAAACGCTACCGAGCCTGGCTCGAAGAGGCGGGCTACGGCACCACCGCTGCCTATCTCCTCGAGGGCTGCAAGGTCGCCATCGAAGCGGGAATGCTCCCGCACACCAACGCGGGGCTGCTCTCTCGCGACCAGCTCGAGGCCCTGCGGCCGGTGAACGCGTCGATGGGCCTGATGCTCGAGAGCACGAGCGAACGCCTCCATGAAAAGGGCCAGGCGCACTTCTGGGCACCCGACAAAAAACCCGCGCTCCGCCTGNNCGGCCATATCCAAGAGGCCATCATCCAGCCCTTCCACCCCAAGCCGGATACAAAGATGCGGGGCGCGCCGTCTCCGGAAGAAGACGATGTGGTTGCCTGGGTGGCCATGGCACGCTTGATCCTCGGCCCCAAGATCCACGTGCAGGCGCCGCCCAACCTGGCGGACGCCTCGCCGGAGGCCAGCGACCTGCTCGATCGCCTGCTCCGCGCCGGGGTGGACGACTGGGGAGGGGTCTCGCCGGTGACGATCGACTTCATCAACCCCGAAGCGCCCTGGCCCAAGCTCGACGTGCTGCGCGAGCGCACCGAAGCCTCGGGTCAGGCTCTGCGCCTGCGTCTCCCGGTCTACCCGGAGATGCTGCTCGACAAACCCGAGTTCTTCGATCCCGCGATGCGGGAACTCGCGCTGCGCTTTGCCGGCCCCGACGGTTTTGCGCGGGGCACCCCGAGCGAGGTGGCCGCATGAGTCTCGAGCGACTGCTCTCCGACATCAGCCCGCCGGTGGCGAAGGTGCTCGACCGCGCCCTCTCCGGCGCGCTGCTCGCGCCCGCCGACGCCGAGATCCTGCTCGAGACGCAGGGTCCGGACCTCCAGGCGCTGATGCGAGCGGCCGATGTCGCGCGCCGCGACGACAACGGCGACCAGGTCACCTTCGTGGTCTGCCGCAACATGAACTTCACCAACGTCTGCTACGTCGGATGCACCTTCTGCGGCTTCTCCCGCCACCGCGACGACCCGGACGCCTACGACAACTCCTTCGAGACGTTGATCGAGAAGGGTCGCGACGCGGTGGCTCGCGGTGCCACCGAGTTCTGCATCCAGGGTGGAATCGATCCGACCAAGGATCACGCCTACTACCGCAACCTCGTCGTCGCCCTGAAGGACGAGTTCCCGGACATCCATCTCCACGCGTTTTCTCCCGAGGAGATCGACCACGGCCACAAGCAGAGCGGGATGGAGCTTCGCGACTACTTGACCATGCTCCGCGAAGCCGGGCTCGGGACGATCCCCGGAACGGCCGCGGAGATCCTCGTCGACGAGGTTCGCGACATCATCGAGCCCAACAAGCTGCGGACGGCGCGCTGGATCGAGATCGTGCGCACCGCCCACGAGGTGGGACTGCGCTCGACCGCGACGGTGATGTACGGACACGTCGAGAAGACCCACCACATTGCCGAGCACCTCGAGATCATCCGCAACCTGCAGAGGGAAACCGGCGGGTTCACCGAGTTCGTGCCGCTCGGGTACATCCACGAGCGCAATCGGCTCTACAACCATCTGGGTGCGCGGCCCGGGTCCAACACGCCCGAGGACCTCCGCCTGATCTCGGTCTCGCGGCTCTATCTCCGGCCCTTCATCCAGAACATCCAGATGTCGTGGGTGAAGATGGGGACGAAACTCGCGCAGGTCGCTCTGATGTCGGGCGCCAACGACTTCGGCGGCACGCTGATGGAGGAGTCGATCAGCCGCGAGTCCGGCGCGGACCACGGCGAGAACCTGCCGCCGGAGGAGATGCGCCGCCTGATCCGCGAGATCGAGCGCGTGCCGGCAGAGCGCACCACGACCTACCAGATCCGCCGGGTCTTCAAGGACCCCGCAGAAGACCCGCCCTCGCTGGAGCCCGACCACAGCCGCAATCTCGCGGGGCCGGCGCGCTTCCGCGAAGGCCGCGCCTCGGAGCGCCAGGCGTTGCTGCAGATCGAAGAGCTGAACTAGGGCGCAGACGCGCCGCGCCGGTAGACCCGCAACAGCCCGATCTCTTCCCGCGGTGCCTCGTAGTGAAGCGAAAGGCCCCGCTCCAGAATGTGCGCTTCGAATTCGGGGAGCGCGTTGGTGCGGACCGCCAGAAATTCACCCGCCCGCGCCGTGATCGCGTCGACCAGGCTGGCCAGGTCGGCAGCCGCCATCTCTTTCTTCAGGTGGTGATAGACCCCGAGGAAGAGGACGATGTCGTAGCGCTCGTCCAGATCCGCGCCGTAGCGCCGGTCGAACACGTCTCCCGAGACGGCCAGGTTCGCCACGCGGAAGCGCGTGTCGATGGCGACGTCGCGAAACAAGCGCTCGGCAAAACGCACCTTGTCGCGGTGCTGCTCGAGGCCGTGGACCGCGCTCGCGCCGTGGCGGGCGAACTCGTAGGCGATGTGGCCCTCACTCATCCCGAGGTCGAGAACGCTCCTGCCGCGCGCGAGGGCGAAGAGTTCTTCCAGGCCCTGGAATCGCCCGAAGAGGTCGCCCTGAAAGTTCTTGCGCCCGAGGCCGAGGCCGAGGGCGTTCGCCAGCCGGCGCCCGAAACCCATCGGGTCATCATTGCGTATCGGCGGCCCTGTCGCCGGAGCCGAAACGCTCCGACGGCTGCTCTTTCGGGGCGCGTCGCTTCGCGGAGACTCGCTTCGGCGGCGCGAGCGGCTCGTCGAGGGAGGCCTGTGCCTCCGGGTCGAGGCGCTTGATCAACGCCTCGACCTGATAGCGCTGGGGTGGGTTTTCGAGCAGCGCGCGTCCGACGACGTCGATGGCGTTGCGAACCGGGCTGTGCCCGCGGCCGAAAAGACGTCCGATTTCCGTGTTCGAGGCCGGTGTCAGACGATGGCAGAGATACATCGCGACCTGTCGTGGCCAGGTGACGTCGCGTCGGCGCGAGGGAGAAGCCAGCGATTCGAAACTCGAACCGAAGAAGGCCGCCGCTTCCGAGGCGATCTCGAGGATCGACCGCTCCCGGGCCGGCGCGATGCCCACACGGGCGAGGGCGGCGCGGACGCCGTCGAGGTCGACCGAACGCGCGAGGAGGGTGCCGTTCGCGACGAGCTGGATCAGTGTGGCTTCGAGCGCGCGGACGCTCCCGAAGGGCGCGTCCGCCAGCGCGTCGAGACACTCGTCGGGAATCCGAAAGCCACCGCCCGCCGCTTTCGCCCGGAGGATGCTGCGTCGGTGCCCGCGGTCGGGCGCTTCGAGTTCGGTGCAGAGTCCACCACTCATTCGAGAGAGGAGGTCCGGATCGAGGTTGGGAATTTCGCGGAGCATTCGCTTGGCGGTGAGCACCACCCGACCCCCCGTGCGGGCCAGCGCGTCGAGGGTGTAGTCGAGCTCCTCCTGGGTCGCCTTCTTGCCGGCGACGAAGTCGATGTCCTCCACGATGAGCAGATCGACTTCGCGGAAGCGCGCTTTCATCGCCTCGGTGTTCTTGGCGCGGATCGCCTTGGTGACTTCGTTGGTGAACTGCTCGGCGGATACGAGGCGAACCCGCGTGTTCGAGACGCGACGCGCCTCGTTGGCGATGGCGAAGGCCAGGTGGCTCTTGCCCATCCCGGCCGGGCCGACGATCACGAGTGGACACATCTGGAGCTGTCGACCGCGGGCGATCGCGACCCCGGCCGCCCGAGCGAGCGCGTTGCCGTTGCCTTCGATGAGAGTGCCGAAGGTTGCGCGGTGGAGTGCGCCGCGCGCGGGAGCGGCGGCAGTCGCTCCCGGCTGCGCCGGGGCCTCCGCCGCCCGGTGAGAGATCGCCGCCTGATTTTCCGGGGGCCCCTCGCGACCCGGCGCCGCGGAGGGCGAGCGCTCCACCATCCCGCCCGGGTGNNGTCGGCGAGGGGCCCGCAGGACCGGTCGCGCCCGTCGGGGCGCGCTCTTGTCGACGGCCAACGCCACTGGGATCGATTCGGCTCCGAGCGCGCGAAGCCCGGCCTCGATATAGGGGAGCAGGCGCTTCCGCACCCGGTCGCGGTGGAAGGGGGTAGGACAGCAGAGGCGCAGTCCGCCGTGCTCTTCCACCGCGGAGATCGGCTCGACCCAGGCCGAGAAGGTGGCCTCGGGTACTTCCTCGGCGAGCGAGCGTACTAAGCTGTCCCAGGCCTCGAGAGGACGGGTCATTCCAGGAAATTCTCGGTGTTTTTGTGGCTTCCCGGGCGGTTCTCCCCCTACACAGTCCGCCGCGGGGATGCGCAGTAGACCACAGCGCACGGGGCCCCGCAAGAAGCGCCGCCCGCGATCCCGGGTTCCGGGTGACACGTCTGTGGGACGCCCCGAAGTTGCGGATTTCCGTCGAGGAACGGGTTTTCACGAAACGCGATCAGCGTGTGATTTCGCGGGTTTTCTGTGTTCTTGCGAGAATCGTTCGCGCCCGCCCCCGGCGCCACTCCGGCGCGGTCAACCGAAGTTTTGGATTCGGGAAATCTCACTCAATCGAAAAAATACTGCTTCTAGTTCGAATTTACTGACGCATCGACTATTGCAGAGCGTCGGAGCCGGTCTGGCCGGGGCTTTCCGCAACTCGGAAGCGCAACGCCGCGATCAACCGTCGGCAGCGTTCGAGGACTTCGTCCGCTTCGAGCAGGCCCTGCTTCTCGGCTGGCTGTCCATCGAAGATCTGACACATCACGTTGACGAAGGCCTCGTCGTCGATCCCCGACAGGCGCCGCGGATCGAAGCGCGCGCGGCCCTTCGGGTCTGCGCGTCTCACGAGGGCCTCGAGGAGCTCGATGACCTCGACCCGTTGCGCCTGCAGCGTGTCTCCATCCCGTTCCGGATCGAAGCCGTCGACGAGGGCCTCGACATGCGCGACCCGGTAGAGACGCTCTTCGTTTGTGGGCTCCTCGCTGTGCACCCTGAAACGATGGGTTCCGCGAAGCACCAGGTCGTAGCGGCCGCCGGGCCGCTTTGCGATCTGCTCGATCACGCCGGAGCACCCGACCGGAAAGATCTCGGGGTCGCCCGCCATCCCCGCGATCGCCTCCGGGAGCACGGTCACCATCCCGATGCACCGCTCTCCCTCGAGGGCCGCTTCGGTCATCTGGACATAGCGCGGTTCGAAGATGTGGAGCGGGACACGGGAGCGCGGAAACAACACGACCGTCTGGAGCGGAAAGATCGGGAGGACATGAGACTCGTTACCCACGAGCCCACGATACCACGACGCGTTCCCCCGGTACCCCGGGCCGTCGCTCGCCTGTGACACGCCCGCGAGCGCCGCAATTGGAACGCACTCGACGCGCCCCGGCCTGAGGACCCC
>JABAHO010002483.1_pt1 | contig 29576 bp, 38 predicted proteins | sample 7062071 | NCBI WGS metagenome assembly JABAHO01 (sample SAMN14534356, study PRJNA622989) | marine sediment metagenome | biome: marine biome [ENVO:00000428]; feature: marine pelagic biome [ENVO:01000023]; material: deep marine sediment [ENVO:00002113] | place: India: Gulf of Kutch | collected...
GGACTACGCCCTCGGCCTGTGCGGCGGCGCCGACCTAGCCCTTGTGGTGGACTGCGACGAGGTGTGGCACGCCGACGTGTTGGAGGCGGCGCTGCGGCTGGTCTACGAGGAGGACCGCGCCCGGAACTGGCTGGTCAACTTCACCCACCTGTGGCGCTCCTTCGACTGGTGCATCCGGGACAACATGTGGCCGGTGCGGATCGTGGACCTGCGCCACGCCGAGGGCACGGCCTACGTGCCGAAGGAGCTGGGCGAGATCTACCACTTCGGCTACGCCACGCGCCCCTCGCTGATGTCCTACAAGTGGAAAATCCACGGACACAAGAATGAGCTGCGCCCGGAATGGTGGCGCGAGCGGTGGTCGGCCTGGCCCCCGGTGGGGGACTGCCACCCGACTTGCCTGGACACCTGGTTCCCGGAGCCGTTCGACAAGGAGCGGCTGCCGGGGCTGATGCGGGAACACCCGTTCTACGATCTGGAGAGGATCGAATGACGAAAGTGATGAGAGAAGGAAGAAGGAAATGGGAATACCTCACGGAGAACTTCATCGTAAGCAAGCCGCCGCATTTGACGAGATTTGAGCGTTTGAACCAACTCGGTTCCGAGGGTTGGGAACTCGTGTGGACGGACGGCGCGGACGAATTCATCTTCAAGCGCCCGCTTCTTTTTTCCCAATGTATTGATTCCGATTGAGATGATCACCTTCGTCAAGACCCGCTACCAGTACGACTCGTATACGGACTTCTGGACGCTGGTCTCCCTGGCCGGGTTCCCGACCATCTACGTGGACGAGTTGGACGTGAGCCAGCCGGGCGTGTACGTCGTGTGCCCCATGAACGGCGAATGGCGGCCGCAGATCGACAACCAGGCGGACAAGCGCCGCGCCGCCCACCTGGTGCTGTGGAACCTGGAGCGCCCTTCCGGCTCCGCCGGCGCGGTGGGCAAGTACGCCCAGGACAACTGGGACTTGATGCACAAGCGCCACGTCGACGAGGTGTGGGTCAGCGACCGCAGGATGGCGCAGGAGACCGAGCTGCGCTTCGTGGTGCTGGGCTCGCACGAGGGCCTGGGAGAGCCGGACAAGCGGAAAAGGTTCGATCTCTGCCACATGAGCTATGAGACCCCGCGCCGCCAGACCATCTACAAGCAGTTCAAGCCCGGCAAGGTCGGCCCCAACTGCTGGCCCCCGGAGCGCGACGGGGTGCTCAAGGCCAGCAAGTTCGCCCTCAACGTGCACCAGGACCGGCACCCCTTCCAGGAGCCCCTCCGCTTCGCGCTCTTCGCCGCCTACGGCTTGCCCATCGTGACCGAGACGATCTACGACAGTTACCCCTGGTCGGACGAGTTCATGGTCTATTCCGACTACCACGGCCTGCCCGCCAGGATGATGCAAGTCCTGGGCAGCGACTACGAAGAATGGTGGGAGATGGGCCAGCGGGCGCGGGAGCGGATGTGCGGCGAGTTCGAGTTCGGCAAGGTGGTCCGGCAGGCCGTGGAAGAGAGTGTGGGGGATTGGCGGTGAACGTCTCCGGCTTCACCTTCGTGCACAACGCCCTAGAGGGCGGCTACCCCGTCGTCGAGGCCGTGCGGGCCGTGCAGTCCCATGCGGCCGAGGTGGTGGCCGTGGACATGGCCTCCACCGACGGCACCCGCGACGTGTTGCAAAGGCTGGGCTGCCGCGTCCTCGACGGCGAGTGGGGCAGCGAGGGCGGCGAGACCCTCAACCGCGCCCTGCTGCGGAACGCCGAGTGCGAGCACGACGTGGTGCTGTTCTTCGAGGCCGACGAAGTCTACTGCCCCGAACTCCTGGCGGCGGTCTTCGAGCGGCTGTCGCGCGGCGTCACGGACGTGGCCGTTCACCGCATCCAAGTGGAGCAGAACTTCCAGCGCGCGCGCTGGTATCCCTGGCCGGTGCACAGGGTCTGGTTCCCAAAGGGCAGCGTGCGGAAGGTCGGCGAGACGACCGACCGCCACGCCCAGGTCGCCGTCGTCCCGCCCGACGAGGGACTGCTGTGGGATGTGCGCGGTTGTTTCCGGGACAACCTGAAGGGAAGGGAAAAGAACCTGGCCGAGCTTTTCGATGCGGAGCCAGTCTACCGGGCCGCGCCCGTCCATTTCAAGCAGCCGACCGACCTGGGCGCGGACGAGATGGACGCTTGGCTGGCCGAGCCGCACTGGACGTGGAAGAAATCGCCTTTCGTCCTGCCCGAAATCCTGAAACCGTTGGTGGGCACGACGAAGTACGAGGCGAGGCTGTGACATGCAGACCTGGGAGTATTGCTGCCGCACTTGCGGGCGCTACTGTGAGGAGAAGCGGGAAGTGGAGCGGCGCGACGACCCCCTGGAGTGTCCCAGGTGCGGGGGCGAGACGTACCGGCTCTTCGCCGTGCCGCAGATCCTGTGGGCGGGCAGGTGGGCGGTGAGGGCCGACCCGAACGACCCGGCGCAGTGGAGATGACCGTAAATCTGTACACCATCGATGGAACATTCCTAAATAAAAAGAAAATGTCATCGCTTCCCCAGGTAGGTACAGATATCACGGTCGAAAATCCCAGCGGTTTGATTTACAGCGGTTCGGTTGTGTCCGCCAAGATTGATCTGCGATTTGAGACGGAGTACGCCGTGATTTTGAACGGGAAGTGGGAGTGGGAGAGTTGACTGTCGATTTCGCCACCTTCTGCCACCCGAAGGACATCCACGAGTTGCACAAGCCGGGCAACCTCGCCGACATGGTGGCGACGCACCGCTATCCCTTCGACCAGGTCATCGTGGTCCACCAGCGGTGCCGGAGCATCGTCTACGAGCCTTTCGATTTCCACTGCCGCATCGTGGAGAGCGAGAGCCACCCCGACATCCTGGCCGAGTTCGGCCTGCCCGAGCACGACGAGAAGGCCGAGCACTACACGCACGGGCCGGGCGCGCCGCACTACTGGAAGTGGCACGTCGTCAACCACCTGATCGCGCTGAAGGAGAGCGACGCCGATTACGTCGTCTTCTCCGATTGCGACTGCATCATCAGGGAGAGTCCGCCCGACAGGTCTTGGGTGGAGGAGGCCGTCCGCATCCTGCGGAATCACCGCCACGTACTCATCGTGGGGCCGGGCGACGGCGGGCACATGCACGAGGCCAAAGTACCGGGGGCCAGGCTGACCCGCAACGTGAGCCAGCAGATGTTCTGCTGCGAGAGGGAGCGGTTCAAGGCGATAGATTTCGGCGTGCCCTGGGACTGGGAGTTCCGCGCCCCCGGCTGGCCCATGCAGGAGTATTACTACATGCTCGAAGGCCGCATCTGGCGCTACCTGGAGAGGGAGAACCTGTGGCGNNGGATACCTGGCGGTACTGGCAGGAGCGCGGGCCGAACGGCGAATTGGCCGTGGAGATATATCGGTGAAAGTCCTGATCACGGGTGGCTCTTCCCTGCTGGGCAAGTCGCTCATAGAGACCGCGCCGGAAGGCTGGGAAATCGAGTCCACCTGGTACACCAACTACGTCGGCCTGCCGATGTACCAGATGAACGTCTGCGACCGGAGCCAGGTGGCCTATGTCGTGGGCCGCGTCAAGCCCGACGTGGTGATCCATTGCGCCATCGCCGCCGAGGTGGAGCAAGCCGAGCGCCAGTACGAGGCGGCCCGGCAAGTCTGCGTGAACGGCACGGGCAACGTGGCCAAGGCCGCCGGAGAAGCAGGCGCGCTGTTCGTCTTCCCCTCCACCAACGCCGTCTTCGGCGGCGACGCCGCGCCTTACAAGGAAGGCGACCCTCGCCAGCCGGTCAACCTCTACGGGGAGATCCGCAAGAGCGCCGAAGACGCGGCCACCGGTTTCGAGCGGTGGCTGGTCGTGCGGCTGTTCCTGCTCTACGGCTGGCCCTGGCCGAAAGCGCGCACGAACTGGGGCGTGAGGCTGGCCGGGGGCCTGGGGCGCGGCGAGCGGTTCCGGCTGGTGGATGACCGCTGGTGGCAGCCGACCTACGCCCCCGACGCGGCGGCTGCCGTCTGGCGGCTGGTCGGGCTGGGCCTGGAAGACGAGGTCTTCCACGTGGCCTCCCCCGACCGGGTCACCCTGTGCGACTTCGGGCTGGCCGTGGCCGACATCTTCGGGTACGACCGGAGGCTGATCGAGCCCGTCGGCTCGGACGCCTTCCCCGGCCTGGCCGAGAGGCCGGTGGACTCCACTTACGACGTCGGCAAGGCCGAAGCGCACGGCGTCCGCTGCCGGGGCATCCTGAGCGGATTGGAAGAGATGAGGAAACGGAGGATTTCCGAATGAGGGAAATAGGAAAAACGAATAAAAATGAACGCATCATTGCGTTGACGACGGCGGAATCATCAGTGCTGCTCCATTTACAAGATGCTTTGGATGGTCTTCCTCAAGATTGGTTTAGAAGGGTCGATGAGTTTCAAGCTCTGAAGGAGGAAGATTTTGCTCCTGTATTCCGCGCGATTTGGCTCTGGACGAAAGCCAAGTTCAAAGTAAATGATTTGCAAAATGCTATTGACGAATTGAATGAATCGCTTGGATATGGTAATGAGGCAGAAAACGTATCCAAACACTGCACGAAAGAGATCGTGGCGGAGGAAGTTCGATGAATTATCCGGTTTCCGCCTGCGTCTTCATCCGCGACTGTTTCGTCGGCGCGTTCTGCCTGTTCGAGTCCATGGCCTCCCTGATGCCCTTGGTGGACGAGTTCGTGGTCATGGACCTGGGCTCGACCGACGGCACCCTGGAGACGCTGGACGACATCGCCCGGCACAACGGCAAGATCAAGCTGCTGGTGAGGCAGGGGGGATTCCCGAAGATCGACGCGGGCGTGTTCGCCGACCTGGCCAACGAGCTCGTCGCCTTGTGCAAATACGACCGGGTGCTCTACTACCAGGCCGACGAGATCTGGCACGAGAGGCTGCTGCGGCGCACGGCGGACTATTTCGAGCGGGGCAGGTTCGACTTGCGCTTCTGGCGCATCCAGTACCGGGACAACTGGCAGCGCGTCAAATGGTTTCCGCATTTCGTGCACCGGGTAGGCATGAAGGGCAGCTTCAACTTCGTGGGCGACGGGATGAACACCGACCGGGCTTTCGACGCGGAACTGTGCTCGGAATTCGACGCGACATTTTTCCATAAATGGTATCAGTTGGGGCACGAGGGCGTGAAGCCTTACGTCCACGACATGATCACGGACGTGTCCCTGGTAGGCGGCTTCCGGGACAACGTGGTCGAACGCAGAGCTTTACNNAGACCCTTGATTACATCAAGAGTCTCTAATCCATGCTAAACCACGCCGTACTTTTGCTCGACTCAGCCTCACTTCACCGGGCTTCGCTTGGCCACACAGCGCTACACACCGCTGTGTGAGCCAGAAATAAGTATAGCATAAATGATCTACATTGTCAAATCATATACAAGTAGAGTGAAACCATAATGTGCTGCGGAAGCAGACCCAGGCCAGCAGAAAACCCCGCCCGCACGGACACCCAGCGCCAGTGCCCCGACGGGCGGCCCGTGCGGGCCACGCCCGACGCCCGCGACTTGGCCCGGCGGCGCGGCGTGGACCTGTGCGGCCTTTCAGGCACGGGCCGGGACGGGCTCGTCAGGAAAGAGGACGTGGAGGCTGCCCATGGGTGAGAGGCGCATCGTCTTCATCTCGGGCGTGTGGNNGACGGGTTGGTGCGCCGGGAAGACGTGGAGGCGGCATCGTGAGGGGATTCAGCTGTTGACCTTCGCGCAGATCGACGAACTGGTGAGGAAATCGTCCCGGCCTCTCGAAGACGAGTGGCTGGAAAAACTCCAGGAGAGACTGCTCGGCCCCCTGGGGAAGCACAACTACTACCGGTTCCTGTACCATCTCGTCGGGCTGAGGCGGCCCAAGTTCTGCTTGGAGATCGGGGTGGAATTCGGCTTCGCCTCGGCGTACATGGCCGCGGCGGCGAGCGAGTACGGCGGGTGGGTCGTCGGGATCGACTTGGACTTCCACCCCATTCCGGGCAACGAAGTGCCGGGGCGGTACCGGAATTACCGCTACCTCGTGGCCGATTCCAGGAAAGAAAGCACCGCCCGCCTGGTGCGGCGGTTCACGCACGAATACGGCAAGCTGGGCCTCGTCTTCCAGGACTCGTCGCACCGCTATTGGGACTCGAAGGCGGAGTGGGAACTGTACTCGCCTTTTCTGGACGACGGCGCGGTCTGGGTCTGCGACGACCTGGCGGAGTCCTACNNGTCCTACCACTACCCGGACGAAGATCCGCCCGGCAAGGGGATGGCCCAGTACTGGGAGGAAATCCCGGCGGCCCGCAAGGCACTGTACGTGGACGTGCTGCACGGCGGGAACACGATGGGGGTCGCCCTGCTTTGAAGGCCCGCGACGGGAGAACCGATGGGGGGGGGTGGTCACGATGACGGTCGAGGAAGCGAAACGGGTGGTTTACGCCTCAGGGACATGGGATCTGCTACACGACGGGCATCGGAATTTCCTGAAGAAAGCGAAAGCCCTCGGCGACTTCCTCGTGGCCGGGGTGAACACCGACGAGTTCACCCGTTCCTACAAAGGCGAACCCGAAAGGGATTTCGTGCGGCGGTGCAAGGATGTGCTGGTCCTGCCCTGCGTGGACGCCATCGTCCCCCACGACAGTTTCACCGACCTGACGGGATTCGAGAAATACGGAGTCAGCGTCAGGGCGGTCGGCCCCGAGTATGGGAAACACCAAGGCCAAGAGGATTGCTTAAACGAACTGGAAGAGAGGGGCATCGAAGTCGTCGTGCTGCCCAGGATGTCCCACATCTCAACTACCATACTAAAACAAAGGAAAGAAAAAAAATGAAAAAAATGCTGATCCTGCTCATCGTACTATCGACGCTGATGGGGTGCCGACCTGAAGCAGAACCTCTCAGGTACGTGATCATTCCCGCCGAGGACGNNAACCCCTCAGATACGTCATCATTCCCGCCGAGGACGCCGCGAAATCTGAAGAGCAGTTCGCCCCGTTCATCGAATATCTGTCCCGGGCCGTCGGGCGGGAGGTGGAACTGATCCTCGTCGCGGACTACACCTCCGTCGTCGAGGCCATGAAATACGGGCACGCGGACGTGGCCAGGTTCGGCCCGTTCAGCTACGTCCTCGCCACGCAGGAAGCCGACGTGGAAGCCGTAGCCGTAGCCGTAAAGGAAAAGACAGGCACGCCGTTTTACAAATCGATCATCATTTCCGCGACGGACATCGAGGATCTGAACGGCAAGACCTTCGCTTACGTGGACGTGGCTTCCACGTCCGGTTATCTCGCGCCTGCGACCTATTTCTGGCGCGAAGGCATCGAGCCCGGCGAGGTCTTTTTCGCCGGTTCCCACGGAGCGGTGATCGAAGCGGTCAAAAACGGGACGGTGGACGCGGGCGCCGTCGCCGACAATCGTTACCTGACAGCCGTGCAGGAAGGCGTCATCGCCGAAAAGGATTTTTTCATCGTATGGGAATCTGACCCGATCCCCAATTCGCCCGTGGCTGTGCAAAAGTCGATGGACGGGCAGCTGAAGGATCTCCTGATAACGGCGCTATTGGACGCGCCGCAGGACATTGTTTATTCCACCGGGATAGGCGAAATCGGGTTCGTCGAGGCGCGAGACAGCGATTATGACATCGTCCGCCGGATGCAAGAGACGAAGGAACGCCTGGACGGCCCTTAGGGTCTCGGCCCTTCTCGCGCTCTTTCTGTGGTCCGTCGGCGGGTTGTCCGACGACTTGGCGCGGATCGTCCCCGGCCTGCCCTTCATCTGCGACTATCTGCGGGGCATGGTCCCGCCTGATTGGTCCGTATTGCCCGAAATCCGGGAGCCTTGGATCGAGACGCTGCGGATGGCCGTCGTCAGCATCACGCTGTCGTCGCTGGCGTCCCTGCCCCTCTCGTTCCTGGCCGCCAGGCCCACGACGCCCCACGCCCTGGCGTACGCGCTCGCCAGGGGCGCAATCAACCTCCTGCGGGCCATGCCGACGCTACTGTGGGCCATCCTGTTCGTGGCCATGGTCGGCCTGGGCCCGCTGGCCGGGGTCTTCGCGCTGACGGTGCACTGCATCGGCACGCTGGGCAAATATTTCTCGGAAGCCATCGAAGCCGTCATGCCCACCGTCAAGGATGTCATGGAGGCCATGCAGATGGACGGGGCGAACCGGTGGCAGGCCATCTACTACGGTCTGCTGCCCGAACTGGCACCGCTTTTCGTCGGCTACATCCTGTACTACTTCGAGTGGGCGCTGCGGGTCGGCACAGTGATGGGCCTGGTGGGCGCCGGCGGGCTGGGCCTGTATCTCACGATGACGGTGCGCCTCTTCAAGCGGCGGGAGACGCTGGCCGTCGTCCTGGTGGTCCTGTCCACGGTGACGGTCGTGGACGCGCTGAGTTCTTTCGTGAGATCGAGGTGGGTCGAATGGACACCAAGATTCTAATTTTAGCCGCAGGGCGCGGCCGCGGGTGGGACGATGAAAGATGCCGCCACCTGCTGCCCATCCGGGGGGAACCGCTGGTCCTGCGGACGCGGCGCCTCTGCGCGGAACTCGGACATCTGGCGACCATCGTCACGGACGAACCGCGAATCCAAGAAGCCGTCCGGCGGTATTTCGCACCGGGCCCCAACAAGTGGATTTACGACACGATGCGGAACACGCGGGAACTCTGGGCGGACCGCACGATCTTCTTGCCGGGCGACGTGTTGTACCACAGGGGATTCATAGGAAAGGTCTTGGCCGCCGAGGGGAACTGCCTCTGGGCCGGAAATTACGGAATCCTCGCCGTCGTCTTCGACCGGGAGCCGTGGGAAACGGTCTCGGACTGGCTGGCGCGAGCCTGGGCCGAAGCCGAACGGAGGGGGCACGGCGAATTGCAAATCCTCGCGGGTCCGAGGATCAGGACTGTCATTGATCGGCGCGAAGATCTGATGGATTTCGACACGATAGCCTACTACGAAAAATGCCTGAGAGACTTTCCCTGGACGGCCACGAAGCTGGATTTTGAAAAACTGGACGAACTGGCCCGGCGGTCCCGGGAACCCTTGCCGGACGCCTGGCTCGAAGACCTGCAGGCAAAGGTGCACGGGCCGGACGCGAAGCGTCCCCTTTGCCGGTTCCTGTACTGGCTGTCCTTGGAAACGCAGCCCCCGCTCGCCCTGGAAATCGGCGTGGAGTGGGGCGTCACCTCGGCCCACCTGTGCGCGGCGGCGGCCGAGTTCGGCGGGCACGTCGTGGGGGTCGACGTCCGGACGCACGAGAGGCCGGCGAAGCTCCTGCCGGAGCGGTTCGGGAACTACACGTTCCTGCACATGGATGCGCTGGACGCGCTGCCCGAGGTGGCGCAGGTGGCGGCGCGGCACGGGGACCTGGCCCTCGTCCTCCAGGACGGGTCGCACCTTTACGAAACGTCGCGGGAGGAGTGGGACGGCTATTCCGCCCTTTTCGGTGAGGAAACAGTTTGGGTCGCCAACCTGATGCCCCCGCGCCCCGACCGGGAGGGAAAGCGCCCGCCCGTGGACGTGGCCGACTTCTGGCGGGAACTTCCCGCCCGGAAAAAGGTCTATGCAAATCTTTATCCCGGCGCCGAAGTGGGCGTCGCTTTCGCGGGAGGAGGTCCGACGAGAATATTGATCTTGGCGGGGGGAAGAAAACATTACGACGGCTGGCACGGCGACTGCTTGAGGCAGATGGCACCCGTCGCGGGCGAGCCCCTCCTGCTGCGCACCCTGCGCGAACTGGAAGAAAGGGGGCACGCCGCGACGGTCGTCACCGACGAACCGCAGATCAAGGAGGCCGTGCCAGACCATTTCCATTCCGATGAAGAAACGATCTGGGGCGCGATCCTCGGCACAAAGACGCTTTGGGAGGGCGACGTCTTGGTCCTGCTGGGCGACGTGTTCTACCGCCGGGAACACTGGGAGGTGATCTTCGGCTACGAGGGAGAGACGCCCGCCTGCTTCGACGGTCTGGCCTGCCTTTTCGGCGAGAAAGACTACGACCGCGCGGTCGCGGCGCTGGGGTCGCTGCGGCAGAAGGGGGAGCCGTTCTTCAACCTGCTCTGGCGCGAGGGACATTTCCTCAAGGTCGAGACCGTGGCGCACGTGGACTTTGACATCGTGCCGTATTATGACAAGTTCCTGGAGGACAACCCCTGGGCGCGTCCCCCGGTGCTGGTCGTCCTGGCCGCCGGCGACGCCGACCGNNCGTCTTCGACGGGCCGAAGGCCCTCCTGGAGTTCGGCGGGCGGACGCTTCTGGAGCGCATCTTGGACGCCTTCGCGGAGATCGGGGTCGCCGAGGCGGTCGTGGTCGCGGGTTACAGGGCGGACGAGGTCAGGGAACGGGTCGGGGACCGGAGGGGCGGCATGAGCGTCGACTACGTGGTCAAGGCGGACTTCGCCGACACCCTGACCGGGGACGGCCTCCTGGCGGCCAGGGACCGCTGGCTGGACCGGGCGTGCTTCGTCGTCTCGGGGGACCACCTTTTCCATCCGGGCCTCGTGACGGATGTCTGCCGACGGATGCCGCCGGACTCNNTCCCTCCGCGCCTCTGGACGGCGAGGAGACCGTGCTGGTGCGGGCCGGAGGCGAAATATTCCTCGTCTGGCCCGGCTCCACCGCCGTCGGCGAGGTTCTGGCCGAGAGTCCCGAAATCTTCCGTTTCTCGCCGGAGGGGACGCGGGTCGTGGTCGACTACCTGGCCGGGGCGGACGTCTACGAGGCGGCGAACCGGCTCGAATTCACCGTCCACGACACCAGCGGGTATCCCTGGATCGAGATCGACACGCCGGAGGACTTGGAGAGAGCGAGAACAATGTTCAAGGGGATGGTATGAAAAAATCCAAAGTCGTTTTCCTGTTCTGCGCGACCTATTTCTTCTACTACCTGGCCCGCTACAATTACCCGGTGGCCTTGCCCTTCATGCGGGAGGAATACGCCCTGACGGCGGCCCAGGTCGGGATGATCGCCACCGCCCTCACCCTGGGCTACGCCGTCGGCCAGCTCGTCAACGGCGTCCTGGTGGACCGCAGGGGGCCGCGCCTGATGATGACCCTGGGCGGCCTGGGCGCGGCGGCGGCCAACGCGGCCATGGGCGCGGGCTGGGCGCACCAGGCGTTCGTGCTGGGCTGGCTGGCCAACGGTTACTTCCAGGCCATGGGCTACCCTTCGACTTTGAAATTGGTGGTCAACTGGTTCGACCCCGGCGAGCGGGGCCGGGCAGTCGGCACCTCGGAGTTCGCCCAGAGCGTGGCGTCCATCGTGGTGCTGCCCCTGTGCGGCTTCCTGGCGGGGCGGTACTCGTGGCGGCTGGTCTTCTTCGTGCCCTCGGTCTTGCTGGCGCTGGTCACGATCTGGTACTGGACGCGGGCCGAGGACTGCCCGGAAGGACGCGGATCTGCTATGCGCGGTTCTTTCTTCAAGGACGCCCTGGACCGTTACCGCCTGGCCCTGGGCGATTGGCGGCTGGTTTCCGCCAACTTCTCTTACGGTTTCAGCCAGTTCGTGCGCTACGCCATGATCACCTGGATACCGATGTACCTTTTCGGCGAAGGGGGCCTTTCCATCTTCAAGGCGGCCCTGGCGGGCACGGCCTTCCAAGTCGGCGGGGCGCTGGGCAGCGTCCTGGTGGGCTGGCTGTCCGACCTGCCCGCCTTCCGGGGGCGGCGGCAGTGGCTCATCGCCTGCGGCATGGTCGTGTCCGCCATGGCGGGCGCGGGCGTGGGCGCGGTGCCTTCGGGGGACACCCTAGCGGTGATGACGGCCCTCTTCGTCTGCGGGGTCGGCATCGAGGCCCTGGAGGTGGCTTATTTCCTGATCCCGACCGACTACTTGGGGCCGGGCATGACGGCGACGGGCGTGGGCTGCATGAACGCCACGGGCAAGCTGACGGCCAGCCTGCAGGGCGTCATCCTGGGGACCGTCGTAGACCGCTTCGGATTCGGATCGGCCTTCGGCGTGGCGGGCGGCTTCGGCTTACTGGCCGCCTTGGCGGTGCTGCCTGCGGGGTGGAAACGTGATTGAACTGGCCTGCCCGGAATGCCGCAAGATTGGCCCTGGACTACGCGATTGCTGCGTGGCCTACGCCGAAGAATGGGACAAGGACATTCCCGACTTGGTGCCGCATAGTCTTTTGCACGACGCGCCCTACCTGTTCGAGATCGCCCGCTACGAGGCCATCGCCCAGGCCGGGCCGGAGAATTACGCGGGCTACGCTAAGTCGAAGCCGCAGGAGCGCGCCCTGGTCATGCGCGGGCTGCTGGAAGAGGCGGGCGCGGCGGAGTTCGCCAACGTCGGCCCCGGCTTCGGGGCGCTGGAGGACGCGACCGGTGGCTTCGAACGCGTCGCGGTGGATTCCTGCCGGTGCTTCCTGTGCCGCCTCAAAGAGAGACACCCGGAGGTGCGCTGCGCGCGCGGGCTGGCCGAACGGCTGCCCCTGGCCACGAGTTCCGTGCCCTGCCTGGTGGCCGACAGCGTCTTCCAGAGCGTCGTGGATCGCGAACGGTTCCTGTACGAGATCGGGCGGGTCTGCGCGGCGGACGCCAAGCTGTTCCTGACCGTGGCCTACGATTGGAATTACCCGCGCCGTCCGCAGAACGGCTTCAACGTCGACCGGCCCGACGAACTGGAGGCCCTGCGACGTTTCCTGGCGGAACTGGGCTTCGCGGTCGATTTCCGGTACTTGAACTTGGGAGAAGGTTGGGTAGGCGAGAAAGACGAGGGGCAACTCCTGTACGTCACGGGCGAGAGAGCATGAAGAATTTCATCTTGGACGACGTAAAGCGGCTCATAGAGACGGCCCTTTTGGAGGAGCCGACCGGCGACCCCTTCGTGGACGCCCGTTACCGGGAACAGATCGAGCTGGTGGGCCATACCCAGCCCTATTACCGGCTTTTCTGGCACATCGCCAGGGAGTTCAGGCCGGGGTTCACGGTCGAACTCGGTGCCTGGCAGGCCACGGCGGCGGCCCATTTCGCCTCCGGCAACCCGGACGGCGTCGTGGTCACTATCGACCACCACACCGACCCCGGCGACGAGGCCCACAAGGCGAGGGCGATGGAGGCGGCGCAGCAGTACCCGAACCTGCTTTACTTCCAGGGCTGGACGTGGGACGTGGTGGGGGACGTGAAGGCAGTCGGGAGGCCGATAGAGGTCCTGTTCATCGACTCCTGGCACGACAAACGGTACGCAATCCGGGACTGGGCATCCTACTCGCCCCTCCTGGCGGACAGCGCGCTCGTGATCTGCGACGACATCCTGCCCGACGATCCCTCCCTGGGGGACGGCATGGTCCAGTTCTGGCAGGGACTCAGTTCGGTCTGCGACGGCTTCTTGGACGCGAGGCTGCACCCGCCCGGCATCCCGATGGGTTTCCTGAAATTTTCGAGATGACGCAGGGGGGAAACCATGGTCGTCGTCACCTTCCTCACCAAAGAGTACCTGTGGCTGCTCCGGCCGTTTACGCTCCTGTTTCGGAAACACTGGCAGGGGGACGCGCGCATCGTCTGCTTCGGGGATGAGCCGGAGGGCGAGATGCCCCCAGGCGTGGAATTCAGGCATCACGGCGACCCGAAAGATTTCTTTCAGAACTTCGGCTCCGTCATGGCTTCCGCCCTACGGCAACTGGACGAGGAAATCGTCATGGTCACCCTGGCAGACATGTGGCCCATCGGCCCCGTGGCCGTCGACAAGGTGAGCGCGCTCCAGAGGTACCTGGAGGCACGCCCGCACGTGATCCGGGCGTCCATCGGCAACGACCTGGAAACGCTCCCGAGGGCGAAAATCGTCGAGATGTGGGAGGGACTCGAAATCAACACGGTCGCCCCGTCGGAACCCAACATCGGATTCCGGGGCGGCGCCCTGCTCTGGCCCTCCCTCTGGAACCGGGAACTGCTCGTGGACTTCGCCGAGGACTGCACGTTGTGGGAATTCGAGGTGGTCCACAGCAGGAAGATGGAGAGCGGCCCCTTCATGGCGGTCTGGGCATACGACCTGATCTATCCCTACGCGCACGTCTACTTCCGCCAGCAGCCCGGCAGGGTGCGGAATCTGCGGCACTTCGAGGCCGAGGACAGGGAACTCATCACCTCCGCCCTGCCGGGAGACATCGAGACTTTCGACTGATGGACTACGCCAGCGTCATCGAGGAATGCAAGCCGTCCCAGGACCACCGGGAGCTGGAAAAAGTCCTGAGAGTCGTCGCGCCGATGGAACCGAAGGTCGTGCTGGAGATCGGGCTGGACCGCTGCGGTTCCCTGGACGTCTGGCGCAGAGTCTTCGACCCCGAGTTGATGGTGGGGGTGGACGACACCACGACGCCCCTCGCCAGGGCCGGGGAACTCGGGGCCGTCGTCATCGCGCCCGTCGAGTCCCAGACCGAAGCGGCGTTCGGGGCCGTCATGGAAACGCTGGGCGGGCGCGAGGTGGACTTCTTGCACATAGACGGCGGGCACACCTTCGTGGAAGTGAAGGGTGACTTTGAATTGTATTCCCCACTCGTGCGGGACGGCGGGTGCATCATGCTGCACGACATAGCGGTGTCGAACGACGATCCCAGCTTTTGCGAGGTGCAGCGCTATTGGAAATCCATCAGGGATGGGTACCGACACGCCGAGTTCGTTCACAGCGTGGGCACGGCCCTGATCTTTTGGGAGGTTAGCGAATGAAAATCATTATTCCCACGACAGGGAAATATTTCTGGGAACTGACGCCTTTCTTCCGGCTCTTCAACCGTTTCTGGGGCGAGGATCAGGAGGTGATCGTGCTGACTGAGCGCGACCCGAAATTGCCCTTCCCCAACGCGGTGTTCGCCCGGATGGACGACGCTTACCTGGTGGACGGCGTCTGGACGAACGACTATTACACGATGGGCATCAAGTGGTACCTGAGAGAACACCTCGAGGAGCCGCTGGTGGTCATGATCCAGACGGACAACTGGATCAGGGTGCCGGTGCGGCGGGACGTCGTGGAGGCGATCTGCGAATTCATGCTGCGGAACGACGAGGCGATCCGGGTCGGCTTGACCGCTGCGCAGTCGAGCGGCCACACCGGGCAAAACGCCGAGCTCAAGGCGAGATTCCAAGAGATAGAATTTTACCGGTGCAGGGAAAAAGTTCCCGCCTGCTTTTCGATCATGAGCAATCTGCCAGCAGTCTGGAACGCGAAGCATCTCTGCGACGTCTGGGGCAACTACGGGGGCTGGGCCTCGGAGATCTGGGGGGCCAACCGCCTGATGGAGGAATTTCCTTCCCTGGAGTCCCTCTTGGTAAAACCGGCCGCCTTCGAGATTTTCTCCTGCGCTGGCACCAGGAATAAGAGCGTGGACACCCGGCTGATGCCCGACGAATTCGAGGACGATATCCTGCCTTTCGTCCCGCTCGGTTTCGCGATCCACGGGTTAAAAAAAAACCATCAAGGGACCAGGAGGGGAAGGATGAATAGCCACATCTTATTGTTTCAGGAACTGCGGCGGAAGGCCGTGGACTGCGAATCCCTGGGGGACGACCACCTCGACCGTCTTTTCAACTGGGGCGCGGAGAACTGCTGGGACCCGCGAAACTACTACCGTTTCCTGTTCTTTTTGGCCCGGGAACTGAAACCCGACGTCTCGGTCGAGCTCGGCACCGAGTCCGGCAGGGCCGCCGCCCACCTGGCCGCGGGCTACCCCAGTGGCACGGTGTACGGGATCGACATCGTAGAAGAGCAAGCTTTCGCCGAAAATGTGGCACCCTTCAAGAACGTGCGGTTCATCTTGGGCGATTCGACCTCGACCGAGGTGCTGGGCAGATTCCAGGAGGGCAGCGTCGGGCTCTGCTTCATCGACAGCCGACACACCTACGCGCACATCATGAAAGAAATCGAGCTGTGGACGCCCAAGATGGCGGACGGCGGCGTCTTCGTCCTGGACGACCTGGCTTGGAGCGAGGAGACCAAGCGGGTGCTCTGGGATCTGCCGTTCCGGGAAAAGGTCTTCCTGGCGGACATGCAGGGCACGAAGGCGTTTCACCACCCGTCCGTCGGGTTCGGCTGCGCCGTCGTGAGGAAAAGATGAGCATCGAGCGGGTCCGGGCGTACTGGGACAGACAGCCCTGCAACGTCCTGCATTCGCCCGAATCGGTGGGGAGCCGGGCCTACTTCGACGAGGTGAGACAGAGGCGGTATTTCGTCCATCCCCACATCTCACGCTTCGCCCGGTTCGACGGGTGGAAGGGCCGAAAGGTTCTGGAGATCGGCTGCGGGATCGGCGCGGACGCGGTTTCCTTCGCGCTGGCAGGGGCCGAAGTCACAGCCGTGGACCTGTCGGAGAAGTCCCTGGAACTGGCCGGACGACACGCGGAGGCTTACGGATTAGTCGTGGAATTCCACTGCGGAAACGCCGAACGCCTGAGCGAGTTCCTGCCTCCGAGGGCTTACGATCTGATTTACGGTTGTGGCGTCCTCCATCACACGCCGCACCCGGAGCGGATCGTCAGCGAGTTGACGCACNNCGGGGACGACGCTCAAAGTGATGCTGTATCACCGTCATTCCTGGAAAGCGTTGCTCACATCGCTCGGCATGGTTCAGTCTGAAGCCCAGGTGGGAGTTCCCATCGCCCGGACCTATACTAAACGGCAGGCGCGCCGACTGCTCCGGCCATTCGAGGTCAAGGAAATGTTCGTCGACCACATCTTCCCTTACCGCGTCCCGGACTACCGCGAATATCGGTACACAAAAAAATGGTATTTCCGTCCCATACCGGACCCGACGTTCCGCTGGCTGGAACGCCGGTTCGGGTGGCACCTGTGCGTCACGGCGGAGGCGTCATGAAAATCACGGTTGTGGGGCTTGGAAAACTCGGCGCGCCGATGGTCGCCTGCTTCGCGGAGCGCGGCCACGAAGTCGTGGGGATGGACGTGGACCCCGAGGCCGTGGAATTGCTCAGGGTAGGCCGCGCCAAAGTTCGAGAACCGGGGCTGGAACAGCTCCTGAAAAGGAACAGAAGTCGCATCAAAGTAACGTCCGATTTCGATGAAGCTGTGTCCTTCGCGGACATCATCTTCGTCATCGTGCCGACCCCGAGCGCCGAGGACGGCAATTTCTCCCTCGACCACGTTCTCTCTGTCATGGGCAATGTCGGGCCGTTGCTGGACGAACGGAAACTTGTCGTCCTGGTCAGCACCGTGCTGCCGGGGAGCTGCGAAAACGAGATCGTGCCCGCGCTGGAAAGGGCTTCGAGGGTGCCCGTCGGGTTCTGCTACAACCCGTCCTTCATCGCGCTGGGCAGCGTCGTCCGGGATCTGTTGAATCCCCGTTTCGTCCTCATCGGGCAGAGGGACGAAAGGTCGGGCGATCTGCTCAGTTCGTTCTACCGCGGCTTGGTCGGGGGGTATGTGCCTGTCGCCAGGATGGGCCTGGCCAACGCGGAGTTGACGAAGATCGCCGTCAACGCCTTCGTCACCATGAAGATCTCTTTCGCTAACACCCTGGCCGAAATCTGCGAGAACATGCCGGGCGGCGACGGGGATCCGGTGACCCGCGCCGTGGGACTGGACGGCCGCATCGGCTCAGAGTTCTTCACGGGCGGGACCGGGTTCGGCGGCCCCTGCTTCCCGCGTGATAACCGGGCGTTCCGGTGCGCGGCCGGCGCGTACGGCGTGCCCTCGCCCCTCAGCAAGGCCACCGACGAGGTCAATGAACGGCAGACCGCGAGGCTGGCGGCGAAGGTGAGATCATCGCTCCCCGGAGGGGGAACCGTCGGGATCCTGGGGCTTTCCTACAAGCCGGGGACACCGGTCCTGGAAGAGTCCCCCGCCCTGGCCTTGGCGCGGGCATTGGACGGCCCCGCCTACCGTTTCGTCGGTTATGACAAGTTGGCGAGGGACATGGAAGGGATCGCCGTCTGCGGCAGTGCGCAGGAGTGCGCCGACCGCTCGGACCTGCTGGTCGTCATGCACCCCGACTTCGGCGGGGTGGAGCACCCGAACGTCGCGGACTGCTGGCGCGTTTCCGGAGGGGCTGCGTTCGCGGTGGGGCGGCACCATGAAGTGGACTGACGCCGAGGTCCTGGTCACTGGCGGCGCGTCCTTCATCGGTTCGCACCTCGTGGATGCTTTGGTGGGACTCGGCGCGGCTGTGCGCGTGGCCGACGATTTGAGCAGCGGGAATTTGGGAAACATCGAGGGGCACCTGCGCTCCGGCGCGGTCGAGTTCTTGGAAGCCGACCTCCGAGAACTCACCAGCGCCAGGCGGGCCGCGTGGGGCCGGAGGGTCGTCTTCCACCTGGCCGCCGCGCACGGCGGGCGCGGCTACGTGGACACCCACCAAGCGGAGCCGGCCACCAATCTGCTCCTCGACGGGTCGGTCTTCCGGGCGTGCCACCTGGAGGGCGTGGAAAGAATCGTCTTCGCTTCCTCCGGCTGCGTCTACCCGAATTACCTGCAAGCGGATGTCGAAGAGGAATTGTATTTGAAAGAGAGCATGGTCGGGCCGCCCTGCGACGCCGACAACCTGTACGGGTGGGCCAAGCTGGTGGGCGAGATGGCGCTGAAAGCCTACTGCGACGAGTTCGGGATGAAAGGCGCGTCTTGCCGCTATTTCACGGTGTACGGGCCGCGGGGAAAGGAAGACCACGCGGTCATGGCCCTCATCGCCAAGGCGTTCGTCGGGATGCGTCCCTTCGAGGTGTGGGGGGACGGCAGTCAGGTCAGGAACTGGACCTACGTGGACGACATCGTGCGGGGCACCATCCTGGCGGCGGAAAGAGTGGACGACGGGACGGCGATCAACCTGGGGACGACCGAACGGACCACGGTCTCGGAAGCGGCCCGCGAGATCCTGCGCCTGGCGGGCCACGATGCGGAGATCACTTTTCTGCCCTCCATGCCCGTCGGGCCGCCCAACCGCGTGGCCGACAATTCGCTGGCGCGCGAGCTGCTGGGCTGGGAGCCAGCGGTCAGCTTCGCAGAGGGCTTGGAGCGAACGGTCGAGTGGTACTTCTCCAACAGGACGCGAGCGGAGGCTTCCCGGGCAATAAAGTCCCCGCTCGAACGATGAACGGGGCGGCGCTCACCCGGTGGGCCGCGCAGGCGTTCGCCGCGGAACCGTATCCCGACGACCGTTTCCCGCCTTCGCCTTACTACCGCTTTCTGCGGGTGCTGGCGGCCAAGTTGAAGCCGGAATTGAGCGTGGAGTTGGGCGTGAGCGGCGGCGGGGGCACGCTGTACCTGGCCCTCGGCTGGCCGGGCGGGCAAGTCGTGGGCGTGGATATTGAAGAATACGGCCCGGACCATCCCTTGAGGGCGCGGATAGACCACGTGCGGGCCATGCCCAACGTGACGCTGCTGACGGGCTGCGACTCGATAGCGGCGGTCGGCGAGGTCGGGCGGCTCTTCCCCGGCTTGAAGGTCGGCATCCTGTTCATCGACACCGTGCATACCCGCGAGCGGACGCTGGCGGAGTACCGGGCCTGGCAGCCCTTGCTGGCGGAACGGTCGGCGGTCTGCCTGGACGACCTGGACCGACCGGGGATGAAGGACGCCTGGGGTTCGCTGCCGGATCCCAAGACGCTGCTGCCCGCGCTGCACGTCGAAAGGATTCTGGGCAAGAGAGTGAGGGTCGGCCTGTTCGGGGTCGCGTGGCGGGATGGACCGCATTGAGTACGTCGTCTTCGGAACGCACGAATACCAGTGGGCGCTCCGGCCTTTCGGCCACCTGTTCGCCAAGTACTGGGGAAGCCAGGCGGTCACCTACGTCGGCGACCGGCTGGAGGGGCCTCTGCCCGACAACGTTGAGTTCATGCGGGTGCCCTGCTACGCCGAGGGCGTCTGGCCCTGGAACCATTGGTTCGGCAACGGGGTCAAGGCGACCCTGGAGGCACTGAGAGGGGACATCGTGGCCGTCTTCCTGCCCGACCACTGGCTGGCGCGGCCCGTGGACCTGGAAACCGTCTCGGCCCTGGCTGGCTACATGCGAGCGGAGCATAACGTCGTGCGCGGCAATCTGTCCGACGGCACGGCCCTGGACGCCCACGGCAAGGTCGTCGCCATGCACGACGGTGTGTCCATCGTGGCCTGCGCCGACCGCCGCCACTGCGGCTGCGAGTCGGGGACCGCCCTGTCCCCTGCCCTGTGGAACCGGGAACTGTTCGCCCGCATCCTGGAGCCGCATTGGTCGCTGTGGGGCACCGAGAAGCTGGGCACGGAGAAGATGCACCGCGACCACCCGAGCTGGCTGTCCGTCGGGACGCGGCCCGCCGCGCTCAAGCGCGTCAACGGGCTGCGGGCGCACGGTGGGCGCGTGCGGGCGGCCTGGTTGGAGGGACTTTCTGATGAAGACAGGGAAGCCGTGCGGAGAACAGTGCCGCACGGGATCGACATCGTCGAATGAACTGAGAACGGTCGTCTGCGAGGACGGCGGCGTCCTGCAGGAGTTGTACAAGGCCGAGGGCTTCGGGCAGATCACCGTGCGGCGCTTTCCGCCCGGCGAGGCCAGCAGCGGCGCCCGGCACCTGCTCAAGAACGAGCTGTGGTGGGTCGTGGCCGGGGAAGCTTCGATCCGCCTGGAATTGCCGGACGGCACGCGCGAGCTGCACAACGTGACCGGCCCGGGCGGGCGGATCATCGAAGTGCCCGCCGGGACGGGCCACCAGATCGCCAACGTCGGCCAGGCCGACGTCGTCCTGCTCTTCCACGCCGACAGGATTTACGACCCGGAAGAACCCGACAGGGAAGATTGGAGTTGGTAGTGGATGTCAGCGTAGTCTCGGGAACCTACAACCGGCTGCCGCACCTGCGGCGCATGGTGGAGAGCGCCCGCTCCTCGACGGGCGACTTCCAGGGCCTGCGGCACGAGTTCGTCCTGGTGGACGGCGGTTCCCAGGACGGGACGCAAGAATGGTGCCGCGGCCAGCCCGACGTGCGGCTGATCGAGCACGGGCGGCTCCTGGGCGCGGTCAAGGCGTTCAACGACGGGGCTTTCGCCGCGAGGGGGACTTACGTCGTGCTGGCCAACGATGACATCGAGTTCCTGGACCACACGATCTGGCTGGGCTTCGTCTACATGCAGGAACATCCCGACTGCGGGATGGGCTGTTTCTTCCAGGACCGCAACGGGCGCGATTGGCACGTGGACGTCATGCCCTGCGTGCGCGACGGGCGGCAGGTCCACGAACCCTACGGGCAGGTGTGCATCGTGCCGAAATGGCTCGGCGACCGGGTGGGCTGGTGGGGCGACTACCTCCACACCTACGGCGGGGACAACGAGCTGAGTGCCCGCGTCTACGACCTGGGTTTCAAGGTCAGCCCCGTGCCGGGGACGAAGATCCACGACCGCGAAGTGGAGGACGACCTGCGGAAGATCAACAACATCCGGGGCGGCAAGGACCCCCGCGCGGTGCGCGGCCACCACCCCGATTCCTGGGCCTGGGGGAGGAAGTGGCGGGACCACGCCCGCAACCTGGTCGGGCCGGTCATCCAGGACGCTCCCCTCTTGCAGAACCCCGTCACGCAGCGCGAGCGTGTGCTGTACCTGCCGATCTTCGAGCAGGGCTGGGAAGTCCAGCGGCGGCAGAAGCGCGGCCTGCGCGAGGCCCTGACGCGGGCAGGCGTCGTGACCGAGTTCGACTACCTGGGCGTCCACGCGAGGGACGGCAAAGAGAGCATGATGCGCCAGCTCCGCGAACGGTGTTCGGCGCTGAAGCCGACCCTGGTCCTGACCCAGATCCACAACGGCGCGGTCATCAACGCCGGGGACGTGGCGGCGCTGAAGTACGCCGCGCCGCTGGCCAAGTTCGTCAACTGGAACGGCGACTTCTGGCCGGAGAACTTGCTGAGCGACGACGGGGTGGCGCTGGCCCGCGCTTTCGACCTCCAGACCGTCGTCAACCGGGAAGTGCTGGGCAAGTACCGGGACATGGGGATCGACGCGGAATACTGGCAGATCGGCTGGGAGCCCGACGGGGTGGGCCACGAGCCGGGCGAACGCCACGACGTGGTGTTCCTGGCCACCGGCTATTCCGAGTCCCGACAGAACCTGGTGAGGCAATTGCGCGAACTGGACGGTTTCAGTTTCGGGCTCTGGGGTGCCGGCTGGCCCGAGGGCTGGTCGCGGGGTCAGTGCATGTACGATTTCGTGACCGCTTGCAAAATATATCGGGGNNCTTGCAAAATCTACCGGGGGGCGCGCATCAGCCTGGGCGACAGCCAGTGGCCCGACAGCGGCTTCGTCTCCAACCGGGTGATGCAGGCCCTGGCCGCGGGCGGTTCGGCCCTGGCGCACCAATGGTTCCGCGACATGGAGCACCTCGGCCTGGTGGACGGGGAGACGGTCATCGTCTGGAGGAACTTCGACGAACTCAAGAGGAAGCTGAGGTATTACCTGCAAAACGAAGAAGAGCGGCGGAGCATCGCGGAGCGCGGCCAAACGCTGGCTTTCCAGCGGCACTCCTTCGATGTGCGGGTGCAGGAGCTGATGGCCATGCTGGGGAGGCAAACCGAAGTCCACGACGGGGAGGGCTGGCGGTGGTAGATTGGTCCGGGCGCAACGTCGTGGTCACCGGCGGGGCCGGGTTCCTGGGCTCCCACTTGGCGGACCTGCTCCGGGAGTCGGGCTGCGAACCGTTCGTGCCCCGGTCGGCGAAGTACGACCTTCGCTACCCGTCGGGCATATCCGAGATGTTCATGGACGCGGGGCCGGTGGACGTGCTCTTCCACTTGGCGGCCGTCGTGGGCGGCATCGGCCTGAACAGGGAGTGCCCCGGCACGCTCTTCTACGACAACGCCATCATGGGCATCCAGTTGATCGAGCAGGCCCGGTTGCAAGGCGTCAAGAAGTTCGTCCAGGTGGGCACGGTCTGCGCCTACCCGCGGGCGGAATACAAACAGCGGGAAGAGGCGCTGTGGTCGGGCTACCCCGACCCGACGAACGCCGCCTACGGTCTGGCCAAAAAGATGCTCTTGGTGCAACTCCAGGCATACCGGCAGCAATACGGGTTCAACGGCATCTACCTCTTGCCGACCAATTTGTACGGGCCGCGGGACAATTTCGATCTGCAGACCGGCCACGTCGTCCCGGCTCTCATCCGCAAATGCGTCGAGGCCGACGAGCGGAGCGACGATCACATCGTCGTGTGGGGCAGCGGCAAACCGTCGAGGGATTTCCTGTACGTCGAAGACGCCGCCGAGGGGCTGTTGCTGGCCGCCGAGCGATACGGCAGGCCCGAACCGTTGAACCTGGGCAGCGGGCGGGAGGTCCGCATCGACGCCCTGGTCCACTACGTCCAGGAGGCGACCGGATTCGACGGCCGGGTCGTCTGGGACGGGTCCAAGCCGGACGGCCAGCCCCGCCGCGTGTTGGATTCCAGCCGGGCCAGGGCGGCCATCGGCTGGGAGGCCAAGACGGGCTTGAGGGAGGGCCTGAAACGGACGGCGGACTGGTACAGGGAGAACAGAGTCGCGGAGGGAACCATTGCCCCAAGTTAGCGTCATCACGCCCGTTTACGCCGACACCCTGCCCAAGGTGGATTGGCTGAAAGAAGCCCTGGAGTCCGTCCGAAGCCAGACCCTTTCCGACTTCGAGGTCATCGTCGTGGACGACTGCTCGCCGCACCCCGTCGCCTCGTTGCGGGATTGGTTCGACGAGCGGTTCCGGTGGTTTCGGACCACCGAGCAGCGAGGCCCGGCCATGGCGAGGAACACGGCCGTGGCGTTGGCCAGGGCCGAGGCCGTCCTGCCTCTCGACGCCGACGACCTGCTCGCCGACGAACGGTCCCTGGAAATCCTCCACGACGCGTGGAAAGAAAAGCGTGACAGGGTCGTCTACGGCGACCTGCAGCGGTACGAGGCCGACGGGAGCGGCGGCTTCAGGCGGGCCAGGGTGGTCAAATTGGCCGAGTACGAATTCCGACTCTCGCTGAACCTGAACGGGCTGCTGCCGGTCACGGCCATGCACTCCAAAGAGTGCCACGCCGGGGCGGGCGGCTGGAAACCGGATTTGGACTCGGGCATGGAAGACGTGGAGTACTGGATCGCGGCGGGCAAGGCCGGGTTCTGCGGCCGGCATGTCCAGGCGATCACACTGCTCTACCGCTGGCATGAAAAGAGCCGCTCCTATTTCGTGCGCCACGTCCTGCAGCGCGAGGGCGAGATGAGGACGCGCATCAGGGAGATGCACAAGGATGTTTACGAAGGGAGGTTCCCGATGGGATGTTGCGGAAGCGGCGGTTCGTCGCGGGCGTCGCCGGGCCGGTCCCGGTCCGAGTCCCAGGCGGCGCGGGCGCCGACGACGCTGAACGAGTACTCCAGCGCCGAGAAAGTGTGGGTGCAGTACCGGGGCAAACGGAAAGCCACCTTCGGGGTGCTGGGCCAGTACACCGACATCGTCTACCAGGTCCGGGGGCCGGGCCACAAGCTGGAGGTGCACGTCAACGACCTGTCGCGCTTCAAGCGGAGCGGGCGGGGCAAGGACTTCGCGGTGGGCGTCCAGGCCCCCGAAGAGGCGCGCCCCGAACCGGAAGCGCCGCCGGAAGCGGTGCCGTACGTCGCGCCCCAGCCGGAACTGGCCGAGATCGAGAGGCTGGACCGCATCGCCGCCGGGGAGCCCGCGCCGTCCCTGGACGCCCTGGACCTGGGCAACGTCCGGGCCGCGTTGGAGTCCGACGGCTGGACGGTGGAGAAGCTGGCAGCGGCCGGCCTGGACGAATTGATGAAGTACAAGGGCGTCGGGCCGGTGACGGCCGCGAAGATCGTCAACCGGGCGAAGGAGGCCGCCGGTGGCGGGTGACGCCCTGGCCCTGGGGGCCGCCGCCTTCGCGCTGACTTGGCTCCTCTCGTTCTGGTACCGCACGGAGAGGCTGCGGGAGGCGTTCGGCGTCCACCTGACCTACGGCGACGGGGACGAGCCGACCGACCGGCTGGACGGCGGAGGGCTGGGCGAGTGGCTGAACTGCCCCCTGTGCTGCGCCCTCCTGTGCTGGCTTCCGGTCAGCGCGGTTTACCTGGCGTGTGGCCTGAACGCGGGCGTGCGGGTGCTCTTGGACGGCGGGCGGTGGGACCGGTTCCTGCCCTTCGCCGCCGAGGCGGCCCTGGCCGACCTGGGCGGGTTGGGCTTCGCGCTGGTGCTGACCAGGTGGTGGCAGGGCCTGCGGGTGAAGGCGAGATGGTGGGAATAAGAGAGAGCATAACGCTGGACGAGACGATAGAGTTCCTGAACGAACTCATCGGCATCGACAGGCCCGCAGTGGCCGCCCTGCTCCTAAACCGCGTGCCGTGCAACGAGAGGTTGGCGCGGCACCCCACGGTGCAGGTCATGAGGCGGAACGGTTTTCAGGTGGGAATGCTGGGTATCCTGAACGGCCTGTTCGGAGCGGACGAGAGCGGGCGCGGAACCATCACCATCATGCTGGACGACGCGGGCGAGATAGCGGAGATCCAGAGGCGTCCCCCCGACGACTGGCGGGGGGAAGAGGAGGAAGAAGATGGCGAGGGCTGAAACTGTCACCCTGCTGCCCCTGGATCGGTATGCGGCACTGATGGGCTTGTCCCTCCCGCATTTTAACCAACTGGCCGGGCCGAAAGCCCCCCAGACCGGCGGCTGCGACGACGTGTGGGACCAGGACGACCGCGAGGAGCTGGCCTGGGTCATCGCCCAGGCCGAGGAGATGATCGCCGACGAATTGCGCTTCTGGCCCGCGCCCAAGTTCATCACGAGCGAGCGCATCCCCTTCGGCTTGCAGGGCGCGCGCTCCGACTGGCAGAACGCAGAAATCCAGACCGGCTATGGCCTGGTGGAGTGTTTCGGCACCGAGACCCTGACGCTCAAGCAAGCCGACGCGGGCGTGCAGTACTCCGACAACGACAACGACCCCCTGGAGCGCGAGGAGACAGCCACCATCGGCACGGCCATCTACGCGCCCCTGCCCGCCTGCGACGAGGCGTGCGACGTGGCCGTCTTCTTCCGGGTGGCCGACGGCGCGGAGGACGCCGCCGACCCGCGCTGGGAGATCCGCCCCATCAAGGTGGACATCGACGGCGACATCATGTACATCACCGCCGAATCGTCGCTGTTCGTGCGGCCGTCGCTGTGGGACTTGACGCGGGCGGACTGCGCCGGGTCGGACGAGGTGAACGCCTGGAAGTGGAACTTCCAGACGGCCAACCTGGTCAGCCAGGTGGACGTGTACTGCCGCACCACGAGCCTGCGCTTGCCCGTCACCCTGTACTGGGACGGGGCCTGCACGTCCTGTTCGGGCATCTGCCAGCACTCCACCCAGACGGCCTGCGCCTACTGCACCGACCACCGGCGGGGCTTCTTCGCGCCCCGACCGGCCACCTGGAACGGGACGACCAACGTGGAAGCCTGCGCCCAGTATTCCACCACGCCGGAGTCGGTCATCGTCAACTACCGGGCGGGCCATCCGTTGAATTCGCGCACCTGCCGCATGGACAGCAAACTGGAGCGGGCCATCGTGAAGTTGACCAACGCGCTGCTGCCGGAGCCGCCCTGCGGCTACTGCGACGCGGCCCAGACGCGCTGGCAGAACGACCGGAAGGCCATAGACCCGCTCACGCCGGAGGCGGCCTCGATGCCGTGGGACGTCTACTGCCAGGGCGCGCTCGAAGCTTGGAGGATCGTGAAGCGGCTCGCGCTCGGACGAGGCGGAAGCCTGGGCAAGGGGNNGGCCGGAGGTGAGAACGATGGCTTTAGATGAAGTTTTAGTACTGAAAGGGGAAGGCAACGTGGACGTGCAGGTGGGCGGCCCCGGCAACAACTGGGACTACCTCTCCGCCTGCGCCCACATGTCCGGCCCCACCGTGCCGCGGGGCGACACGGAGGTCCGCTGGTGCCAGGACCCGGAGCGGGCGGGCGGCTTCAAGATCTCATCGAAGATCCGCGCCGCCGCCGACCAGATCACGGCAGACCTGATGACGAAATTGGGCAAGGTGGACTACCTGTCCGACCTGCTCTGCCCGTTCGGCCTGCGGGCCAGGTACGCCAAGTGCGGCGAGCGGGAGGACCCCGCCAACTACGACCCGTTCATGCTGGCCTACTGCGACGTGGACCTGCAGGAGTACAGCTACGACGACCTGGTCATCGCCGACCCCGGAAACGAGGACGAGATCCTGGTGACCGCGCCGTGGTCCGCCGCCTACGAGTACCGGATCAAGCAGCTCAACGCGTCCCGCGTCGGCACGGCGGCCACCCTGGGCGACCAACCGATCAACGACATCGAATACTGCGACGAGTGGATGTGCGAGGGCTACTGCGGCGAGAAGTCGGACGGCTGTTCCCTGATGTGGGGCGTGACCGACGCCGACGTGTCGCCCTACGCCGCGCCCAACCTGGTGAAGGGCGTCAAGGACACCACCACCCAGGCCATCACCTGGAGCACCGAGCCGGTGCTGGGCTTCAACGGCAACCTGGAGAGCGTCGAGTGCGCGGGCGACCGGCTCCTCGTGTCGGGCAACGCCGACAGCGCCGTGGGCTACAACGACCACGACGGCGACCAGGACGAGTGGAACGTGGTCGTCCTGGGCAACGCGCCCACGGCCAGCCCGCACGCCCTGTTCGCCCGCACGGCCAGGGAGATCTGGGTCGGCGCGAACGCGGGCTACGTCTACAAGAGCGTGGACGGTGGCGCGTCTTGGACGGCCATGCACTCGGCGGAGTGGACGGCCCAGAACTGCAATGCGGTCTACGCCTACGACAGGGACCTGGTCTATGCCGGGTTCGACGGCGGCATCATCCTCAAGAGCGAGGACGGCGGCACGACTTGGGACGACGTCTCCGACGTGGCCACCATTCCGGGCAACATCCTGGTGGTCGTCGTGCCCCCCTCCCGCCCGCGCGAGGTCTACGTGGGCACCAACAACGGGAGGCTGTTCCGCTCCAGGGACGAGGGAGCGAGCTGGGCGCAGGTCAATTTCGACGGCGACGGCGTGGGCACGGTGGACGACGTCGAGTTCTGCGGCCCCTGCGCCGGGGACGTGATGTTCATCCTGCACAACGACGCCGGTCCCCGCGCCCGCATCCTGCGCGACCTGTCCGGCGGGGCGGGCGGCGCGGACGTGGAGATCGTGATGGACTGGCTGGACGTGATCCCCATCGGGATCGACCTGAACGCCATGGACTGCTGCGGCCCCAACGAACTGATCGCCGCCGGGGAAAACCACGGCGGTTACCCGGTCGTCATCAAGGCCAGCTAGAAGGGGCATCGTGCCGAAGAAGAAGAAAACCGAGGAGCTGCTGGAGCCGGGACCGGAGGAGATCACCCTGTCGGGCGGGGCGGTCGTGCTCGTCTCGCCCTTCCCGCTGGATCTGTGGTGGGACCTCCAGGCCCGCGCCCGCGAGGACCACCCCGACCCCGCGCCGCCCAAGAAAGAGATCAAAGTCGTGGACGGCACGGAGGAAGTGGACGACCTGGAAAACCCGGAATACAAGCGGGCGAAGGAGGAAGCGGAGACGGCCAGGAACGTCTTCGTGACCGAGGCCATCTTGGACCTGTGCGTGCGGCCCGCCGACGGGGACTGGAAACGGCAGGCGGAGCGGCTGGCCCGCTACAGCACCGAAACCCCCGGCGACGACGAGGACGACCTGCGCCTCTTCTGGCTGAAAAAATGCGGCTGCCGGGTGGCCGACGACTACGACCTGGTGGTCCATTCGGCGGTCTCCCAGATGTTCGTCTCGGACCCTGAGGTGCGGCGGCGCCTCGAATTTTTTCGACGTGCGTTGGAGGGGGCAGAAGATCCTGACCTTGATGCACCCGGCGCTGCTGAAGCGTAGCGGTTTCACCTGGGGCTGGCGCTTCAACGAATTGGAAGCGGCCCAGCGGTGGGGATGCCCCTCGCCCGACCACTACGACCGGCTGCCGAGGTCGGCCAAGCTGGACATCCTGGCCTGGCACGAGGCGCGCTGGCGCGTCGACGCCGTGTCCGCCCACGAGGCCATGAAGGAGAAGCCGCGGAGGAAGGCGAAAAGATGATCTTCGCCAGGGCCATCCGTTCCAGAAAAATACAGCGATCGAGGATCATGCGGGACGAGATCGCCGCCGAGCTCAAGAAGGCGGGCGACGACGTCCGCAAGAATTACGAGGCCATCACCGCCAACTGGCGGCACAAGCCGAACTTCGAGGTGCGGTTCCAGACGACCGCCGCCTACATCGGCTTCCTCGTGACGCCCTCCGAGGACGAGGCGGGGCGGATCTTCGGGTGGGTGGACATGGGCACGAAGCCGCACTCCATCCGCGCCAGGCGGGTTCCCTACCTCAAGTTCCGCTGGCCCTACGAGCCGAAGACCCTGCCCGGCCTGGGGCGCGTCCGCCTGGGCGGCGGAGGGACCTACGGCCCGAACTGGGCGACGAAGAAAGAAGTGCAGCACCCCGGCACCGAACCGCGCAACTTCTCGCGCGAGCTGACGCGCTACTGGGTGCCGGAAAGCCGCCGCCGCATCGACAACGCCATCCGGCGGGCGCGGCGGCGCATGGGCTGAAGATATGGAAAAGACAGGCATCGAAGTCTACGCCGAGGACAAGTTCTCGAAGGTTCTGGACCGGTTCGACAAACTGCTCAACGAGATCGAGAAAGAAACCGGGGACGTCACCAAATCCGTCTCCAAGATGGGC
>JABAHO010006907.1_pt1 | contig 29376 bp, 28 predicted proteins | sample 7062071 | NCBI WGS metagenome assembly JABAHO01 (sample SAMN14534356, study PRJNA622989) | marine sediment metagenome | biome: marine biome [ENVO:00000428]; feature: marine pelagic biome [ENVO:01000023]; material: deep marine sediment [ENVO:00002113] | place: India: Gulf of Kutch | collected...
ATTACTCACCCGTCCGCCACTCGTCAGCGCCAAGTTCACCCCGAAGGGATCACAGCGGCCTGTTACCGTTCGACTTGCATGTGTTAAGCATGCCGCCAGCGTTCAATCTGAGCCAGGATCAAACTCTTCAATTGAAGAAAGGAAACTGCCCGAAGGCAGCTAATCTCGACTCGACGGAATAACTCAAAAACGCTATGGCTTATGAGTGCTTCGCGCCGATGATCTCTGTGACGGATCACATCACCGACGCAAGCGCCCACACATATTGTCTGACCGAATTGTTAAAGAGCAGGCCCGAGCGCCAGCGGTCCTGGCCGGGCAGAAGCGGAATTATACTCCCAGGCGAGACCCGGTCAATAGCCCCCAGGGGCCCACTCAGGAGACGGTGACCCGCGCGAAGCGGCGTTTCCCGACCTGGAATACCGCCGTCGTCCCGGCGTCGATCTCGAGGCCGAGATCCTCGACCCGCTCGCCGTCCATGCGCACGGCCCCCTGCTCGATCATGCGCCGGGACTCGGTGGTGCTGCGGGTGAGCGCCACCTCTTTCAGCAGGTTGGCGATGGGCAGCCGGCCTCCGGGGGCGCTCACCTTCCGCTCGGGCATGTCGTCGGGGAGCTCGCCTTTCCTGAAGCGCTGCTCGAACTCGGTCACGGCGTCCTCGGCCGCCGCGCCACCATGGAAACGCGCGACGATCTCGCGCCCCAGGCGCACCTTGAAATCCCTTGGATTGCGAGCCCCCGAGGCCGCATCGGCCTGCATGGCCTCGAGCTCATCCAGGCGCGTATCCAGGGAAAGCAGCTCGTAGTAGCGCCACATGAGGGTGTCGGAAAGCGACATGATCTTGCCGAACATCTCCCGCGGTGGCTCGTCGATGCCGATGGTGTTGCCGAGCGACTTCGACATCTTCTGCACCCCGTCCAGGCCCTCGAGGATGGGCATGGTCAGGACCACCTGGGGAGGCTGGCCGAAGTGCTCCTGGAGCTGGCGCCCGACCAGCAGATTGAACTTCTGGTCGGTGCCGCCGAGCTCGACGTCGGCCTTCATGGCCACCGAGTCGTAGCCCTGCACCAGCGGGTAGAGGAACTCGTGAATGGCGATGGGCTGGCCGGACTTGTAGCGCTTGGAAAAATCGTCGCGCTCGAGCATGCGCGCGACGGTGTGCTGCGCGGCGAGCTTGATGAGGCCGGCGGCGTCCATGGGCCCCCACCACGACGAGTTGAAGCAGATCTCGGTCTTTTGCGCATCCAGAATCTTGTAGATCTGCGCCTCGTAGGTGCGGGCATTGTCGCTGATCGCCTCCTCGCTCAAGGGCTGGCGGGTGGCGCTCTTGCCCGACGGATCGCCGATCATGCCGGTGAAGTCACCGATGAGGAACATCACGTGGTGGCCGAGGTCCTGGAACTGCCGCAGCTTGTTGATGAGCACCGTGTGGCCGAGGTGCAGATCCGGGGCGGTGGGATCGAAGCCCGCCTTGACGCGCAGGGGCCGGCCCGTGGCGAGCCTGTCGACGAGCTCGCGCTCGAGCAGGATTTCCTCGGCACCGCGTTTGATCTCGTCCAGAGCGTTCATATCACTTTCGCGCAGCGTCCCCGCGGCCGGCCCGGGCCGATCGTCCGGCCGGGCAGCGTATCACAGGGCTCGGAGCCCCCGAACACCGGCGCCGGTCACAGCCGGCGCGCGGGCGCCTTGAACCCGGTCACAATGCACCCGGGTTGTGCCGCGGTCATGCCTCAACTCTTGCCCCGCAGGCGCCGATAGTACTCATAGGCTGACAACTTTGACTCCCAGCAGGCCCGCTCGCGCGAATCGCCGCGAATTGACCTGCCGAGCACCAGCGGCTATGGTTTGATAGCCCGTAACGATCGGATTTTCAAATAATTACAACACTAAATTGAGATTTATCCGCACGACAACGACCAACAACAGACGGGCTCACCCTATGACCTTAGATTCCCATCCCGGCGACCGCCGACGCCTCCAGCGCCTGTGGCTGGCTGCGAGCGCACTGACGGTGGCCGGGGTCGCGGCTCTGTTCGGTGACGCCAGCGGGGAAACGCAGGCCGGGAAGCTGGCCGGTGGGCCAATCCTGCAACCGGTGGCGCTGCGCGAAAGCCCCGGCGATGCGATGCGCGAGCGCGTGCAGCCCGCCTCCCCCGACGCGGCCGGCATCGTCGCGACGCTGCCGGACGCATGGCCCGAGGTGCCGCGCATGCGCCTGCGCTACTCCCACGCGCTGTCCGCACTCGAGCACGCCGAGGCGCATCGCGACGCGCGCGAGCCCTCGGCGAGCGTCGACGCGGCGCCGGTGCTGAACGAGCACGCCTTCACGGTGCGCCGCGGCGATTCCCTCGCCCGGCTGTTCGAAGCCGCGGGCCTCGCGCGCAGGGATTTGGCCGCCATTGTGGCCGCCGGCAAGACCACCTCCATGCTCTCGCGCCTGCGCCCCGGCGATCGCATCAACGTCTACACCGACGCCGATAATCGGGTTCAGGGACTCACCCTCGAGCGGTCCCGCGGCAAGCGCCTGGAGATCGGCCGAGACGGCGACGCCTTCCGCAGCGGCGTCCCTGCGCGGCCCGCCAACACGGTGCTCATCGAGCGCGCCAGCGCAAACGGCGACGACGGGGTCGAGCTGCACAAGCCGCTGCCGAGCCTCGTGCGCCGCAGCGTCGAGGTGCGCCGCGGCGATTCGCTCTACACGATTTTCAAAAGGAACGGATTTCCGCTGGCCGATCTGGATGCCATCGTCAAGGCCAGCAAAGACACCCGCGAGCTTCGCCGCATCGTGCCCGGCCAGCGCCTCGACTTCCACCTGACCCGCGACGGCTCCGTGTCGAAGCTCGTTCACTATCTCGACGAGACGCGTACGCTGCGGGTCGAGCGCAACGGGGTCGGCTACGACAGCGAGATCGTCGACGTGCCTCTGGACAGGCACGTGGCGAGCGCCGCCGGTGTCATCGATGCCTCCCTGTTCGTCGCCGCGAGACGCCAGGGGCTCTCCAACAACGTCATCATGCAGCTGGTGGAGATCTTCGGCTGGGACATCGACTTCGCGCTCGATATCCGTGAGGGCGACCGTTTCACGGTCGTGTACGAGGAGCTCTACAAACACGGCAGGAAGCTCAGGGACGGCGCCATTCTCGCCGCGAGCTTCACCAACCAGGGCGCCACAACGCGCATCGTTCGCTACGAATACCCCGACGGGCGCACGGCCTACTTCACCCCCGAAGGCGTCAGTGTCCGCAAGGCCTTCCTGCGCACGCCCGTCAGTTTCGCGCGCATCTCCTCGGGATTCTCCCTGCGCCGCAAGCATCCGGTTCTGCACAAGTTCCGGGCGCATCGCGGCGTCGACTACGCTGCCCCGCGGGGAACGCCCGTCAAAGCCACGGGAGACGGCAAGGTCGAGTACATCGGATACAAGGGCGGTTACGGGAAAACCATCGTGCTGCGACACGGTGCCACGTACACGACGCTCTATGCGCATATGTCGCGATTCGCAAGAAAGCTGCGACGCGGTCAGCGTGTCAGCCAGGGTCAGGTCATCGGCTACGTCGGATCCACGGGTCTGTCGAGCGGTTCGCACCTGCACTACGAGTTTCGCGTGCGCGGCGTGCACCGCAATCCGCTTCGCATCAAGCTACCGAAGGCAGCGCCCATCGAGGAAAAATACGAGCAGCACTTCCTCGCCTCGACCCGGGATTTGGTAGCTCACCTCGAAATCGTCTCCAGCACCACGCTGGCCGCGGACGAGCGACGCGTCACCGACACCGACTAGAATCGTCCGTCATGGCTCTGCACATCGGCCTCATCTCCGGCACCAGCGCGGATGCCGTGGATGCTGCGCTCGTGGAGCTCGATTCTGATCGCATCGAGCTCGTCGCCTGCCACAGCGAAACCATTCCGCAGACCCTCTCGACGACCCTGAGAGCAGTCATCGACGATGCACGCATAGACCGATCGGTGTTCTGGCAGCTGGACGTGCAGATCGGCGAGCTGTTCGCCGCGGCCGCCGTCAATCTTCTCGAGAATGCCGGCGTCGATGCATCAGAGGTGCGCGCCATCGGCAGCCACGGGCAAACGGTCTTTCACGCGCCGCAGGCGCCGTATCCGACGACGGTCCAAATCGGCGATCCGAACGTCATCGCCGAGCGCACCGGTATCACCACGGTGGCCGACATGCGCCGCAGGGACCTCGCGGCCGGCGGCCAGGGAGCGCCGCTCGCGCCTGCCTTCCATGCGGCCGTTTTCCGCAGCCGCGAATGCGATCGCGTGGTCGTGAACATCGGCGGCATCGCCAACCTGACCCTGCTGCCGTGCGACCAAGGGGCCGAGGTCATCGGCTTTGATACCGGGCCCGGCAACACCCTCATGGACGTGTGGATCGAGCGCGTGCGTGGCGCCCGCCTGGATGTCGATGCCGCGTGGGCGCGCTCGGGAGCCAGCCACGCAAAGCTGCTGCAAGCGCTGCTCGGGGATGCCTATTTCTCGCTCGCGCCGCCCAAAAGCACCGGGCGTGAGCGATTCAATCTCGCCTGGCTCGATGCGGTGCTCGCCGAACTCGGTGAAGAGGTCGCCGCACAGGACGTGCAGCGAACGCTTTGCGAGCTGACCGCGGTCAGCATCGCCGAGGCCATCGCCGCACACGCGTCGGCTGCGCGCGAGGTGCTCGTCTGCGGCGGCGGCGTGCACAATCCGCTCATCATGGAACGCCTCGAGGAGCACCTCAGCCCCATCGAGGTGGCATCCACCGAGCGCGTCGGTTTCGATCCCGACTGGGTCGAGGCGGCCGCCTTCGCCTGGCTCGCGGCGCGGACCCTGGATGGAAAGTCGGGAACGCTTCCGTCGGTCACCGGAGCGAAGCGCCCGGCGATTCTCGGCGGGATCTACAAAGGCGGATAATTCAGGCGATCGCGGCCGCGATCACGACTCGTTGACCATGCCGAAACGCGTCTCGTGACTGAGCCGCAGGGGCACTTCCGTATCCTCGGCCACGTGCACCAGGTTTCCGTTGACCTCGGCTCCCATGGCCATCTCGATGAGGTTGTAATACACGTTGCCGGTGATGCGTGCGTTGGAGGCGAGCTCGATGCGCTGCTTCGCGTGCACATCACCGATGACGGTTCCGTTCAGCACGATATTCGGCACGCGCACCTCGCCTTCGATGGTGCCCGTTTCGCTCAATGTCAGAACCGAGGACGGATCTTCCTCGGCGACGACATTGCCTTTTACAGTCCCGTCCACGTGCAGGCCGCCGGCAAACTTGACGTCGCCGAGCATCTCGCTTCGCCGTCCGATAAGCGTATCGATCCGGGTCGCTCTGATTCTTTTCCTGTTTGCAAACATCTATAACACTCTCTCAGCTCGACAGTCCGCGCCACTCAAACGACTTCTCTACGCTTGCCGGTTTCTTGCCCGAAGAGACGACCTCCACTTGCAGTCGTTCCGGTTTGAATCCATCGGGCAGAGTGAAACGACCCTCGATTCGTTGAAAAAATTTGAATTCGAACTTCAAGTAGTCCGTCTGCTTTCCGTTCATATCGCTCACCAGAAGCTCTTTCGAGCTCCCATTGAGCTCGTCCATGATTTTCAGCTTCACCTTGCCCGAGACCGTCTTGACCCGTTTGAGGTTCTGCGTCAGCACCAATTGAAAGCGATACGCGCCTGGAGATGCTTCCTTGTCCAGAACGAAGGTCTGAATATTCAGACCTTTTTCCTTTCCTGCAGAAACGATGCCGCGATAAAACGCGACCTCCTCTTTGAGCGCGAGCACTTCATCCTGCAGGCTGCGCAGATGCGCATCCACGTTGCGGTACGCCGAGCCCTCGACCTGTTTTGCACGCTCGAGGATCGCTACACGCTCCCTCAGCACAGCGTTCGTTTCACGCAGCGATTCAAGGCTATTTATGAGCTCATCGCGTTCATCGTAAAGCGTCGATAGCTCCTTTTGCGCCCATTCGCTGGCATTCGAATAAAGGACGTAGCCGATGGCGCCGATTGCGATCGCGCCCGCCGCGGCGACGATCAGATTCCTCACCGGTCGATGCGGGCGAACGATCTGCTGCCTCACGCGCATACGGGCACTCCGGGCATCGCTGCGCGTCTCATGGCACCAGCGCCACGGGCGCGAGGCCTGCCCGCTCGTCGAAGCCGAACATGATGTTCATATTCTGCACCGCCTGCCCCGCGGCGCCTTTGACGAGGTTGTCCTCGACACTCAGGACGACGACCGTGTTTCCGCCGCCGGGACGGTGCCAGGCGATGCGACACATGTTTGCTCCCCGCACGCTGCGGGTGTCGGGATGACTTCCGGGAGGCATGACGTCCACGAAAGGCTCCTCCCGGTAGCGGCGCTCGTAGACGTCCTGCAGGTCCACGTCGGCATGCTTCAAGCGCGCGTACAACGTCGCATGAATTCCGCGCAGCATCGGCACCAGGTGTGGCACGAACGTCACCCCGATGCCGTGCCCCGTGACCGAGCGCAGCCCCTGGACGATCTCCGCCTGGTGGCGGTGGCCGGCGACCGCGTAGGCTTTGAAATTGTCACCCGCCTCGCACAGCTGGGTGGCGATGGCTGCCTTTCTCCCCGCGCCGCTGACCCCGGACTTGGCATCCGCAATGAGGCCGTCGGGCTCGACCAGATCGCCCTCGAGCAGAGGCAGGAAGCCGAGCAGCACCGCGGTCGGGTAGCAGCCCGGATTGGCGACCAGCCTCGCCTCGCGAATGGCCGGCCGATTGAGCTCCGGCAGCCCGTAGACCGCCTCTTCGAGCAGCTGCGGGGCGGCGTGGGGCATTCCGTACCACTTCTGCCACACATCCAGATCCTTCAAGCGAAAATCGGCCGCCAGGTCGACGACGCGCGTGCCGGCATCGAGCAGCTCGGCCGCCTGGTGCATGGCGGTGCCGTTCGGCGTGGCGAAAAAGCACACGTCGCAGTCCCCCGCCCCGCTCGACGCCGGATCCGTGTACTCCAGGTCGACGATGCCGCGCAGGCTCGGGAACAGGTCGTCGACGCGGCGACCGGCCTCGCTGCGGGAGGTCACGGCGACCACCTCGGCCTCGGGGTGCAGCGCCAGCAGGCGCAGCAGCTCCACCCCCGTGTAGCCGGTTCCGCCGACGATGGAAACGCGAATCATGCGGTGCTCTTGCAGGCCATCAAAGGATCAACAGTTTCATGTTAGCAGACCGAATGAGGCTTAGGGAGAATATATAAGACCTTGAGTCTGCTCGATTTTTGCGCCGTTTCGAAGGCGCCGCAGGGACCCCGCGGAAAGCCCCCGGGCAACAAAAAAGCGGCCGAAGCCGCTCAATAATTCTGACGGTCGTTGTTGTTATAATCCGCAACAACTTAACGCCAGAAATGCTAGAGCCTGCCCTGGTGACTGTCAACGAGCGGTCCATTGGGGGGCCTGCAGGGCTATCGGTGGGGGCCCGCCGGCGCGTCCATGGCCGTGAAATCTCTGGAGTCGCTGCGGCAGAGCCTCGCACGGGCCGATGCGTTGCCGCCGCTCGTGCTGGTGGGAGTCGTCAGCGGTGCGTTCTGCGGCCTCGTCATCATCGCCTTTCGGCTGCTCGCTGAATCTTCCCCTCTGACCTTCGGCACGCGCGCGAGCGTCGAGGATTTCGAAGCCCTCGCCTGGCCCTGGCGTATCGGCCTGCCGCTCATCGGCGGACTCGGCATCGGTATCGTCATGAGGCAGATATCGGCCACCACACGCGAGGTCGGCGTGGTCCACGTCATGCAGGGTCTTGCCTACAACGCGGCACGGCTGCCGTGGCGCAATGCCGTGCTGCAGTTCGCCGGCGCCACCGCGGCCATCGTCACCGGTCATTCCGTCGGCCGCGAGGGGCCGGCCATTCACGTGGGCGCCGCCACCGCGAGCATGCTGGGGCAGTGGCTGCATCTTCCCAATGACAGCGTCCGCATCCTGGTCGCCTGCGGCACCGCAGCCGCCATCGCCGCCTCGCTCGACACGCCCATCGCGGGCGTCGTCTTCGCCATGGAGGTGGTGATGATGGAATACAGCCTGGTGGGATTCACGCCGGTGATACTGGCCGCGGTTTGCGCCACTTCCATGACGCACCTGGTGTTCGGCTCGACGCCTTTCGTCGAAGCGCCTGCCATGCAAATGACCTCGCTTCTGGAGCTCCCCTGCATGCTGCTGGTGGGCGTGGTGCTGGGAACCCTGGCAAGCCTGTTCATTGCCAGCGTGCGGCGCTTGTTCGCATGGGCGCGCGCGCATCCTCTGTGGCTGCGCACGACCGCGGCCGGACTCGTCACCGGGCTTTGCGCGCTCGCCGCGCCGCAGATCATGGGTGTCGGCTACGACACCGTGGAGCTCACGCTGGTCGGAGGGCTGGGTCTTTCCGCCCTGGTGATGATCGTCTCTCTGAAGCTGGTTGCCACGACCGCATGCATCGGTCTCGGCATTCCCGGTGGTCTCATCGGACCGACGGTGCTGATGGGTGCGCTGGGGGGCGCCGCGCACGCAAGCGCTGCGCTCACTGTCGAGCATGGGCAAGGCTGCGTCTCGATCCCCACCGGCGCAACCCTGCGCGAAGCGCTCGATGCCATGGATCGCGCGGAAGTGGACGTCGCCGTCATCACCGGACCATCGATACGCGACGCGAACACCATCAAAGGCGTGCTGAGGCGCGCCGAGATCGAAGCTGCGGTGCGCCATCACGGCTGAACACCTGGAATCCCGGCATCATGTTATGGATTAANNGAGTACGAGGGCCACCAACGGCATGCTCTGGATCAAGGCTTTTCATCTGATATTCGTCGTCATGTGGTACGCGGGGCTGCTCTACCTGCCGCGACTGTTCGTTTATCACGCCATGAGTGAAGACGTGATCGGCATCGAGCGCTTCAAGGTAATGGAGCGAAAGCTGTTCGCCATCACCACCGTGGGTGGCGCGGGCGCGCTGATATTCGGCGTCTGGCTCCTCATCGACTACGCCTGGGCTGCGCACCTGGGGAGCGTTTGGCTGCACCTGAAATTGCTGCTGGTGGCCGCCCTGATCGCTTTCCACGCGCTTTGCGGTAAACTGATGCTCGAATTTCGCAACGATCGTAATCGTCACGGACATCGTTTCTACAGAGTCCTGAACGAGATCCCTGCCGTCATACTGATCGCCGTCGTCATTCTGGTCGTAGTCAAGCCTTTTTGAACGGGTGATCGAATCTGGAGCGGAACATGGCACGAATGGTCAAATGCGTGGTTCTGAAACGCGAGGCGGAAGGCCTCGAGGAACCGCCACACCCCGGCGAGCTCGGAGAGAGAATCTACGAGAACGTCTCCAAGGAGGGTTGGGGCGAGTGGCTGAAGCGCTTGCAGATGATCATCAACGAGAATCAGCTGAACAGCGCAGATGCGCGCAGCGTCGAGATCATCGAGCAGCACATGCTCGGTTTTCTGTTCGAAGAAGGCGATCTGGGCGGGCTGCCGCAGGGCTTCAGAGCGGGCGCAAAGAAATAGCGGCGATTCGATGCATGCGCGCGTGAGGCGCGCGCCTCGTTACGACGTGGCGGTCATGGCGACGGGAAGGCGGGGTGCGATGACGACGTTCAGGCAGGCATGGGCTTCGCGCAGGGCGGTTTCCACTTCGGCCGGCGTGTCCGCGTGGGCGAACATGAAGCCGAGATAGGCCCCCCCCTCCGGCAGCGGCGTGAGCTCGTAGCCTTCGCGGATGGAGATCATCAGGTCCTCGATACCGGGTACCTGACGCGCGGCGAGCACGCCCTCCACGCGGCGCAGGGTGCCGGCCGCCGGCGTCGGAATCATCAGCACACCGGCGGCGCCCGCGGGCCGGTCGAGCGCGAGGGGCCAGCCGAGCGCATGACGCAGCACCAGCTCCTCGAGGCTGCGTCCCGTGCCGAAGGACAGCAGACGCGCGCAGTCGCCGCCGATGGTGCGCGCGGCCACCTCGACAATCCACGCCTCCCCGTCGTGCAGGCGCAGCTCCGCGTGCACCGGGCCCTCGCGCAGCCCATAGGCGGCGCAAGCCTCGGCGAGACGCCGCGTGGCGCGGTCGAGGAGCGCTTTGGGCAGGCGCGAGGGGGTCACGTAATAGCTCTCCTCGAAGAACGGCCCATCGAGGGGCTCCGGCTTGTCGAATACCGCGAGCACGTGCAGACGCCCGGCGCTCAACAGCCCCTCGATGGCGATCTCCTCTCCCGGGATGAACGATTCCACCAGCAGCTGCTCGCGCTCATCGGGCACCAGCGCCTCGGCAACGATGGCCTCCAGCCTGGGCAGCATGCCCAGAAGCTCTTGCCTCGAATCCACCCGCACGACGCCCCGGCTCGCCGCCATGGCAAGGGGCTTGACCACGCACGGGTAGCGCAGACCCGCGATCTGCGGCGCCAGGGCCCGCCTCAGGTGCAGGCGCCTGAAACGCGGCACCGGCAGCCCGGCCGCTCGCAGCACCTCCCGGGCGATGTCCTTTCGCCGCGATGCACGCACCGCCGGCAGCGCGTTGTGGGCCAGCCCGAGCGCACCGGCGACGCGGGCCGCCACCTCGAGAGCCAAATCGTCGCTGGCGACGACCGCGTCGAAGGGCGCGCGCCCGGCCTCGGCGACGATGCGCTGCACCGCCCCCGGCACATCGGAAAAAGCGATATGAATGCCCTCGGCGATGCCGGGGATGAGGGAATGCTCTCCCTGGGAGGCGATCACCAGGCGTGCGCCGAGGGCCTCCGCAGCCGATTGATAAGCCGCGATACGGTAGCTCTGGTGAATGGCGACCAGGAGAATGCGCGGGGTCGCGTCCCGCTCAGCCGACGCCGTGGGCGCGGCGCGGCGCGGGATCAGCCGCAGCCTCCACCGGCGCCCACCGCAGCGCCGCAGGCGCCACAAAGGCCACTTCCGCCGGTCGCCTGGAACACGTTGTTGAACACGAAGGTGGCGCCGGTGTCGCGCGCCTGGTAGTCGATCTCGACACCACGGAGGAAGTTCAGGGCCACCACGTCCACGTAGAGCAGAAAGCCGTCGCCCTCGAGCACCTTGTCGTATTCCGACTTGCGCTCGGTGAAGGTCATACCGTAGGTCATTCCGCCGCAGCCGCCGCCGGCCACGTAGACCCGAATGGCCTCGAGCTCGTCGTCGTCGACATCGTTGAACAGCTTGGCGAGCTGCACGCTGGCGGCCTCGGTGATGATCACGTCCCCGGGGGCCATTGCGTTGCTGTACTGCACGGCATTCTCAGCGCTCATGGTGCGTTCCTTTGGTCAGATCCGATGCTTTGACTATACGCGCGGCCCGCAAGCCGGACAACACGGCCCCGCGAGCCCGGCGGCCTCAGATCTCCACCATCTCGAAGTCTTCCTTGCGCGCCCCGCAGTCGGGACACACCCAGTTCGGTGGCACGTCTTCCCACTTCGTGCCGGGCGCGATCCCCTCGTCGGGCAGGCCATCGGCCTCGTTGTAGACAAAACCACAGATGACACACATGTACGACTTCATGACACTCCCGGTCCGGGCTCGAAAGCCGCATAGTCTCTCATTTTCGCCGCTGGCTTTACAGGTGTCGCCGCCCCGGGACGCGGCAGCCGGCACGGGTGGTAACATGGCCCGCCATGAGCGGCGAAACCGTCAAGCAACCGACCGTGCTCTGCTTCGCCGGGCTCGACCCCACCGGTGGCGCGGGACTACAGGCGGACATCGAGGCGGTCGGCAACCTGGGCGGCCATGCGCTGCCGGTGCTCACCGCCGTCACCGCACAGGATACCCGGGACGTGCGAAGCTGCACGCCGGTGGGCGCCCTGTCCATCATCGAGCAGGCCCGCGTGGTTCTCGAAGACATCGAGGTCGACGCGTTCAAGGTGGGGCTCGTCGGCAGTGTCGAAGCCATCGGCGCCATTCATACCATCCTCAAGGACTACGAGGGGGTGCCCGTGGTCGTCGATCCCGTGTGCACCAGCGCCGCGGGCACACCGCTCGCCGACGAAGAGCAGATGGACGCCCTGGTGTCGCTGCTGCTGCCGCTGGCGACCATGGTGACGCCGAATACCATCGAAGCACGCCTGCTGACACCCGAGGCCGATACGCTCGGCGCGTCGGCCCAGGAGCTTCTCTCCTACGGCTGCCGGTTCGTGCTGCTCACCGGATCCCACGAGCCCTCGCCGACGATCGTGCACCGGCTCTACTCCGAACATCGTCTCATCGAGTCGTTCGAATGCGAGCGTTTGCCCGGCGAATATCACGGTTCCGGATGCACGCTCTCGGCCGCCATCGCGGTGCTCCTCGGCCACGGGCTCGAGCCGCTCGCGGCCGCCGCAGAGGCGCTCGAGTACACCTTCGAGGCTCTGCGCAACGCCTCTGCGCTCGGCCACGGGCAGCTCATCCCGCAGCGGCTGTTTCGAAGCCGCGGGGCGGGGTCGTGATGGCGCGCAGCCCGTGGCCCGGGTGCGGCCTCTACGCAATCACCGACGGCACGCTCCACAGGGGCGCCGCCCTCGAGCACGCCGTCACCCGCGCCATCTCCGGCGGTGCACGGGTCATCCAGTACCGGGACAAGAGCGGAGACGCGGCCCGTCGCCGGGGCGAAGCCGCCGCGCTCGTGCGCGTCTGCCGCCGTCACGGCGTGCCTTTGATCGTCAACGACGACGTCGAGCTCGCGCTGCGGGTCAATGCCGACGGTGTTCACATCGGCCGGGATGACATGGATCTCGCCGCGGCCCGCGAGCGCCTCGCCCCCGGCGCCGTCATCGGGGTGTCCTGTTACGACCAGGTGGCGCTGGCCGAGGCGGCGCAGAGACACGGCGCCGACTACGTGGCCTTCGGCAGCATGTTTCCATCGACGACGAAACCCGATGCGATACCTGCCGGCATCGCCGTTCTGATGCGGGCAAGGGCGAGAATTCGCCTGCCAATCGTAGCCATTGGCGGTATCACCCCGCACAATGCCGGCGCGCTGCTCGAGGCGGGCGCCGACATGCTCGCGGTCGTGAGCGGCGTGTTCGGCAGCCCTGACCCGGCAGATGCAGCCCGCGCCTACGCGCGACTGTTCCTGCCACAAACGGAGGATGAACAAGCATGAATCGATCGGCTTCGCTGTTTGCACGCGCCCGCCAGCACATACCGGGCGGCGTCAACTCGCCGGTACGGGCCTTCCGGGCGGTCGGCGGCGAACCGATCTTCTTCGAGCGCGGCGAGGGCGCCTACCTCATCGATGCCGACGGCAGGCGCTATGTCGACTACGTGGGCTCCTGGGGGCCGATGATCGCCGGCCACGCGCATCCCGAGGTCGTCCGGGCCGTGCAGGAGGCGGCGGCCAGGGGACTCGGATTCGGCGCGCCGACGGCCATCGAGACCGAGATGGCCGATACCCTGTGCACGCTGATGCCGGCGATGGAGCAGGTGCGCATGGTGAACTCGGGCACCGAAGCGACCATGTCGGCCATTCGTCTGGCACGCGGCTTCACGGGTCGTGACGCCATCGTGAAGTTCGAAGGCTGTTACCACGGACACGCCGATTCGCTGCTGGTCAAGGCGGGCTCCGGCGCCCTGACCCTCGGCGTGCCGACCTCGCCCGGCGTGCCCGCGGATCTCGCGGCGCATACGCTGACCCTGGATTTCAACGACGCGGCGCAGGTCGAGGAGGCCTTCGCCGAGCACGGCGAGCGCATTGCCGCTGTCATCGTCGAGCCGGTAGCGGGCAACATGAACTGCGTGCCGCCGCTGCCCGGGTTTCTCGCGACCCTGCGCAGCTGCTGCGACAACCACGGCAGCCTGCTGATTTTCGACGAGGTCATGACCGGTTTCCGCGTCGCGCTCGGCGGCGCCCAGGCCCTGTACGGGGTCAAACCCGATCTCACCACCCTCGGCAAGGTCATCGGCGGCGGCATGCCCGTCGGCGCTTTCGGCGGGCGCGCCGACGTGATGGCGCACCTCGCGCCGCTCGGCCCCGTCTACCAGGCCGGCACCCTGTCAGGCAATCCGGTGGCCATGGCTGCCGGACTCGCCAATCTGCGCCTCGTGCAGGAGGACGGTTTCTTCGCGCGTCTCGGCGCCGCCGCCGAGCACCTGAGCGCAGGGCTCGTCGCGCGCGCGCGCGCCGCCGGTGTCGCGCTCACGAGCAACCAGGTGGGCGGCATGTTCGGCGTGTTCTTCACCGCCGAGGACGCCATCAGCAACTTCCGCCAGGTCATGGCCTGCGATCAGGCGCGCTTCGTGGCCTTCTTTCACGGCATGCTGGACGAGGGCGTCTACCTGGCGCCGTCGGCCTTCGAGGCGGGTTTCGTCTCCAGTGCCCACGACGAGGCGGCCATCGCCGCCACCCTCGACGCCGCCGAGCGGGTTTTCGCCACCCTCGCCGAGGCCCGCCCGGCCTGAGCGAGCGCCCCCCGCGCGCTCGCGCGGTTACCCCGCGGGCGGCCATTTCGTTATACTACGCCGCTTGCAAATGCCCGGTTTTCAATAAATTACAACGCATGCCAAGCGACCAGAGCCCATGAAATTCAAGACCGAAGACCTCCGCATCCAGTCCATCGACGACGTCATTCCGCCCGCGCAGCTGCACGAGGAGATTCCCATCAGCGAGCAGGCGGCGAGGCTCATCCACGAGACGCGCCTCGCCATCCACCATCTGCTGCACGGTGAGGACGACCGCGTGCTCGCCGTCGTCGGCCCGTGCTCGGTGCACGATCCCGAGGCCGCCACGGAGTATGCCGCCGGCCTCAAGAAGCTCGTCGACGACCTGCGCGATCAGCTGGTCATCGTCATGCGGGTCTATTTCGAGAAGCCCCGCACCACGGTCGGCTGGAAGGGGCTCATCAACGACCCCGACCTCGACGGCAGCTTCAACATCAACAAGGGGCTGCGCACCGCGCGAAAGCTGCTTCTCGATCTCAACCAGACGGGCGTGCCGGCCGGCACGGAGTTCCTCGACATCGTCACGCCGCAGTACTTCACCGACCTGATCAGCTGGGGCGCGATCGGCGCGCGCACCACCGAGAGCCAGGTGCACCGCGAGCTCGCCTCGGGTCTCTCGTGCCCGGTCGGATTCAAAAACGGCACCAGCGGCGACATCCAGATCGCCGTCGACGCGATCCGTGCAGCGCGCCACCCGCATCACTTTCTGTCGTTCACGATGGCGGCGCATTCGGCCATCTTTCACACCAGCGGCAATGAGGACACGCACCTCATCCTTCGCGGCGGCAGCAGGAAACCCAATTTCGATGCCGCCAGCGTGGCGAGCGCCGGTGAGTCGCTGTCGGGCGCGGGCTTGAGCGATCGCCTCATGATCGATTTCAGCCACGCAAACAGCAACAAGCAGCACGAGCGCCAGCGTGAGGTCTGTCACGACGTTTGCGCGCAGATTGCCGGCGGCGAGGACCGAATCATGGGGGTGATGATCGAGAGCCACTTGAAACCCGGACGCCAGGACGTGACACCCGGCAAACCGCTGACGTACGGTCAGAGCATCACCGACGCCTGCATCGGCTGGGAGGATACGGTGGCGATGCTCAAAGAGCTCTCCGATGCAGTCGAGCAAAGACGCATCGCAGCGCGCAAGGCCCGCGCGACAGGCTGAGATTCCTCGAGCGAGATCGGAAGCATGACGCAGAAGACGCGCAAGCAGGGCTCGGCGGACGCATCGCAATCGCCGGTGGCGGGCGAGAGCACGGCGACGATGTTCAACACCGTCGAGGACGCCGTCAACGCAATCGCAGCCGGCGAGATCATCATCGTCGTCGACGATGCCGACCGCGAGAACGAGGGCGATCTCGTGATGTCTGCCTCGCGCGCGACGCCGGAGCAGGTTGCCTTCATCATTCGCCACACGAGCGGCATCGTGTGTGCTCCCCTGACCCACGATGAGGCGCGGCGCCTGCACCTGAGCAGCATGGTCTCGGACAATGATGCCCCCTTGCAGACGGCGTTCACCGTGTCGGTGGACTACCGGGCCGGTCTCACGACGGGCATTTCGGCCGATGAACGCACCGCGACCTTGCGCGCGCTCGCCAATGACAACGTCGGCGCGCAGGATTTCGTGCGCCCCGGGCACGTGTTTCCGCTCATCGCCAAGAAGGGCGGCGTGCTCACCCGCTCCGGACACACCGAGGCGGCGGTGGATCTGGTGACCCTCGCCGGACACCCGCCGGTGGGCGTGCTCGCCGAGCTCGTCAACGATGACGGCACGGTGAAGCGGCTCCCTGAGCTGCTCCAATTCGCCGAGGAGCACGGCCTCAGAATCGTCTCAATCGCCGATATCATCGCCTACCGCCAGCGTCGCGAACGCCTGGTGGAACGCACGGCCGAATTCGAGATAGAAACGGAAATTGGAACGGCGAAGGGCGTTTCCTATTCGACCCCGTTCGATGCCGTGCAGCATCTGGCCCTGATCTTCGGCGATATCAACGACGGCACCACGGTGCCGGTTCGCATACACCGCGAGAACATCATCGAGGATGTTTTCAGCCATCGCATCGGCTCTCCGGACAACGTGATCTCACGGGCCTTCGAGCGCTTCAAGAACGACGGCCGCGGCGTCCTGCTCTACCTTCGTGAAGGGTCATCGGGCGTGCCGGCCTGGAAGCTCAAAGAGGCGCCGAGCGCCGCCGGCGACCCCCTGGACAGCGAGGCCAACCGTGTCATGGAATGGCGCGAGATCGGAGTGGGCGCTCAGATTCTTCGCGATCTGGGTGTCTCGTCGATTACGTTGCTGGCAACGGTTCGCAGAACCTACAAAGGCCTGGCGGGATTCGGTATCGAGCTGGTTCGCACCGAGCTGCTCGGTGACTAGAGGGGACAGCGTCTCGGGCTGAGCGTCACGCAGTCCGACACGCGCACGTCACCAACCGGCTATCTGCTTGGCCGAAATACCCTGCTCTTCCAGCATAACGGGGATACCGTCGCTGACGCGGTAAAGCGTGCGCCCATCGTCGGTAATCAGCGCCTCGTCGAGCGGTCCTTGCACGGGGCTCCCGTCGACGTAGCTTACGGTGCCCTTCTCCACCTCGCGGTTGAGAATAGCCAGCTTGTCCTTGGACAGCATTTTCACGGGCGTCTTGGTCACCGGGCATACCAGAATTTCCAGAAGATGCTTGTCTACGCTCATGGGTCGTTCACGCCTCTTGTCTACAATCGCTCACTCGGGCGAGCGCTGCGCCTGCTTCTCGCGCTCGGTTCGCAGCATCTGGGCGGTCAGAAATGCGAGCTCCAGGCTCTGACTCGCGTTGAGACGCGGATCGCAGTGGGTGTGATAGCGATCGCTCAGATCCTCCTCGGAAATCCGCTGGCCGCCTCCTATGCATTCAGTGACGTCTCGCCCGGTCATCTCCACGTGTATGCCTCCGGCGTGGGTGCCCTCGGCAAGGTGCACGTCGAAAAAGCCGCGCAACTCTTCCAGTATGCTGTCGAAATTCCTCGTTTTGTAGCCGCTCGCCGACTTCACCGTATTGGCATGCATCGGATCGCATGACCAGACGACCAAACGGCCCTCCGAGCGCACCGCACGCACCAGCGCCGGGAGCTTCTCGCGCACGGCCTTGGCGCCCATGCGGCTGATGAGCGTCAGGCGTCCGGGAAGGTTTTGCGGATTGAGAACGTCGATGAGCGCGAGCAGATCCTCTTTAGCGATGCCGGCTCCAATCTTGACGCCGACGGGGTTGTTCACACCGCGCAGAAACTCCACGTGGGCCCCGTCGAGCTGGCGTGTGCGCTCACCGAGCCAGAGCATGTGCCCGGAGGTGTCGTACCAGTCCCCGCTGGTGGAATCGACCCGGGTCATCGCCTGCTCGTAACCGAGCAGAAGCGCCTCGTGAGAGGTGTAGAAGCTCGTCTGTTGAACGGCGGGCGCGTTTGCGGAATTGATTCCGCACGCTTCCATGAACGACAGCGCCTCGGCGATGCGGTCGGCCATCTCGCGATAGCGTTCACCGGCAGGGTGACCCGCGACGAAGTCCATGTTCCATCGGTGCACGTGGTGCAGGTCCGCGTATCCACCCTGGGAGAACGCGCGCAGCAGGTTCAGCGTCGCAGCCGACTGGGCATAGGCCCTCAGCATCCGCTCGGGATCCGGAGCACGTGCCTGCGCGGTGAATTCTATGCCGTTGATGATGTCGCCCCGGTACGACGGCAGCTCTGTGCCCGCGTGCTCTTCCGTCGGCTCCGAGCGCGGCTTGGCGAATTGTCCCGCCAGTCGCCCGACTTTCACGACCGGACAGCCCGCCCCGAAGGTGAGTATGACCGCCATCTGCAGCAGCACGCGGAAGGTGTCGCGGATGTTGTCCGGATGAAACTCGGCGAAGCTCTCCGCGCAGTCGCCGCCCTGGAGCAGAAACGCCTCGCCGTGGGCGACCGCCGCGAGCGCATCGGTGAGATGGCGCGCCTCACCTGCAAAGACCAGCGGCGGATAGCTCCTCAGCTGTTGCTCGACGCTGGCGCACCCGGCGGCATCGGGGTACTCGGGCATCTGGCGCGCTTCCCGGGTGCGCCACCCATCGGGCGACCAGAGCGCGCTCAACCGGTTTTCCTCACGGGGCACCCCCTGCACGATTCGTGCTCGCGTCATCGCTGCCCGGAACCGGATCGTAGCCGCTGCTGCCCCACGGATTGCAACGAAGGACCCTGCAAAGTCCCAGCCAGGCGCCGCGCACGGGTCCGTGCAGGCGGATGGCCTCGGATGTGTACTCCGAGCAGCTCGGAAGATGCCGGCAGCGCGGACCGAGCACCGGCGAGACGAAAAGCTGATAGGCGCGAATCAGGCCGCGCAGGATGAGAGCGAGGAACCCGCTGACCACGTCTCTCATCAGCGCTCCTGGTCGTCTTCCTCGAGAGCCGCGGCGTCGGCGGCAACCCGCCAGCGCGTCCCGTCGGCCGAGTCTTCGAGCACGATGCCGCGCTCGGCGAGCGCATCGCGGATACGATCGGCCTTGGCGAAATCGCGCGCGTGGCGCGCTTCGTCGCGCTCGGCGACCAGACGCTCGATCTCCTCCACGTCGTCGGCCTGACCGAAACGCTCCAGGAACCAGTCGTCCGGATCCCGTTGGCCAATGCCGAGCATCGCCGCCGAGGCGAGCAACTGTCTCTTCAACACCGCGCGTTCCTGCACATCGCTCGAGCGCTGGGCCGATCGTCGCAGGTCGAACAGCTTTGCGAGTGCCCCGCGGGTATCGAGATCGTCCTCCAACGCGGCGACGAACTCTGCGGGCAGATCGGCGTCGTCAGCGTCGCCCACCGCCACGTCACCGAGGTCTCTCAGCGTGCCGTAAAGACGATCCAGGGTGCGTGCCGCCTGGTCGAGCGTGTCGCTGGTCCAATCGACGGGGCTGCGATAGTGGGCGCTGAGAAGCGCAAGACGGATGGCTTCTCCCGGCGCTTCTCCGAGCAGATCGCGCACCAGCAGCACGTTGCCGATCGACTTCGACATCTTCTCTTTGTCCACATTGATGAAACCCACGTGCATCCAGTAACGGCTGAATACCTGACCGTCGTGGGCGCAGGTGCCCTGCGCGATCTCGTTCTCGTGGTGCGGGAATACCAGGTCGCTGCCGCCGCCATGAATGTCGACGGTATTGCCGAGGTGCTCCTCGATCATGCAGGTGCATTCGAGATGCCACCCCGGTCGGCCGCGCCCCCAGGGACTGTCCCAGCCCGGCAGGTCCTGTGTCGACGGCTTCCACAGGACGAAGTCTGGCGGGATCGCGTTTGTAGGGAGCAACCTCGACTCGCGCGCCCTCGATGATCTTATCGCGATCCTGGCGGGACAGACGTCCGTATTCGGGGTAGGAAGGCACGTGAAACAGAACGTGCCCCTCGGCCTCGTAGGCATGGCCCCTCTCGATCAGAACCTCGATCATCGCGATCATCTGTTCGATATGCTCGGTGGCGCGGGGTTCGATAGTGGGCGATGCAACGCCGAGCGCAGCCATGTCCTCGTGAAAGACCTGCGTGAAACGGGTGGTGATGACCTCGATCGGCGTACCGGCTTCCCTGGCCGCAGCGTTGATCTTGTCATCGAGATCCGTGATGTTGCGCGCATATATCACGTTCGGATAACGCCGTTTCAGGACCCGATAGAGCAGATCGAAAACCACCGGCGGCCGTGCGTTACCGATGTGTGGAAAGCTGTAGACCGTCGGCCCGCAAACATACATGGTCACGCGTTCGGGATCGCCGGGAACGAACTCTTCCTTGCTCCGCGTGAGCGTGTTGTAGATGCGAATGCTCATGGCTTCGACTGACGAATCACAATCACTCGATTATCGTTCGGATTTCCCTGGACAGTCCGGTCTGTTGCAGTTTCCATAGATCACCAGAGCGTGATCTTTTATCTCGTAGCCCATTTTGCCGACCACCGCCTTCTGGCGATCTTCGATGGTCTGATCGTAGAACTCTTCGACCTTCCCGCATTGCAGGCACACCACGTGATCGTGATGATGGCCACGTTCGAGCTCGAATACCGCGTGACCGGATTCGAAGTGATGCCTGGTGACCAATCCCGCCGCCTCGAACTGGGTCAGGACCCGGTAGATGGTGGCGAGACCGACGTCCTCTCCCGCCTCGAGCAGCTCCCGGTAGACATCCTCGGCGCTCAGATGGTGTATGTCGGAGGTCTCGAGAATCTCGAGGATTTTCAGGCGCGGCAGGGTTGCCTTCAGGCCGACTCGTTTCAGGTCTTCGTTGTCCCGCGGCATCTCGCTCTCCTTCTCCGATGCCCGTGCGCCGAGTCCCGCACCGCCATCAAAGCGCGATACTATACCCCAGGCGAGCGCTATCATTACAATCCGCCTCGAGACCGGGGTGGGCTGGCAGCGAAGCACAACAGCCACGGAGACACACGCAAGTGCAGCTGGTAATTGTCGATCGACACGGTGTGATCAACCCAGAATCCGATCGTCCCGTCACGCCGGATCACGAATGGCGCGCGATCCCCGGCAGCCTCGAGGCGCTGACGCGATTGAGCGGCGCCGGCTACCGTCTGGTGCTCGCCAGCAACGAGCCGCATCTGCACCGAAAGAATTTCGATGTCGAATCTTTGATCTCCATCCACCATCGGATGCAGCACGACCTTCTGGAGGCGGGCGCCGGTCTCGATGCCGTGTTCTTCTGCGGCTGCCCGCCCAAGCGGGGCTGCGACTGCACGATGCCGAAACCCGGTATGCTGCGGGAGATTGCGGAACGCCTGCGCACGTCGCTCGGAGGCGTACCCGTCATCGGCGCGCGCATGGAGACCATCGAGGCGGCGCGGGCCGCCGGCGCCCGGCCGATTCTCATCGGCAGCGGTGAGGGGAGCAAAGGGGCAAGCGGGGTGCCCGATGATCTCGAGCGCTACGATGATCTGGCTGCCGCCGTCGACAGCCTGCTCGCCGAATCGGCACAGGCCTGAGTCCGCAACGCCGCGGCGTTCAGGGAACCATCGGACCCACGAGCAGCTGTGGGTCGAGGCGATTACCGAGCAGATTCATGCGCCAATCGAGGTGCGGTCCGCTGACACGTCCCGTCGCACCCACCTCGGCGATCGGATCTCCCTGACGAACACGATCGCCTTCCTTGACCAGGATGGCGTTCAGGTGAATGAAGGTAGACGACAACCCGTGCCCGTGATCGATGATCAGTGTGCCACCCGAGAAGAACATGTCCTCGTGTGTGAGCGTGACGAGTCCATCGGCAGGGGAATGCACGAGAGTGCCCACGGGCGCGGCGATGTCGACGCCGAAATGCGGCCGGCGCGGCTTACCGTTGAGAATGCGCTGACTGCCATACACACCGCTGATCCGCCCCTTTAGCGGCCAGCGGAAACCGGCAAGAAAATCCTCGCGCGCATCGTCGCGGCTACGCGCCTTTTTCACCAGCGCAATCTCCTTGCGGATGCGCACCATATCCTCTTCGCTGGGAGTAACCTTCCTCGGCGGCAGTCCATCGATGCGTTGCACGTCGTAGCTGCGTTGCGCCACGCGAAGCTCGCGCTGCTCGCGACTGCCGTCGGGGAATAGCGCTTCGAGCTTCGCCGTAGCGGGCGCGTCCCGGCCGAAGCCGACCAGAAACACGCCGCCTTCGGATACCCGCACGGTATCTCCGTCGACCGTCACACGTGTACCGGGTTCGGTGCGGCCGATGAGCAGCGCTCCCTGCGTGGGCTTGCCGTCGAGCGTCAAGGTGGCGCTGGCGGCCGAGCCAGCCACGATAAGCCCGGCGATGCCCGGCAGCAGTCTTTTTAAAAGGGCTATCACTTACCCGCAAGGTTAGCGTCAGCCACCGGCAATTGACAGCTCACGCGCGACGATCGCCGATCCCGATCGCTCATTCGCCCGGGCGCCGGGTGCTATCGGCATAAAAACTCCGGCCCTGCGCTGCCAGCTCGCGCAAGCTCTCGGCGGGGCGGTAACGCTCGCCATGCAGGACAGCGAAATGCTCCAGGCGCCCGAGCAGCCAGGCCGCGCCGACGCTGTCGGCGTAGCGCAGGGGACCACCGAGGAAGGGAGGAAATCCGAGACCGAAAACCGCGCCGAGATCGCCGTCACGGGCACTGCGCACAATTCCCGTCTCCAGGCAGCGCGCTGCCTCGTTCACCATCTGAAGAACGCAACGTTCGGCGATCGGAATTTCCTCCGGCGTCTTCATCGGCGTGGTGCCAACAAGCGCATAAACCGACTCGTTGACGCGCCGGTGCGCTGCGCGCTCGTGCAGATAGAATCCGCGCCCGGTCTTCCTGCCGAGACTGCCCTCCTCTATCAGCCTCTGCAGGCCGGCCGGGGGCTGCATGCGCTCGCCGAATGCCTCGCCGAGCACGCGGCTGACCTTGTAACCGACGTCGATACCGACGTCATCGAGCAACGTCAGGGGACCGACCGGGAAACCGAAACCAACCAGCGCCCGGTCGATGGCCTCGATGGTGAGGCCCTCGGTGAGCAACCAGGCCGCCTCGTTGAGGTAGGGCGCCAGGATGCGCGATGTGTAGAAGCCCGGTCCATCGCGAACGACGATGACGGTCTTGCCCTGTCGCCTGCCGTAGGCGACGCAGGTGGCGGTGACCGCCGGCGCCGTCTGCTGCGTGACGACGACCTCGAGAAGCGGCATGCGATCGGCGGGGGAAAAATAGTGCATGCCGATGACGTTGCCGGGGCGTTGGCTGCCCTCGGCGATTCGCGCAATGGGGATCGACGAGGTGTTCGAGGCAAAGATCAGCTCATCACGACCGACCGATTCGACCTGCGCGAGCAGCTCGCGCTTCAAGTCGAGATCTTCGAATACCGCCTCGATGACAAGACCGGCCGATTGGAGCGCCTCGAAATCCAGCGCTCCGGTGACCCGTGCGACGATGCCCGCGGCCTTCTCCCGTGTCAGGCGCCCGCGATTCACCCTTGCGTCGACCAGCGCCCTGAAGCGTCCGATGCCGTCGTCTAGGCTCTTCTGATCGCGCTCGCGCACGATGACCGGGGTGCCGGCGCGCGCCGCGCAAAGATAGGCAATGCCCGCCCCCATGAGACCCGCGCCGAGCACCCCCACGGTGCCGACCTCGCGCGGCTGCGCCTGCGGGTCGTCGACACCGCTCTCCTTGGCGAGCTCGCGGGTCGCGAAGAATATGCGCACGAGTTGGCGCGACTGCGGGCTCACCACCAGCTCGCCGAAGGCGCGGGATTCGGCCGCGAAACCGACCGTCCTGCCCTGTTCGAGACCCTTGCGCACCACCTCGAGAATGCGTTCCGGAGCGGGGTAGTTGCCGCGCGTCTTGTCGACGGTCTGTCGGTGCACGCGCGCGAAGAACAGCTGTCGACCGAGTGGGTTGCGCGCGAGCAGCAGATGCATCAAGCCGCGTCGATTGAACGGCGACGCGGTCCGCGGCGGCACCAGCGGGCGGCCCGGCCGGCGATAGAGTCCACGCATGCCGAGGGCATGCTCGATGGCGGTATCCAGCAGCCGCTCGCGATCGACGACGGCGTCGACGAGACCGAGCGCCAGGGCCTCGCGCGCGTCCACCTGGCGCCCGGTCAACAGCAGGCGCACGGCGGGCGCCAGACCGATGAGTCGCGGCAGGCGCTGAGTGCCGCCGCCGCCGGGAAGCAGACCCAGCTGCACCTCCGGCAGTCCCAGACGCGTCGCCGCATCGTCGCTTGCCACCCGTGCGTCGAACGCCAGCGCGAATTCCAGGCCCCCGCCGAGGCAGGTGCCGTGAATGGCGCCGACCACGGGCATCGGCAGGGATGCCAGGCGTCGCTGCATTCTCTGCGAGAGCTCGGACAGCTCGCGTCCCTCGGCGATGCTCTGCACCGCCTGGAGCATCTCCAGATCCGCTCCGGCGATGAAGTTGTCGGGCTTTGCCGAGATGACAATGAGCGCGCTTGCCGCGGACGAATCCGCCAGCACCTCGAGCACACGTTCGAGCTCGTCGGCCAGCTCGGCTCTCAGCGTGTTGACGGGCTCGCCGGGATCCTCGACCCAGAGCAAGGCGATGCCGTCGTCGCGACGCTCGAGCCGCAATGTCGGCGCGGCGGCGCTCATTGCTGCTGCGCCCCGCCGCTGCTCGAGCCGATACTCGCCGTCAGCGTCATGGCCGCTCCAGAATCATGGCCACCGAAGTCGCACCCGCCCCGCATATGCTGACCAGGCCATAGCGTGCCGAGCGCCGCCGCAGCTCGTTGGCGAGCGTCACGACGATGCGCACGCCGGTGGCGGCAAACGGATGGCCGACGGCGATGGAGCTTCCCAGGGGATTGAGGCGCTCCTCGGCGACGCGGCCGATGGCCGGCTCGTGCCAGCCGCGCTCCCAGGCCGCCAGGTTGCAGAGAACCTGGCCGGCAAAGGCCTCGTGCATCTCCACCACGTCCATATCGGAGAGCGTGAGCCCGGTGCTCGCCAGCAGGCGCGGCACCGCCAGGCCCGGTCCCATGAGCAGACCCTCGACGGGATCGATGCTGGCGTTGAGCATGCCCCTGATGAAGGCGAGCGGCTCGCGGCCCTCGCGCTCGGCGCGGCGCTCGGACATGAGCACCACCGATGCCGCTCCGTCGGTGAGCGGGCTCGAGTTGCCGGCGGTGATGGTGCCGGCCGCCGATCGATCGAACACCGGCCGAAGCCCGGCAAGCTGCTCCGGCGTCGTATCGGGGCGCACGAGTCCGTCCCGCTCGATGCCGCCGAGCGGCGCGGTCTCGGCGCCGAGGCGTCCGTCCTCTGTCGCCGCATGGGCGTTGCGGTGGCTGCGCAGGGCGAGCGCGTCCTGCGCCTCGCGGCCGATGGACCACTGCTTGACCATGAGCTCGCAGTGCTCCCCCATGGTGAGTCCCGTGGAGGGCTCCGCGATCGCCGGCGCCTGCGGCCAGAAGTCCCCCGGCCGCAATCGCAGCGCGGCGCGCACACGGGCGCCGAGACCCCTCGCCGTCGTCATGTCGACGAGCTTGCGGCTCGCGGCGCGGGTGAACATCACGGGCGGGTTGGACAGGGACTCCACGCCGCCGGCGATACCGACCTCGGCGCGCCCGGTCTGGATGTCCGCGGCCACGATGCCGATGGCCGAGGTGCCGGTGATGCAGTTGTCGACGATAGTCAGCGCCCGGGTGCTCGCGGGCAGGCGCGAGGCGAACACGATCTCACGCGCCAGGTGCGGTGTGCGCGGATCGACGATGACGTTGCCGTAGACGAGCGCGTCGATCTGATCGGCGGGCAGCCGCGCCCGTTCGAGCAACGCATCCACCGAATGCACCGCCAGGTCCCGCGCGCTGTAGTCGCTGAAAGCGGTTCCCGCCTTCACGAAGGGCGTGCGCACGCCCATGACGATGGCGATTCTGCCGCCCGATCCGGGCGCGTTCACGGCGCCGGGCTGCGGCTCGCGGGGGTGGGGGGCACGGGTCGCTCCTGCATCGGCATTTCCAGCTGAGATCATAGGCGGCTTGGGCGCCGCCCGATACCGTCCGACCGCGCGGAACTGTGACCCGCTCCACCGGTGCCGGCGCGCCTCTGGGCTATGCTTGTTAGCGAAGCCGGCCACGAAAGCCGGGAAAATCGCCTGGATCCGCCGGGAAAAAGCTCATGGATATTTTCGGATACGTAGTGCTGGCACTCATCGCAGCGACGGTGATCTACGTCATCGTCATGTACAACCGGCTGGTCAATCTCAAGCACAACGTGACCAAGGCATGGAGCAACATCGACGTGCTGCTCAAGCAGCGCCACGACGAGCTGCCGAAGCTGGTCGAGACCTGCAGGGAGTACATGCGCTACGAGCAGGAGACCCTGGAAAAGATCATCACCGCCAGGAGCCGGGCGGCCGACGCACGAGCGGCCGGCGACATCGGCGCCCTCGGCGCCGCGGAAGGCGCGCTGCGTATCGGGCTCGGCCAGCTGTTCGCGCTCGCCGAGGACTACCCCGATCTCAAAGCCAACGAGACATTCCAGCATCTTCAGGCGCGCATTACCGGGCTCGAGAACTCCATTGCCGACCGGCGCGAGTTCTACAACGAGTCGGTCAATCTCAACAACATCGGCATCGAGGAGTTCCCCGACGTCCTGGTGGCGCGCTTCTTCAACTTCAAGCCCTTTCAGCTGCTCGAGTTCGAGCAGTCCGAGCTCGCCGACGTCAACGTGGGCGCGCTGTTTCAGTCCTGATCTGACCCGTCGGGCGCATGCTCCTGGATCTCGCCCAGCTCGGCAGCGTCGAGTTTCGATTCCATGCCAGCGGCGGCCGTTTTCGCGCCTTCGTCGCGGCGAGCTACCTGGTCATCGGGCTCATCTGCATCGTCTACGGCTACACCCACGAAGCACCCAACCTGCGTCTGGCGGGCCTCGTCGTGCTGTCGCTCGGCGGCCTGATTGCGTGGCTCGGCGCGCTCAGGCGCTACCGCGTCATCGCCGATACCCCGACAGCGATGCTGCGCAGCGCCGCCCAGGGCTACGTGGAGCTCACCGGCACCTGCCGCTCGGTCCCCGATGCGGAGCTGCTGCGATTCGGCCGGGCGCCGCCCTGCCTCTGGTACCTCGCCACCATCGTCGAGCAGGAGAACCGGTTCGGTAAGACCCGCACCCACACCCGCTGCGAGCGCAGCCACGACACCTTCGTCATCGAGGACGGCACCGGCGAGTGCGTCGTCGATCCCGAGCACGCAGAGGTGCTGTCGGCGCACCAGACGCGCTGGCGCGAGGGCTCGACCCACTACAGCGTCAAATACCTGCTGCCCGGCGACCGTCTCTATGCCATCGGCGACCTGCGCACCCTGCGCGCGGCCGACGGCGCTCTCGAGCGCAAGGCCGACCTCAGTGCGCTTCTGCGAGAGTGGAAGCAGGACCGTACCACCCTGCTGCAACGCTTCGACACCAATCGCGACGGTGATGTGGACCTACGAGAGTGGCAGCGGGCGGTCGCCGCCGCCGAGCGCCAGGTCGATGCCCAGCACCGCGAGATGCGAGTCGAGCCCGGCATCCACGTGATGCGCGCTCCGAGCGACGGGCGCCCATTCCTTCTCTCCAACCGCGATCCCGACGAGCTCGTGCAACGCTACAAGCTGTGGGCCTGGTTGCACCTGAGCGTGTTCGTCGCCGCCTGCGTGTGGGCAATGACGCTGCTCATCGGCACGGCCGGGTGAAACGCGCAGCATCGCAAAAGCCTGCAATCCCCGTGATGATTTGAAAATGGCGAGGCCCGTGGCCGCTTCAGCGCGCATCCGTGCGCGGTCCTCTTTGTTCGGCCTCGAGCTCGCGCTCGATCGGCGAACGCTGCCCGGGTTGTCGCTGGCTACTCCACCGTTACCGACTTGGCGAGATTTCGAGGCTGGTCGATGTCGGTGCCTTTGAGCACGGCTGCGTAGTAGGCGAGCAGCTGAAGCGGAATGGTATATACGATGGGTGTGATGTGCTCGCCCATCGGCGGCACTTCCAGCACGTGCACACTCGGGCTCGGCCGAACGCCGGCGTTCTGATCGGCGAACACGTAGAGCTCGCCGCCCCTGGCGCGCACCTCCTCGAGATTTGACTTCAGCTTCTCGAGCAGAGCGTCGTTCGGCGCCACCGCGACCACCGGCATGTCCGCATCGACCAGCGCCAGCGGGCCGTGCTTGAGCTCGCCGGCCGGATAGGCCTCGGCGTGAATGTAGGAGATCTCCTTGAGCTTGAGCGCACCTTCCATGGCAACCGGGTACTGCACGCCGCGGCCGAGAAACAGCGCGTGGTGCTTGTCGGCGAAGCGGCCCGCGAGACTGTGGACGTGCTCATCGAGCGCCAGCACGCGCTCACACACTCCCGGCAGGGAGCGAAGCTGCTCGACGATTCGGTGTTCGGACTCGCTGCTCAAGGCGCGGCGTCGACCGAGCGCCACCACCAGCAGCAGCAAGGCGGTCAGCTGCGTCGTAAACGCTTTCGTGGAGGCAACGCCAATCTCGGGCCCTGCGCGCGTCATGAGCACCAGATCGGATTCCCGCACCAGCGAGCTCTCGGGTGCGTTGACGATGCTCAAGACGGGCCCGAAGCCGATCTCGCGCGCGCCGCGCACGGCGGCAAGCGTATCCGCCGTCTCACCCGACTGCGAGATCGCCACCACCAGAGCATCGGCTCTCGGAACCGGGTGACGATAGCGAAACTCGCTCGCAACCTCGACATTGCACGGGATGCCCGCGAGGCCCTCGAACCAGTTCCGCGCCACCAGACCGGCGTGAAAGCTCGTGCCGCATGCGACGATCTGCACGCTCTGCACACGATTGAAGATCGCCTTGGCATCGGGACCGAACGCGGCCTCGAGCACGCGGCTCCCGTGTATGCGACCTTCGAGCGTGTTGGCGATGGCCTCGGGTTGCTCGAAGATCTCCTTCTGCATGTAGTGTCGGTACTGGCCGCGCTCGACCGCATCCGCGCTGAGCTCACTCAACGACTCTTCGCGTTCGACAACCTCTCCCGAGCGGTCGTAAACGGTGACGCGATCGCGCTCGAGCTCGGCGATGTCGCCATCCTCCAGAACCAGAAAGCGCTGGGTGACGGGGATCAGAGCGGCGACGTCCGAGGTCAGGAAATGCTCGCCCACCCCGAGCCCCACCAGCAGCGGCGGTCCCATGCGCGCGCCAACGATGCGATCAGGCTCGCGGGTATCGACGACACCGATTGCATACGCGCCCTCGAGCTCGCCGGTGGTCTTGCGCACCGCTTCGACGAGACCGGCGCCCTGCTCCAGGTGAAAATGGATACGCGTCGCAATGACTTCCGTATCGGTGTCCGATGCAAACTCGTAGCCGAGGCGCTCCTGCTCGGCGCGAATCTCCGCGTAGTTCTCGATGATGCCGTTGTGCACCACCGCGACATGCTCGTTGGCGTGGGGATGGGCGTTCTCCTCGCTCGGCCGGCCGTGGGTCGCCCAGCGGGTGTGGCCGATGCCGACGGTGCCCGCCACCGGCGAGGCCTCGAGCAGGGCCTCCAGATTGCCCAGCTTGCCCTCGGCGCGGCGCCGCTCGAT
>JABAHO010004796.1_pt1 | contig 29293 bp, 31 predicted proteins | sample 7062071 | NCBI WGS metagenome assembly JABAHO01 (sample SAMN14534356, study PRJNA622989) | marine sediment metagenome | biome: marine biome [ENVO:00000428]; feature: marine pelagic biome [ENVO:01000023]; material: deep marine sediment [ENVO:00002113] | place: India: Gulf of Kutch | collected...
CGCCGTCCTCGCGTTACTGGCAACACTGGCACTCGCCTGCACCTCGTCCGATGACAGCGCAATAACCACAACCGCGCCTACCACTGCGCCGGTAACTACCAGCAGCACGACCACGACAACTACAACTACAACTACAACTACAACCACCACCCTCCCACCTCGCCAAATCACAGTCACTGTTGAGCCGGTTCCCGGCACGCTCACCGTTACGGAGGCTTCCGGAGTCGCCTTCAACGGGCCCGGGCCCTTCACGGGCCCGGTTTCCGGTCCGGTCGAGCTGTTGGTTGAAGCAGTTGGTTATGAGACCGCCAGCTTCTCTTTGAGCGCCGAGGCCACCAGCCACCTGTTCTGGCTCGACCGCCCCGGTCAGCTGCTGGACAAAGCCATTGAGTTCGCCAGCGGACCTGCCCCTAAACAAGTGGCGTTTCGGCCGGGACATGACGAGTTATGGGTGACGCTGCTAGCGGGCAAGGGCTTCGAGGTGTACCACCCGATGACCGGAGAGCAGATCGCAGCCGTGGACCTCCCGGAAGCCGGTTCGGTGGAGGTGATCTTCAACCANNGACCTCCCGGAAGCCGGTTCGGTCGAGGTGATCTTCAACCAGGACGGATCGCTCGCATACATCAGCCAAATGGAGACCGGCTCGGTGTACGAAGTCGATGCCGACTCCAAGGAGGTACTGCGTCGGCTGCGGACCAACGGCGTCTGGACCAAGGTGATGGTGCTCTCCCCCGACGAGCAGACTCTGTGGGCCTCGAACTGGGTGAGCAACGACGTGAGCGAGATCGACCTCACGACCGGCGAGGTCAGCCGCAAGCTGAGCACAGTCAGCACCCCACGCGGGCTCTACGTCACGCCCGATGGCACCAAGCTCTACGTCGCCGGTTTCGGTCGCGGTCAGATTCAGGTGTTCGACCTCGAAACCGGATCCGGCCAGGTGATCCTTCGGACTGGTGGGGCCATGCGCCATCTGGTCGGGAGCCCCGACGGGTCCCTGATCTACGCCTCGGACATGGCCCTGGACAAAGTCGTCGTGGTGGACACCGCCACCGACGAAGTCGCCGATCTGGCATTGGTCGACGAGAAACCGAACACAATCGACCTGAGTCCCGACGGCCAGGTGCTCTACGTCTCCAACCGCGGCGAGAACAACGCCGTCACTTACTACCGGCCGGGCCCCGAATGGGGCACCGTCGCTGTGGTTGACGCTGCCACCGGTCAATATCTGGATGCCATCGTTGGCGGCAACCAGACGACCGGGCTCGATGTGTCACCGGACGGTACCCTCCTCGCCTACTCCGATTTTCTGGACGACCGGATCGTCGTCTTCCGGATCCCGCCTCACGCGGATCTACTGGCCGGCGGGGGCGGCCGCTGGCAGGCTCACCTGACCGAACTGGTCAAGTAGCTAGTCGACGGGTTGGCGATTGCCAACGTAAGGCGGTTCGACCAGGCGCCTTTGCCGATCGGTCAGCGGCAGGTCATCGTAGAAGCCCTCGTCCCGCTGCCAGGCCGAGTTGCCCGGGCTGTACTTGAACAACAGATGACGCCGTTGATATTCGGCGGTCCACGGCAGGGTTCCGTGGGTCAAAGCCTCCGTGAAGATCACCACGTCGCCGGGACCGTGCGGCACATGCTGCACCATTGAACGGTCAAGCTCATCAGGAACCGGGAAAGCCGCTTTGTGTGACCCGGGGATGCAGCAGAAGCCACCGGCGCCGGACGGAACATCAACTAGGGCGAAGCTGACCACAATCAGGCCGGTGTTGATGCGACCGTTACCGGCGACATAGAACTGTGATGGGTCGAACGGGACCGCTCCCCCATGCAGGCCGAGCCCGCCGGTATTGGGGCTCATGATGATGCCGTAGGCGTGGTCCAGCCGTGCGTGCGGTCCACACAAGTCTTTGACGATTGGGAGCACCGCCTCATGATCGAGCAGGTCGCGGCAGGCTTGATCCCAGGCAAGGAATTCATCGCGGAATCGCTGGCTGGCGATGTCATCTGCCGGCGTCGGCAGTTGCTGCTTGTCGAGCACCGAGTTGAGGTGGGCGACCTCGTCGGCAGTTAGNNAGTTGAGGTGGGCCACCTCATCGGCATTCAGTACGTCGGGGAGGACCATGTAGCCGTTGACGTCGAAGAAATACCGTTGTTGCGGCGTGAGCATGCACTGATTATGGCGAGGTCAGCGCCGGCGAGGTAGCCCGTATTTCCCGAGCAGATAGCCGCCGGCCACGGCGCAGGTGTACGCCACAACCACTCCGAATATGTTGACGTACTCGAGCATCGACTCGATTCCGGTCTCGTGTGGGCCCGTTCTAGTTGCAATCGAGTGAGCAGCGCAAACCGAGTGGAAGTTTGTTACGGAATGCGTCCCCAACCGCATCGACCGGTTAGCCTCACCCCGAAAGGCTATTCGATCAATGGCCCAGCCGAAACCTGACTGTGTTGGCGTTTTCACCGGCTCGTGTAGGGAAGCGTGGTAAGACGCGGGCGAGGCCGATCTGCGGCTGCCGACTCCACTATTCGCCAACTTCCGTGGCGAGAGGTCGAGAACCCCCACGGCACACTCGCGATCCTCGATGAAGAGGGCGTTGAAACCATCCATGAGGCTTCGCTCAAGGTCCTGGAGGAGCTCGGTATCGAGCTGTGGAACGACGAGGCCTGCGCCGTATTCCGGAAAGCTGGAGCCTTGGTCGAGGAGGACACGGTTCGCGTCGGCCGGGACCTGATAGCGGAAGCCCTCCAATCGGTGCCAGCCTCGTTCACGCTCACGCCACGCAATCCCGAAAAGGCGGTGACGATCGGAGGCAAACGCATCGCATTCGGATTGGTTGCCGGACCGCCTGCAGTGCACGACCGTGAGCGAGGACGTCGAGCCGGCAATATGGACGATTACGAAAACTTCATCCGTCTGGCGCACTACTTCAATGCCATCCACCTCATCGGCAATCAGGTGGCCGCGCCACTCGAGCTCCCGGCAAACAACCGGCATCTTGACACCTACCATGCCAATCTCCGCTACTCCGACCTGAGCTATCACTGCGCATCTATCGGCCGAGGACGGGCGCTTGATGGGATAAAGATGATGGCAATCGCGCGCGGAATCTCGCTCGACGAGATCGCGCTCTCACCCGGTGTCGCGACCATTGTCAATATCAATTCGCCCCGCCGCTTCGACAAAGAAATGGCGAGTGGCTTGATGACGATGTCGGAACACGGCCAGGCAGTGTCGGTGACGCCCTTCACCCNNGCGATGACCCCGGTCACGTTGGCGGCGGGACTCACCCAGCAGAATGCCGAAGCCTTGTTCGGGATCACATTGACGCAGCTCGTGCGACCGGGCGCACCGGTCCTGTACGGGGCTTTCACATCCAACGTGGACATGCGGTCCGGCGCTCCGGCTTTCGGAACGCCAGAGAACACCAAGGCCATAATCGCCTCGGGTCAGCTGGCCCGTCGCTATGGCATTCCCTACCGCACCTCGAATGCCAATGCCTCGAATGTCGTGGACGCGCAGGCCGCGTACGAGTCACAGATGTCCTTATGGGGCGCGGTGCTCGGCGGAGGCAACCTCGTCTATCACGCAGCAGGCTGGATGGAAGGCGGGCTGCAGGCCAGCTACGAGAAGTTCGTCCTCGACGTGGAAATGCTCCAGCAAATGATGGAGTTTCTAACCCCAATCGATCTTTCGGAGCCGGAGCTGGCCTTCGAAGCGATGAAGCGGGTCCCGACTGGTGGACATTTCTTCGGCGACGAGCACACCCTGGAACGGTACGAAGAGGCTTTCTATTCACCGATTTTGTCGGACTGGCAAAACCACAGCGCCTGGACCGAAGCTGGGTCCCTCGATGCCACGCAGCGAGCTACGGAGATCTGGAAAGCGGCTCTGAATGACTACGTCGCGCCCGAGATCGACGATGCGATCGGCGAGGAACTCGCCGACTACGTTGCCCGGCGCAAAGAGGAAATCGGCGAGGGCGAACCCTAAACCAACGAACATGCGTTCGAAAAAGGCAATTTGTTCGCGCGCGCCTCCTTGTCGGGGTGTGCTTGACTCCGATCGAGAGAGCCGGATTTCATGCTGAGTGGAACCGTCGGTTCCACTCCGATCAGGAGGGTCTTATGAGATCGAACCGACCGGACCGATGGAACTTCCGCCACCTACTAGCACTCCTCGCAGCTTTCAGCTTGGTGGCCGCTGCCTGCGGCAGCGGCGACTCCGAGGAGACGACGCCCACCACCACGGGTCCGACAGCAACGACGGCAGCTCCGACACCTACGGAGACGACTGAACCCGTTTCCACGGTGATTGGGGGAAAGCTTCGGTTTCATCTCGACGCTGACATCTCCAATGTAGATCCCGCCGTGAATCCCGGCTCCACCAACACCATGGTGGCCGTCAACATTTTTGAGAACCTGGTGGCGTGGGACCCGCGGGGCAAGGAGCTTGTCAATGAGCTCGCAGAAACCTTTGAAGTCTCAGACGACGGTCTGAGTTACGACTTCAAGCTGAAAGAGGGAATCCAGTTCCACGGCGGCTACGGCGAGATGACGGCGGAGGACGTGAAGTACTCGTTTGAGCGCATCGCCGGTCTGACCGACCCTCCCCTCGATTCTTCTTATGCTTCCGACTGGGCTGCGCTGCAAGAAGTCGTCGTTCACGACACGTACAGCGGGACGATCGTCCTCAGTGAGCCCTCAGTTGTGCTGTTGACGACGACACNNCCGGCCGGGTCGTCTCCAAGGCGGCCGTCGAGGAGCGGGGAGAAGACTTCGGGACTAACCCGATCGGCAGTGGTCCCTACGAGTGGGTCGAGTGGAACCGGAATCAGAACGTCCTGCTCAAGAAGTTCGAGGACTACAGCGGCGCTCGCGACGAGATCGGCACCGCGGTTTTCGACGAGATCGAATTTGTGATCATTGACGATGCCAACCCCGCCTTGATCGCCCTCGAAACCGGCGAACTGGACTTCGGAATTCTCGGCCCGGACACAGTCGATCGCGCCGAGCAGCTCTCCGGCGTCACGGTGGAGGAGCGCACCCAGCTGCGTTACAACTGGCTTGGAATGAACCTGGACCACCCCAATTTCCAGAACGAAGACGTGCGCAGGGCCGTCATTCATGGAATTGATATCGACGAGATACTTTTGGCCGCTTTCGAAGGGCGCTGGACGAGGGCAACCGGGATCGTTGCCCCCGGCATGCCGCTCGGATTTTGGGACGACGCACCTATCTACCAAAGGGACCTGGAGCTGGCGCAATCCCATCTGGCCGCGGCCGGTGCTGAAGGCCTGCAGATTGAAATGCAGGTGAACGCCGGACATTCAGGCGCCGCCGACTTGGCCCAACTCGTACAGCAACAGCTCAACGAGGTTGGCTTCAAGGTGTCGGTGTCAATTCAGGATGGCGGCGTGTTCAACGATCGTTCGCCTGAGGCGCTAGCCGAGAAGCAGCTCTTCTATCAGAGCTTCGGCACTAAGCCCGACCCCGGCTGGTCTACCGTGTGGTTCACATGTGATCAAGTCGGAAACTGGAACTTCATGATGTGGTGCGACGAGAATTACGACGCACTTCATGAAGAGGCTCTGGTCGAATCGGATCTCGACAGGCGCGACGAGATCTATGTCGAGATGCAGGAGATCATGGACGACTCGAGCAGCGTGCTGTGGGTCGCCTGGCCAACTGCGTTCTACGCCTCGGTGGACGGGATCAATCCGGCTATTCGACCAGACGGCGAAGTGATTGCATGGGCTTTTGCTCAGACAGGCTGAGGGGAGCGATAAACCTTAAACAGACGTCATGACGAGGTATCTGCTCAAACGGTTGGGCGGAACATTCTTGGTCGTCCTCGTCGTGATGACGTTTCTCTCACTGCTTGTTCACCTTGTCCCTGGGGACCCGGTCGAGATTGTGCTGGGCCCCCAGGCTTCGGAAGCCCAGAGTGCGATTGTAAGAGAAGAGATGGGGCTCGATGACCCTATCCCCGTTCAGGTGTTCGACTTCGTCACGGGAGCGGCCCGGGGCGACCTCGGTCGTGACTTCCTGTCCCGAGACCCGGTAACGGATATCCTGCTCGAGGCACTCCCCCACACCATCGTCTTGGCCTTCGCAGCAATGGGCCTAGCCACACTCCTCGGGATTCCACTGGGCATCCATGCCGCGCGGCATAGCGACTCATGGTCCGACAGGTTCCTCGGAGTGCTATCGGTGACCTTCATCTCTATGCCGTCATATGTGGTTTCGCTCTTACTGCTGTTCGTCTTTGCGGTAGAACTCCAGCTGTTACCTGCCGTGGGAACCGGATCTTTCAGCGATCCACTTGACTACGCCCAACGCTTGATCCTGCCGGCAACCGCGTTGGCCTTGGCCTGGATTGGTTACATCGCTCGGCTGGTGCGAACCAGCATGCTCGACGTCCTCCAGTCGGGGTACATCCGCACCGCCCGGGCCTACGGCGTACCGGAGCGGGTGATCTTCTTCAAGGGTGCACTGAAGAACGCCGTCATCCCAACCGTGGCTGTGCTCAGTTCCGGCCTAGCCAACCTGCTTGGTGGAGCCGTCATCGTGGAAAGCATATTTTCCCGACCGGGCCTGGGTCGCATAACAGTCGAGGCGATCCGGGAAAGGAACTTCCCAATCGTTCAGGGAGCCGTCTTGCTGATCGCTCTGTTCTATGTGTTTACCAACCTGGCGACGGATCTTGCGTATCGATGGGTCGATCCCCGAATCAGAGTGGAGGACACAACGACATGACCGGACCCGAGAGCACACTCCGAGTTACGAGGCTGAGCGTCGTTCGGGATTCCGAAATCTGCTCAGTGGCGTGTGGAGCCGACCGGCCGGGAAGGTCGGGCTGATCCTGATCACGATCCTGGTATTCCTCGTCGTGGCCGGACCCTTTGTCGCTCCCCACGACCCAGACACAGTGAACGTCGCCCGGCGTCTGGAATCACCTTCAACGACTCACTGGTTTGGAACCGACCAGCTCGGTCGGGATCTCCTATCGCGCATCATCCACGGGGTGAGGATCGAAATGCAAGTTGCGCTACCGGGGGTCATCTCAGCACTTGTCTTGGGACTGCTGCTGGGCAGCGTGTCGGGCTACGTGGGAGGGCGGGTCGACCGGATGCTCATCGTCGTGATGGACTCCTTGCAGGCGTTTCCATCGGTCGTTCTCGCCTTGGTTCTCGTGGCGGTCATCGGCTCATCGCTGAGCAACCTGGCACTGGTCGTTGCTTTCACGTTCGCGCCCCAGTTTGCGCGGGTCGCCCGGGCATCCGTGCTGGCGCTCCGCCAACAACCCTTCATTGAGGCAGAGACTGCCCTCGGCGTCAGCCAACCGCGAATCATTCGCGTGCACGTGTTGCCAAACATCATCTCTCCGCTGTTCGTACTCATGGCTATGAATATTCCGGCGGCGATAACGGTCGAAGCTGGCTTGTCGTTCTTGGGGCTTGGTGTGGAACCACCGACGCCGTCGTGGGGAGTGATTCTCAGAGATGGCTTCGACAACATCTACAGCTCGCCTTGGGCGGTCGTGTTTGCAGGTCTCGCCTTGAGCCTCACCACAATTGGCTTTACGTCTCTCGGGGAAACGCTCCGCGACGTTTCGGACCCACACCTCGCCAAGCTCACCGAACTCGATGCCAATGTCTGAGCGGCGAGGCGAGCCCCTTCTCACCGTCGATCAGCTCGACGTCACGTATTACAGCGATGGGCGCCGGCTTCCGGCTCTCGATCGCGTAAACCTCACGGCACATCGGGGTGAGATCGTCGGTGTGGTTGGTGAATCTGGGTGTGGCAAGTCCACTCTTGCCGCGGCGCTCATGGGCCTACTCCCCGCCAACGGCCGCGTCACTCACGGAACCGCCATTTACGGTGAGCGAGATCTGCTGTCCATTTCAGGAGAGGAGCTGCGGAAAATACGGGGCCGTGAACTGTCGATGGTTTTTCAAGACCCACTGACAAGCCTCAACCCCACACTGACGATCGGTACCCAAATGCTCGATGTCGTAAAGGCTCACGCTTCCGGGTCCTTCGACAAGCCAAAGGCACGAAGGGAGTGCGTCGCCATGCTGGAAGCGGTCGGTATCCCCGATCCGGAGCAGCGCTTCGATTCCTATCAACACGAATTCTCGGGCGGACAGCGGCAGCGAGTGATGATCGCGATGGCACTGCTGTTGGAGCCGGCCCTGCTCATTGCCGACGAGATCACCTCCGCCCTCGACGTCACTCTCGAGTCGCAGATTCTCCAGCTCCTTCTCGAACTTCGCCAGGAGCGTAAGACCACAGAGTCCTTTTCATCACCCACGACCTCGGAGTGGTTGCTCAGCTGTGCGATCGCGTTGTAGTCATGTACGCCGGCCGCGCCATCGAAGAAGCCGACGTCGGCGAACTATTCCGAAAGCCGAAGCACCCCTACACCCGGGCTCTCCTGGCCGCGGTCCCCTCGCGCAAGCGGCGCGACGTCGACTTGGTCGCTATTCCGGGCCGGGTCCCGTCTCTGAGCGAGCTGCCGGCCGGGTGCACGTTCGCCGACCGGTGCGACTACTCACAAGACGTCTGCAGCAAGGTTCCCCGGTACCTGCAGACGCCTACCGGCCAGGTTCGGTGTCATGGCTTCGACAGCGAATCCGGCTTCGTCAACGGATGGTCGCTCGACGACTTCTCGGTGGTGGAGCCGTGAAGGCCGCGATAGCAGCCAACCAGGAGACGGCGCTCGTCGAGGCCAGAGGCCTTCACATCTATTTTTCTAGTCGGCGATCCTTGATCGATCGCTTGACGCGGCAGAAAGTCACCTCCGTGCGCGCGGTCGAGGACGTGGACCTGTCGATAGCCCGCGGCGAAATAGTTGCATTGGTTGGAGAGTCCGGTTCCGGAAAGAGCACGCTTGGCCGCGGTTTGTTGCGCCTGAACAAGATCACCGCCGGCACGGTTCACCTGGCCGGCCAGGAAGTTACTCATCTGCGCCGACGCGATATGCGCCAGCTTCGCCAAAAAGCGCAGCTGATCTCCCAGAGCCCGCACGGATCCCTCTCGCCCCGGCTGACCGTCGGTCAATTGCTCCGCGAGCCCTACATCGCTCACCCCATCCCCCCCGAGCGTCAGTATTCAGTCGGGGAGCTGCTCGAAATGGTGGAGCTGGCACCCGCCCTGGCTCACAAGTATCCACATGAGTTGAGTGGGGGCCAGGCGCGCCGCGTGGGAATTGCCCGTGCTCTGTCGCTGGAACCCGACTTCCTGGTCGCAGACGAACCGACCTCCGGTTTGGACGTGTCGGCCGCGGCCAAGATCCTGATGCTGTTGCGACGCCTCCGGGATGAGCGAGATCTAGCGATCCTGCTCATCACCCACAACCTGAATATCGTCGAATACATCGCCGACCGCTTGGCGGTCATGTATCTCGGAAGGGTGGTCGAACTCGGAACCGCCAACCGGGTCCTCGATCATCCTTCCCATCCATATACCCAAGCGCTGCTTGCCTCCGTCTCGGAACCAGATCCAGAAGCCCGCCGCGAAAGCCATCGGCTCCTACTCCCCGGCGAAATCCCCAGCCCTCTCGACCCACCCCCGGGCTGTACTTTCCATACGCGATGCCAGTTCGCTCAACTCGAAACATGTGCGGCACAAGTTCCAGCCCTGGTCGAGAACCCGACGGGCAGCAGGGTGGCTTGCCATTTCGCCGAGGAGGTCAGTCGCCAATGGGAGACGCTGCAGACGGGACAGCATGAGATCGCCGCACCAAGCACCGAGCCGACCTCGACCGACGGCAATGGCAGCGACTCGTGAGAATCGAGCAAATCTCTACTGAGGGGTTTTGGCTCCCAATGGAGATGCCTTGGGATGCAGCCGGCTCTGACCTCGGCCTCATAGTCACCCGGATCACAACGACGGATGGCATCGAGGCATCCGGGTTCACCTGGACGCCCTCGGTGGGAGCCCTCGCAGTCAAGACCATGATTGTCGAGGATTGCCACCCACTACTCAAAGGCACAGAGGTGGCACCGCCGGAGGACGTCTGGGACGATCTGTGGTCGCAGCTCCGTGAGTCCGGCTCCGGTGGCATCACCACTCTGGCGATGGCCGCGATCGATATAGCTAACTGGGATTTGCAGGGCCGGCTCTCGAGGACGTCGCTTGTCGATCTCATCGGCCGGCAGCGCGAGCGGGTTCCGGTTTACGCCAGCGGCGTCAACCGCCACCTCACCCTCGACGAGTTGCTTGCACAGGTAGAGCGATGGGTGTCCGCCGGCTACTCGCGCTTCAAAATCAAGGTTGGTCTGCCCGAACTCGACGAGGATGTGGCGAGGGTCTCGGCCGTACGCCGAGTGATTGGTAGTGACACGATCCTGATGCTGGATGCCAACCAACTCTGGGACCTACCGCGGGCCTTCGAGGCGATGAAGACACTCGCGCAGTTTGATCCATACTGGATCGAAGAACCGCTCCCAGCCGACGACATCGAGGCTTACTCTCAGCTGCGGAGCAAGATCGATATACCAATTGCCGCTGGAGAGAGCATGTACAACGAGTATCAGTTCCGCGACCTGCTAGCCGCTGAGGCCGTCGACTTCTTGCAGCCGAATTGTTGTCGCGTCGGTGGTATCACGCCCTTCCTGCGCATCACCGCTCTGGCGCGCGCCTGCGATGTCCCGGTGATGCCCCACCTGCTCCCCGAGCTCTCGGCTCAACTGGCGATGTGTTTCACCGGCCCGACGTTCGTCGAAGACATCGATCAGGCTTGGTTCCGCGATCTTGGCGCGCTGGCTGAACCCAGTGGGATTGAGCTGGACAAGGGCGATGTGGTCGCTTCAACCGGGCCCGGCCACGGTCTGGCGTTTTCCACGGGGGACCTCACACCGATCACTCCTCGACATACTGGGTGACGAAATGGCCGCAACGCCAAACCTGAGCGATTTCGAACTCGACCCCTGGGAGGTAATAAGACAGATTCGCTCGTGCGGCATCACCCATGTCACAACGGTGCCGGACTACGTAATGCTGTCCGTTTACCGCGCCCTCGAACAACAACCAGATTCGCCAAGGGTCATCGCCTGCTCAACCGAGGACGATGCAGTATCAATCGCGGCTGGTCTGCACATCGGCGGAGCTCGACCGATGGTCATGATGCAAAATCAGGGCCTGTACGCGTCTCTCAACTCGATCCGCGCCATCGGGCTCGACGCGAAGCTCCCTCTGTTCTTCCTCATCGGTCAGTTTGGCCGCGAGTACAGCAACCTGGGCCGTCCCGCCGCCGAATCGACCCGACCGGTAGTGCGCAACACGGAACGGATCCTCGAGGCGCTTGACATCAGCTATGTGGTCTGTGATCGGGCCGACCAAGTCGATGACATCGGGAAAGCATGTGCCCAAGCCTTTGCGACCGAGCGACCGACGGCGGCGCTCGTCGGCCACTACACCGGATGGGGCGACCGCTGATGTCGATGAGCACGTCCGGCGCAGCCGCCGCCATAGCCGCCCACCGACCGAGCGACGCGGTGGTTATCTCCACAATGTCGACACTGCGAGCCTTCCCACCGCAATCACCCAGCGAATTGAACCTCAGTTGTGTTCCCCTCATGGGCGGGGCCGCCGGCCTCGGGCTGGGCATTGCGCTGGCCCAACCAAGCCGAACCGTTCTCGTTCTCGATGGTGACGGCAGTCTCCTCATGCAACTCGGGTGCCTGGCGACGGTGGCCGGGGCAAAACCGGAACACTTCGTGCATTTCGTGTTCGCTAACGGCGTTTGGTTCGAAGGTGGCGCCGACTTCCCGGTGCCATCGGCCGAGGACCTTGACTGGGCCGCGTTGGCGGCCGCCGCCGGGTATCCGGCCGTACACAGTTTCACCAGTCAACACGAATTGGACGACGCTCTCGATGAGATTCTCACCGGTCCCAGCCCATGTTTCGTCGTCCTCGAAATAGATAGAGGTCTGGCAGAGCGCCCGCCCTGGGGGATGGACAGTCCGCAGGAAGAGACCCCCGACCTGCAGTTCAGCCGCATGGGCGACGAAGCCAGAGCCATCCGTAAGGTTTTCCAAGCCGATGGGGGTGCGGTCGATGGGTGAGGACGCCGGCTCCACGCTGGGCGACTGGGTGCTCACCGGCGCCGCTGGAAAGGTCGGTTCGGCGCTCCGACCCGCCNNCCGCCTTGCTCGGTCGAGTCGACTATCTGCGGTTGGTCGATCTCAACCCACCCCAGCCGGCAGCACCCAACGAAGCTGCTCATGAAGTCGACATTCGTGATCTGGAGAAGCTCGAGGATGCCGTCGGCGGGGCCAACGGCATTCTTCACCTGGCGGCTATCGCCGACGAGGCTCCCTTTGACGACCTGCTCAGTGTCAACATTGTCGGCACCTACAACGTCTTCGAGGCGGCTCGTCGCACCTCGGTACCGCGGGTTGTTTTCGCGAGCACCAACCACGTCACCGGCATGTACGACATGGATACACCGGTCGATCCTTCAATGCCAAGCAGGCCCGACAGCATGTATGCGGTCACAAAGATTGCCGGCGAAGCGCTCGGCCGACTGTATGCCGACAAGTTCAACCTGGAGGTAGCGTGTATTCGCATCGGAAGCAGCGAGCCGGCACCCCGTGAGCCCCGCCATCGCCATACCTGGCTCAGCGATCACGACTTACGAGCGGCTTTCCTTGCCGCCATGGAGGCACCTTCGCTTGGTTTCGCCATTTTCTATGGGGTCTCGGCGAATGAAAAAGGTTGGTGGGACCTAGAGGATGGGGCCCGCCTTGGCTTCGATCCGGTAGACAACGCCGAGAAACACTTGGAGCGCGACCAAGCTCCTTACTCGGGAAGCCAGGGTGGCGAGTTCTCAACCCCCAACTACACGACCGACCATCTGTGACGGCGGTTCAATCCTCGCGTAACACCATCCATGAGCTCGATGAGCTGAAAACCGGATTCTCGCCCTCAAACGCCTCCAGGTGGTTGGTGCCATGAAAATGGGTGGCATCACAAGTCATCACCGCTTTGGCCTCGATGCGCACCCTCCAGTCTTGGCGCTCGAAGATAGTGGTGGTGACGCTCGACGCTTCACATGAGAGAGGCTCGCCCTCAACAATCGAACATCGCTCCAGCCGGTCGCGCGATTTCTCTAATTCGATATCCGGCAGGGTTGCAGATTCCTGGGTCGACCTATCGACCGTCAGCCGGCCCGATTCCGGATCCCGGGTGATGGTCCGTTGATTGCCCCCCGGCAGGTGCTTGATCGTTTTGGCGGGCGGCGCCACTTCAGCTTCATCGAATGAGCCACACGCATCGTCCTCGAGCTGGGCCGTTCGGATGGGTAGCACCAGGGCCGTTTCGAGCCCAGATTGAATCGACAAAGTGGCTTTTGCCCGAGTCGGCCACAGCCATGGCCAATAGTTAGCGGATAAAGCAAGACGAATGCGGTGGCCCGCGGGAAACGAGTAGCCGATCGCATTCATGATGATTTGGGCAACGAACTCCTGTCCGGGCACGAGAGGCTGCGGGTCCTCGTGGCTCNNTCTGGTAACCAATAGAGATGAGCCGTCGGGAGCTACATCGCAGAGTCGCGCCGCCAGCTGTCCGCACGACTGATCCGATGCGACGCGGACCGTCACCGTCGGAAACCCCAGGATCTGAACATCTGCCCCCAACGGCGCACTGTCGAACGTCACAGATCGCGCGTCGTCCTCTTGCTGATCGACCGGCAGGTCCGATGGACTACCTGCCGGAGCCCAGTCGCCGGCGCCGAGCCCGACAATCGGCCCGTCGGCGACCGCGAAGGTTGCCTCCTTGCCCACGGTTTCGGACAGGTGCATTCCGTCGAGATAGAAACTCAGATCCTGGTTCCTCGCCGGCCACACCTGCTCGGCAACCCAGTGCCCCGGTCGCTCCGCTGCAACACTCTCAGGGGCAACGAAGTCCATCATCCAGACACGGAGCATCGGCTCTTCGGCGACCCCATTGTCGATACCCTTCAAGCAATGATCCCACCAGCGCACACATTCCTGGAGGAATCCGATCGCCGGTCCCGGCACTCCGCTATGTGGATACTGATGCCCCCAGGGTCCGATTAGACCTTTGCGTTGACCGGGGAGACCGGCGAGCAGACGTAGAACTGCGTCCGANNCGTGGCGCCAATAATCATCGCGGCTCTGGTGGTCCATCCATTCTTCAACGAACGGTGGAGAGTTCTCCAACCGGTCCATCCACATCTCCCGCCATCGGCTGCCGACGACCTCGGGATCCGGTGGCCGCGCATTAAACGAGAGCATCGTGGACGCCCAGGCAAGCATCTTCGAGGCCAAGACTGCGCCGCCCATGTAGTGAACGTCGGTGGCGTAGCGATCATCGGTGGAACAGACCGTCACGATTCCTGCCAGCGCCGGCGGCGCCATGGCGGCGATCTGCAAACCGTTGAAACCGCCCCACGACTTGCCAATCATTCCGACTCTTCCGTTACACCACGGTTGGTCTGCCAGCCACGAGATAACGTCGACCCCGTCATCGATTTCCAGTTGCAGATACTCGTCGGTCAGGACACCCTCGGAATCCCCGCTGCCACGGATATCGACGCGCACGGCGGCGTATCCGTGGCCGGCGAAGTACGGGTGCATCCCGGTGTCCCGCACAACCGTGCCGTCCCGTTTGCGATAGGGGATGTATTCGAGCACTGCCGGCACCGGATTCGCAGCAGCGTTCTCGGGGAGCCAGATTCGCGCCGACAGGCGCGTCCCGTCAGAGACCGGGATCAGAACATGATCCTGCACCTCGACGCGATGTTCGAAATCAGTCCTAACCCGAGCCATGAGCCGTCCTCCCGGCCGTAGGATAAGCTGAGGCCGGTGACATCAGCCCGCTCGAAGGATGCTCCGCTCGCTGATCTTTTCCTCCTCGATCCCGATGTCACGCACCTGAACCATGCTGGATTTGGTGCGTGCCCGCGACCGGTCCTCGAATCGTGCCAAGACTGGCAGCGGAGAATCGAGGGCCATCCGTCCGCGATCGTGTCACGCGACTTCTCCTTCGACCAGCTGATCGCTGAGGTTCGCGAGACAGTCGCCGCCCTCGTCGGCACCGACCCGGCCAATCTCGCGCTACTACCGAATGCCACCACGGGGATCAACGTCGTGGCTCGTTCCATCGANNCCCGGAGACGAGGTCTTGGCGAGTGACGACGAGTACGGGACTCTTGAACAGATGTGGCAGGAGATCTGCGAAAACGCTGGTGCCCGCTACGTTCGCCAGCCGATACCGCGACCGACCCTGGGTCCCGGTGAGATGGCGGAGGCACTTTGGGCCGGGGTGACCCCGAGAACCAAGGTCATCTATTTGAGCCATATCACGTCTCAGAGCGCCATCCACCTGCCGATCGAGCAGATCTGCAGTAAAGCCCGGAACCAAGGAATCATGACCGTTATCGACGGGGCGCAAGCTCCGGGACAAGTCCCGCTGGCGCTCGACGAGCTCGGCGCCGACGCTTATGCGGGCAGCGGGCATAAGTGGCTGTGCGGGCCCCGCGGTACCGGATTCCTCTATGTCCACCCTGATCAACATGCGAGAATTTTTCGGCGGCTGGCCAAACAAACGACGCAACCCGGAGCAGAATTCGAGCAGCGCCACAGGTGGCAAGGCACCTTCGACCCCAGCCCTTTCCTAGCCCTCCCGCAAGCAATCGGTCTTTNNTGGGATGTCGAGCGTCGCCGCTGTCACGAGTTGACCGAAACAGCGCGGCAGTCGGTCTCGGACCTGTTCAATCTGGAACCATTGGACCCGGGCAGCGGGGTGGTTCCGGCCCAGATGGTCTCTGCGCCAATTCCGCCCGTCGATGACGTCGAGATGCGTCATCGCTTGTTCGAACAGCACCGGATCGACGCCCCGGTTCGAACCTGGAATGGCCAATCGATTGTTCGGGCTTCGTTCCAGGTATACAACACGGCCGACGACCTCGACCGCCTTCTCACCGCATTGCGGGCGGAGCTTCACCATTAGCACTGCGAGACCAATCCAGACCACTCAGCTTGGCCAGAGCCAGGATGAGAGCCTGCGTCCCGCTAGATCCTCCGCCTTGGGTTTTTAGATCCAGATAGAGCTTGTGAGCCAAGGCGAGGCCGGGCGCGGTCAAACCCAAGGCGGCGGATTCGCTCTTCGCGATCTCCATGTCCTTGATGAAATGGTCGACCAGGAAACCGGGGGCAAAGTCGCCTTTGAGCATCCTGGGTCCGTAATTGCTCAACGACCAGGAGCCGGCCGCGCCTCCGCCGACTGCGTCAATCGTTTTTTCGAGGTCGAGGCCCGCTTCCTGCGCATAAAGCAGGGCTTCGCACACTCCAATCATCCCGCTAGCAATGAGGATCTGATTGACCATCTTGGTGTGCTGGCCGGCGCCCGGTCCGCCCACATGCACCAAGCCTTTGCCCATGATCTCGAACAGCGGCCAGACCCGGGCAACGTCATCATCGGCTCCTCCAATCATGATGGACAGCGTGGCGTTTCGAGCACCCACGTCGCCGCCGGACACCGGAGCATCGATCGACCCGACATCCTTCTCGACAGCCTTGCCGGCGATTTCGATTGCTAGGGAAGGTTCGCTGGTGGTCATGTCGACGAGAACGCTGCCTCGCTGGGCCCCGGCCAGAGCACCGTCGACGCCGAGAAAAACGCTCCGCACATCGTCGGGGAAGCCCACGATCGCAAAAGTGATATCGCTTTGGGCGGCGACGTCGGCTGGACTATCGGCCCAACCAGCTCCCCCGGCCTCGAGCTCGGCAGCTTTCTCTCTGCTGCGGGTGTGGACGGTGAGCGAATACCCGGCTGCCATCAGATGGCCCGCCATCGATGCTCCCATGACTCCGGTGCCGATCCATCCGATCCTCGCCGATTCGGGTGTGATGCTGTCCATCGCTTGCACCCTACCGAGCCCGCGGTTAGGCGTGCAGCTCGAGGACGTCTCCGTCGATCGGTTGATAGTCACGGCCGACCTGTTGGCCGTCGAAACTGTTTTGCCCCCAAACCCGGGCGTATTTGAGACCGGCCGCCACGTCTTTGTGGATCTGAACGGCTATGTCCATCACGGTTTGGCCAGATCGGATCGTGAACGGAGCCGAGCCATCGGCCGACTCGCCGGGCAATTTGGTGTAGACGCGGACCACACCCAGATTCTCCATCAGCCAGGGACCGAGAGTATCGAGCCCCTCGCCGGTGGTGGCCGACACGGCCATCGTTGGAAAGGTGAGCCCGCCCAGCTCCTCGAACACTTCCAGTTCGGCCTCCGGGTCTTCGATCAGGTCAGCCTTGTTCGCCATCAACAAAGTCGGCAGGAGAGTGGCGAACGGATCGGACTCGTCGTCTTCGTCGATCGCTTCGGCCCCGGCCGGCCACTCGGGGATTAGAAACACCCGCCGCTCCTCGAGCCAGGAGATCACTTCGGCCACCTGCTCCACGCACTCCGGCTCTACCAGATCGACCACCAGCATGGCGGCGTCGGCCGGCTGCAGGGTGTTGCCGATCCACCCGATGGGATGCTCGGTTGAGATCGAAGGCACATCGATCAGCTGAAACGGCGCGTCGTCATGGGTGAACATGCCCGGCTGGGGGTACTGGGTAGTGAAGGGATACGGCTCCGAGGACGAATGGGAGCCGGTGAGCCGGGCATGCAGAGCCGACTTGCCCGAGTTGGGGGGACCGAGCAGCGCCACCTGGGCCGCCCCCTCGGGCCGGAACGTGGTTGGCGGTCCGCTGCGAGCACCGGTCTTCCTAGGTCCGGAAGTAGCCTCCGTCAGTTCCTTGATCCGAGACTTGATGTCGGCCTGCAGATGCTCGGTCCCCTTGTGCTTGGGGATCAGCCGCAGCATTTCCTTGGCCAGTTCCAGGCGTTCCACCGGATCGCGGGCGCGCCGAAACGCGGCCTGTGCCTTCTTGAACTCAGGAGTGACGTTGGTGGGCACCCCTCAATTCTGTCAGACGCCGGCAGCTGCGCGCTACTGACACGCTTGCCCACGGAGCCGGCACTTGGAACGCAGCGGCTATCGTCAACAGTCCCCATCCCAAAAGGCCCTGTTCCTCTGGTTGCTGGAGCGCGGCCCTGATCAGTCTGGGGCGACCGTCGAGAGATCCGATGACTGACACACTGTCGAGCCGAGAAGAAGCCTGGTGGGCACAGGAGGCTGCCAGCGTCGCCGGAGAGCTGGGCACCGACGTGATGGAGGGGTTGTCGACGGTCGAAGCGCAAGGGCGGCTCATCGATTCGGGCCCCAATGAGCTCGCCGAACAACCCGTCCGAAATCCGCTGCTCGTCTTCGGAGCACAGTTCGCCAACACCATGATCGTCGTACTGCTCATCGCGGCAGGGTTGACGGTGATCATCGGCGACGTCAAAGACGCGGTTGTCATCGGGGCAATCGTGGTGCTCAACGCCGCAATCGGGTTCGTCCAGGAACACAGGGCCGAGCAGGCGATGGCCGCCTTGCGGACGATGGCTGCTCCGAGTGCCCGAGTCGTGCGGGACGGGATTGAAAGCACCCTCCCGGCGCGAGAACTGGTGCCGGGTGACATGATCATTCTCGAGGCCGGCGCTGTGGTACCGGCCGACGGGCGGCTCCTCGAATCCCCCAATCTGCGAGTAAACGAAGCTGCCCTGACCGGCGAGTCCCTTCCCGTCGACAAAACGCCCGATGCCCTCCCAGAGAAGGTCGGCGAGCTGGTGGCTGATCGGCGCAACATGGTCTTCAAAGGCACCGCCGTCGTCTACGGACGTGCCCGCGCCGTGGTGGTTGCGACCGGCATGGGAACCGCTTTGGGACGGATCGCCGGGCTGCTCAAGGCCCACCAGGCACCGCGAACCCCCCTGCAACGACGGCTGGCGGTTTTGGGCCGGCGCCTTGCCGCGGCCGCCATCGGAGTGTGCGTCGTGGTGTTCACGGTCGGGGTGGCGCGAGGTGAAGACGTAGACCTCATGCTTCTCACGGCAATTAGCTTGGCTGTGGCCGCCATCCCCGAAGCTCTTCCTGCCGTGGTCACGATCGCCCTGGCGCTCGGTGCACAGCGGATGGTGCGTCACAACGCCCTGATTCGCAAGCTTCCGGCGGTAGAGACTCTCGGGTCGGTAACCGTCATCTGCACCGACAAGACCGGCACGCTGACTCAGGGAAGGATGTTGGTTGAACGGATATGGACGCTGGGAGGCGAGGTCGAACTGACCGGCTCCGGATACGAACCGGCCGGAACGCTTTCCGCCAATGGGCAGCCGCTTGCCGTCTCCGCAGGCAGCCCAGTGGCCCGTCTCGCCACCGCAGCCGGATTATGCAACGACGCAGCGCTGATCGCACCCGTCGAAACGGAAGAAGCGTGGTCGATCGTCGGTGATCCCACCGAAGGCGCACTGCTGGCAATGGCGGCCAAGGCTGGGTTCGAGCTTGAAGTACTCCGCAGTGAGTTTCCTCGTGTCGCCGAAATCGCCTTTGACTCCGACCGCAAGCGGATGACGACTCTGCATCGGAGGCGAGACGGCGCTTCCGGGTTGGTCGCAACCAAGGGCGCCACGGAAGCGGTTCTGGCGACTGCCGACACAGTCGCCGGCCCCGACGGTGACCTCGATTTGTCCGAAGCGGTCCGCGCCCGCTTCATCGAACAGGCGGCCTCCTACGCCGACGGTGGTTACCGGGTGCTCGCCATCGCGGGACGGGAGGTTGCATACGGTGACCTCGACGATCTCATGCACGCCGAGACAGGCCTGGTGCTCTACGGTCTGGCAGCGATGGCCGATCCCGCCCGACCCGAATCGGCGGAGGCGGTCGCGGCCTGCCGCACCGCAGGCATAACACCCGTCATGATCACCGGCGACCACCCGGCCACCGGCCAGGCCATCGCCGGCCTGCTCGGCATTCTTGACGGCAAGCAGGTGATGACCGGAGCCCGCCTGGGTGAGGAGCAGGCCGAGGGTCTCGCCAGGCATGTCGACCAGATCGCCGTCTACGCTCGCACCTCACCGGAGCAGAAGCTCGATATCGTCCAAGCCTGGAAGGTCCGGGGCGACATCGTCGCAATGACCGGCGACGGCGTGAACGACGCCCCGGCTCTGCGAGTCGCCGATATTGGCGTCGCCATGGGAGTGACCGGAACCGAGGTTGCTAGGGAAGCATCCGACATGGTCCTCGCCGACGACAACTTCGCAACCATCGTTACGGCGGTCGGAGAGGGGCGCCGCATTTACGACAACATCCGCCGCTTCGTCCGTTACACCCTCACATCTAACTCCGGTGAGATCTGGGTCATGTTCCTGGGGCCATTCGTGGGACTCCCCCTGCCGTTGCTTCCTGCCCACATTTTGTGGATCAACCTCGTCACCGATGGCCTGCCCGGGCTGGCTCTCGCCGTCGAACCGATCGAACGTGGGGTCATGGAACGACAGCCTCGCCCCCCCGACGAAAGCGTGTTTGCCCGCGGTCTCTGGCAGCACATCGTCGTGGTGGGGCTCTTGATGGGACTCATTCCACTCGGGCTGGGGGTTTGGGGAGAAGCCACCGACCGCCCGTGGCAGACGATGGTCTTCTTCTCGTTGGCTCTCCTTCAGTTGGGCCACGCTCTTGCGGTCCGGTCCGAGATCGATTCGCTACGCACTCTCGGCATCGGCTCTAACCGGCCACTTCTGTGGGCCCTGGCCGGGACGTTGGCGCTTCAGCTGGCCGTCTTGTTCTGGCCGGTCACACGGGACCTCCTTAGCATCGAAAGCCTCTCCCTGTTCGAGCTTGGAGTCGTGCTGGTGGCGTCGACCGGTGCATTCTGGGCGGTGGAGCTGGAGAAGAGCTGGCGGCGGCGCATCGCCCGACGGGTGGACGGGGCCGCCGCTGACTCAGCAGTCGCAGCCGCCTACAACCAATCAGATCAGGAGGACCATGTAGAACGCGAGGTAGATGGCGATTAGGGCCGCACCGGTCCAGCGGTTGTGCATTGGGCGGTAGGACAGGATCAGCACTACACCGGCGATCGCGGCGGCGGAGGCGAGCGAGCCTCGCAGGGCGAGAGAAGAGGTCACCGCGGTCGGTGCGACCAACGGCCCGGCCCCTATCGAAAGCGTCGCATCGACGAAGCTTGAGCCCATAACGTCTCCGATCGCCAGATCCCGGGCTCCGGCGCGCAGAGCAGTGACGTCGACGACGAGTTCGGGTAGCGACGTGCCAATGGATCCGACGAAGAAAGCCAACAGGTACTCGGAAACATTGAGCATTTCAGCAACGCCGACCAGGGCCCACACCGCCGCTGAGGCTCCCAGACCAACGAGAGCTAGCCATCCCAGGGCCGCAGCAACGTGGAACGACTTGCGGCGACTCTCAACCGGCAGCACAGGTTCCGCCATTGGAGGTAGTTGTTCGGTCACGATGGCAAAACCAGCAACACCGGCACCGATCAGGATCAGGGCATCAACTCTCGAAAGCCAGCCATCGGCTGCCACCGCGGCAGTGATTAGCAAGGCTCCGACCGTCACCCACCCGATCCGCCAGACCCGCTTCTTGCCGATCCGGAAGGCCCCGACGATGAACGGAAGCAGACCGAGAACGAGCGTCGCTTGGGTGGCGGCCGAACCCACCGAATCGCCGATGTTGAGGTCGCCGTGTCCGCTAACCGACGCCACCACCGAGTTGGCGATCTCCGGCAAGTCCGTCCCGATGGCTAGCAGGGAGATCCCGGCTACAAACGGAGGGATCCGGCTTGCTTGAACCAGTGTCGTGGTGTGGGACACGGCGCGCTGACTAGAGCTCACCGCGAGCGCAAACCCGACGACCATGACGAAGACGAATACGACGGCCAGAAGACCAACTCCTCGATTTCAATGTATGCGACCGCATCGGGCTCGGGTGAGGGCCGTACGTTAGTTTTGGATTGGGATCGGCGGGCGGTCGCTTGCTTGCCGGTGGGAGCCTGAATCTCTCACAAGAGTGGCCCAGTTCCCAGTACTCCCCGGGCCACATACACTGACACGCGGGTCTGACGGCTCCGGAAGGGCGAAGACAATGCATGCGATAGTCCAGGACACCTACGGTGGGTCCGACGCTCTGCGACTTGGCGAGGTCCCCGATCCGGCCCCCAAGGACGCTGAGATTGTGGTGGCGGTGCGGGCGGCGGCGCTGCATATCGGTGATCTGATGCTGATGCGCGGGGAGCCGTACATCATGCGGCTTGGCACCGGGCTGCGCCGGCCCAAGAAACGCATCCCCGGGTTCGATTTTGCCGGAGTAGTGGAATCGGTCGGTAGGGACGTGTCAGGAGTCGAAATCGGCAATGAGGTCTTTGGTGAGGCCAACGGCGGTTCCTGCGCGGAGTACGTTGCGGTGACTGCGAAGACGATGGCGCCCAAGCCTGCCGCGCTCACGTTCGCGGAGGCTGCCGCTGTCCCGGTCTCCGGGGTTACTGCCTTGCGAGGAATCCGCGACGCCGGGAAGGTCAAAGCCGGCAATCGGGTTCTGATAAACGGCGCCACTGGAGGCGTGGGGATCTATGCCATCCAAATCGCCAAAGCGCTGGGGGCCGAAGTCACGGCAGTGTGTGGACCAGCGAATGTGGAGTTGGCTCGCAAACTCGGAGCCGATCACGTCATTGACTACACCCGGGACGACTACACACGGGGTGAGGCGCGGTTCGACTTGATCCTCGACAACGTCGCCAACCACTCATTAGCGAATGCACGCAAGGCAGTCGCCGCGGGAGGCTCCTACCTGAGCAACAGTGCCCGGTCAGATGGTCGTTGGTTCGGGGCGGTGGGACGCATGATGCGAGCAGGCGCCTCGTCGATGTTCGTGAAAAAACAAGGGCGACCTTTCTACTCACCGGTGCGCCGACAGGACCTACTCGACCTCACTGAGCTGATCCAAGCGGACAAGCTCCACCCGGTTATCGATCGTACCTACCCGCTGGCCGAGGTGGCAGCGGCCATGGACTACATCGCCGGCGGTCATGCCAGCGGAAAAACCGTCATCAAGGTGGCGGAGTAGCTGGTCTCTTTGGCCCGACCGGCCTGAGACCGGAATCCGCTTGTTGGGGTCGCCTGCGACCAGAGGGAGAACTCCAGTCATAACAACGGGCCCCTCAGCGCCCTAGTGGAAGAGCTTGGAGGCTAGGCGTCGATGCTTGCGCCGCAAGCCGGGCAGACTTGGTCGGGGCCGGTGAGGATGCTCTTGCTTTCCACGGGACACCACTGAAAGGTATGGGCTCTCTCCTGCCAAGCCTCGACACTGTGATCGTCCAGGCCTTGTATTTCGACCTCCAGCGCGCGGGCGGCCTCTTCGACACGGTTGGCAACCCAAAGTAGCGCAGCGGCCCTCAATGCCGCGACGTCGTTGGCACCCATGAGTTTGGCGAGGGCGGGGCCGAGGACGGTCCTAACCTCGATGGAAGGGACAGTTGAGGCAGGCTCAGCTGAAAGCTCGTCGGGATCGGGGAGAGCCGCCTCCAGTAGCGTCTCTTCACCGCTCGTTTCCGACTGTGGCCTTCGGCCCTTTTCAACGTTCTCGCCCACGACAACAGTTGTGCTTCCTTCTGGCCCGGCGGCATCAATTGCCGGGCTGAAGCTCTTCTACTACGCGGGTCTCTTAGGGTTGTCTCAAAAGTGCCGGTCGCAGGCGTTGAAGGTTCCGGCCACCCTGCAGCCAAATAAGTAGAAGAATCGGGAGCAGTCGGTCCGGATGACTTGTGTTTTTCCATGGCCTGAACGGCTTGAGCGGTGCAGTGCAGAGGAGCCCGACGGGTCATGCAATAGCCACGTTCGACGTGTGCTCTCGACTAAGCCTCCACCGCGGCGTGAGCAGCCAGCCAGGTTGTGAATGGCACCGCCGCCACCAGGCCGATCGACCCGACAAGCGTGCGGATGATCTCGGTGGCCACGGCCTCCGAATTGGCAAGGGAGCCAAGCGATTGCTCGCTGAGCACGAACAGTGCCAGCAGCGGCATGGCAGCCCCGGCATAGGCAAGAACGAGGGTGTTCACCGTCGAAGCGATGTGGTCGCGACCGATCCGCATGCCCGACCGCAACAGCCTGCGAGGCGTCATCGTGGGATCAGCGGCGCGGAGCTCCCATACAGCCGAAGCCTGGGTAATGGTGACGTCGTCGAGCGCTCCCATCGCGCCGAGAACGATCCCGGCCAGAACCAGGCCCCGGAAGTCGAGCTCCTCGGAGAACAGCGTGAGATACGAGGCCTCCTCACTTGCGAACCCGCTCAGCTGCGCTGCCTCGACCACGGCCGCCGAAAGCAAGGCTGTCAGAGCCAGCGCGCCGAGAGTGCCAAGCAGCGCAACAGTGGTGAGAGACTGGAAACCGTGCGCGATGTACAACGCCAGGTACGCGATGAGGGCCGCCCCGACGATGGCGATGAACACCGGAGGCTGACCGTCCAGGATGCCGGGTATTACAAACCAGAACAGCACCCCGAGACTGGCGATCAGACCTCCAAGGGCAGCGAGCCCCCGCATCCGGCCGAGCAACACGACCGCGACTGCAAAGAACGCGGCGACCACCCAGAGGACGCCGCGACGCTGCCGATCAAAGAACTGATATCGGTTTTCCAAAGGCGAGTCCGGTAAATAACCCATTACGACTCGGTCGCCATCCCGGAAGTCCGTCCCCGGTGTGTTCGAAAACGTTTGCTCGACGAGCAGCCCTTCGTCCGGACCCGCCACCATTTCGAAAGTCACATCGATGCAGTCGGGACAGGGCCCGTCTGAGATATCGATGACCACCGCTTCGTATTGCTCGGTCGCCACGAAGTCGGACAGGCCACTTTCCTGCTGCCGATAGCTNNGGGCCGGACACGAAGTCGTTCCAGTCCGATTGCTCGGCGTCCTCAAACGGGTCGGTCACGGCTGCGAGCGTACCTGCCCAGGTGCACGGAGCTAGGTATATCCACTCGGCAACCGTCAGCCGGCGGTCGAGTCCGCTGGCGTCTCAAGATGGCTCGGGATTCATGAGTTGCGAAGCAACTCGCAGCTCGACGCAGCCGAGCCGGCCACCGAGAAGCGAAGCGACGATGCGGCTGCCACTGAGATCGAACCAACCGACGCCAGATCTCCCTGTCGCAGCCTGGGCCTGAACGGCCTGAGACTGCCGGCTCGTTCGAGGGAGATAACGTGGCCTGAGCAAGCCATGTCTCGACCACGAGTCGATGAGGCATGAATCGATCGGATGGAGAAGCGTATACTGGTCGGAGCCGGGACCGGCCTTCACTCACTGGACTCGGCGGGCGAAACGGGAGGGAGAATCGACCATGACGCTTCTGTCCACTCGCCATCGACGACGCCACTTCCCGGTCATGGCGATCGTGACAGCGGTGCTCGTCGTCGTGGCCTCACCTGGGATCGCCATCACTCACGGCGAACCGGACGGCAATGACCATCCCAATGTGGGCTCGATGGTGTTGGATTTGCCCGACCTAGGTTTGTTCCAGTGGTGCTCAGGCACGTTGATCGCCGAGGATGTGTTCTTGACGGCGTCGCACTGCACGGTGGAACTGGACGGTTTGCTGGAAGCACTCCCGGGTACCGAGGTGTTGGTGACCTTCGATCCCACCATTAGTGAGGGCGCGACGTTCTTCACCGGTGAGTGGTTCACCAATCCCAACTACAACGGGTTCCAAGGTAAGGGTGGGTCGTCTGATCCCGGTGACGTGGCTGTGATCGTTCTCGACGACGCGCCGGGTATCACGCCGGCGAGCCTCCCTCCAGCAGGGATGCTCGACCAACTGAAGGCAGACCACGTGCTCAAGGACACCCGGTTCACCGCCGTTGGTTACGGCACTGTCCGCGACACTAACCGGACTGGGTTCCAGGGAATCCTCGACAACGTCGACCGCAACCGAGCCGAGCAGGGCTACCACTCACTCACCAAAGCATGGCTGACGTTGCCGATGACACCCAGCAACAGCAACGGAGGGACCTGCTTCGGCGATTCAGGTGGCCCGCACTTCATCCATCTCGATGGTGTCGAAACCGACATCGTTGCGTCGATCACTGTCACCGGCGACGCCCCCTGTAAGGCATCGGACAAGACGTATCGAATGGACACGGACTCGGCGAGAAACTTCCTCGACGACTTCGTCGACCTCCCCTGAGCTCGCAACGCTGAAGGTTAAAGCCCGGTGAATCGATTGGCGATGCGGCTCCGATCGGAACGCTCCCGTGTTTCCTAGAGCCCAGTGCTTCCATCCCGTGACGCGCTACGCCAGTGATCAGCCAATGCCTACGGGCATCCGGAACGTTGATCCGGGGCGTGTGCGGACAGCCGCCCACTGAGAAGCGAAGCGACGATTCTTCATGGCCTCCGTGGCATTCGCCGAGGATCCCGGAACCTAGCGGCTCTGTCCGAACGGCGCTCGGGTTCAACACCCCTCCATGACTAGCGTCACGGACGGCCCGACACGCAAACTGGAGAACAATGAAGCCGGCGCCGTTCGACTACCTCCCACCCGAATCGATCGGAGATGCAGTCGCGGCCCTTGCGAATATGGTGGCACGCCAAGATCCTCGCCAGCGGCCAAAACCTAACTCCAATGCTGGCATTTCGAATCGCTCCCTGCCGCCTCCGTTTGGGGCTTCAGAGGTTTCCATCTTGGAGTGATAGGTAGGATGCACCGTCCAATGCCGTCTCACGAGGGCCGATGAGTTGATGTGACTGCGCAGACCACGGGACGCGGCGGACCAGTGACCATCGACATCGACGTGGGTGGGACCTTCACCGATGGATTCTTCGCCCAACAGGGACAAAACGCCGTCGTCAAAGTCGCCACAACACCGCATGATCTCGCCGAATGCTTCTGGACGTGCCTCGAGGACGGTGCCACGAGCCTCGGCTTCCCATCAGTCGCGGCCATGATGGCCCTCACCCAAGTGACCCGATTTGCAACGACGGTTGGCACCAACGCCATCCTCCAGGGATCTGGGCTAAAGATCGGACTTCTCGTCTCGAAAGGAGAGGAGAGCCGCATATACGCTCCCGACGGCCACAGCCCCTTACTGGCCGACTTCATCGACGCAGCTCTCGTGATCGGACTAAACCAAGAAACTGATGATGGGAACGGCGAGGACGAGGAGGAGACTCGCGAGGCTGTCAAACGCCTGTTGGAACTAGGGGCCCGCCAAATTGTTGTTTCGCTCAGGGGCGATGGCCGAGAGGGTCGTCGCGAACGCCAGGTGCGAGAGATCGTTCGAAAGCACTTTCCCGAACATTATGTCTGCTCGGCTCCACTGATCCTTTCTAGCGAGATTCGTCAACGCGAAGACGATTTCAGTCGTACCAACACGGCCGTACTCGACGCCTATCTCAAACGCGATTTAGCTCGGTCCCTCTACCGGACAGAAGACAGGCTCAGGGAGGCCCGATACCCTTTCCCTCTGCTCATCACCCACTCAAGTGGAGGAGCCGCTCGGGTTGCCAAGACCAGAGCTGTTGACACTTACAACTCAGGGCCATCGGCGGGCTTGTTGGGGTGTGTCCGTTACGCAGCACTCAACGAACTCGATCGCGTTGTAACGGTCGATATTGGGGGAACGAGCACAGATCTCGGCTTGATCGAGAACGGTGCTCCGGTCTACGACTTCCAATCTGAGATCTCGGGGATTCGGGTGGATCTCCCGTTCTACTTCGTTCGTTCTATTGGAGGTGGCGGAGGATCTATCGCATTCCTGGATGAGACTACGGAGCAGCTGCGGGTCGGACCGGAGAGTGCCGGAGCCGTGCCGGGCCCGGCGGCATACGGGCTCGGCGGGTCACACGCCACCGTGACCGATGCCTCTCTCATTCTGGGTTACTTGGACCCGGACCGATTTCTCGGCGGCCGGCGGGATCTAGACGCTGAAGCAGCCCGCCGCGTTATGACAGAGGAGATCGCAGGGCCGATGGGGCTGACGGTTGAACAGGCCGCACTGGCCATATTCCGTGAACTCGGAGCCTCGGTGGTTCGTGCGATCGGGGAATTGACCGAAGGCCGGTCTGAGGAGCCATGGCCGGTGTTTGCTTTCNNTCGCAGCACAGCTTGCCTCAGAGCTTGGCGAACGCGCATTCCTGTTTCGCCATGGAGCAGTGCTCAATGCCTTTGGTTCGTCGCAAATGGACGTAGTTCACCTCTATGAGCGTCCCATCGGAAGCTTGGCGGCGTCCACGGGTGTCAGCGAGCTCGCCGCGGTCGCAGCCGGCGTCGAGCCCGCGGTGAAACGCGACATGAGGGCAGAAGGGCTTGAAGTCGCGGCATGGTGGATCGAGCTCGAACTTCTCGACCAGCTGACCGGGCAGAACGCCGTGACTCGGCGCCGGCTTGAAGAGTCTTGGGAAGAGCTTGTAAGAATTCTCCTCCAAGGCTTAGAACCAAGTATCAGTGTTGTAGCTTTGCGGGTCTACGCATCCGCTCGCGTACCTCATCCTGACGTCGCTGCATTCGAGATTGAGGGAACCGACTCGTCAGCTGCGCTGATCGGAAGCCGTCCGATCATTCTTGACGAGTCGGGGCCCCGCGATAGTCCCGTTTACGAATGGGAACGCCTTAGGCCGGGAAACCGCGTCTTTGGTCCCGCGATAGTTGAAGGTCTCGACACCACGGTTCTGGTGCCGTCAGCCTTTGAGCTAGTGATGAATAGCAATCTCGACGCCGTACTCGACGCAGCCACGGGAGGGGCGTGAAATGTCGAACCATGTTCGGATAACTGAGTATCTGGATGTCGACCTGGACAGTGAAATGTGGTGCTGCCACAAGTGTGGTGCCGAGCTCTACTCAGCCCGCGAGAACTACAAGAAGGGTTGTCTCTTATTCGACCGGGATCCCCGAACCTTGTACGCCCCTGCGACCGGGCCGAGATCACCCATCGCCCCTAACCCCGAATGGTGTCGCTACATCGAGTTCTACTGTCCGAAATGCGCCGCCCTGATCGAGGTTGAAGTGCTCCCGCCCGGCCACCCTTTGACCTGGGACATTCAGTTGGACTTGGATAGCTTGCACGAGTCGGCGAGCACAAGGGGCACAGATGAATGAGCTCGTTGGTCGCCCCGAATCGAGCATCGACATAGACATCGGCGGTACGTTCACCGACTGCTACGTGACTCGGGGTGATCAACAAGTCATCTCCAAGACTCCGACGACGGGATACAACCCCTATCGGTGGGTTTCATGCGAGCGATCGAGCAGGCCGCCGATCAGCTCGACATCTCATTCGTTGATCTGCTCGGGACGACCGACTTGATCCGCTACTCAACGACGGTAGCGATGAACAAGTTGATTGAGCGCCGAGGACCGAAGCTGGCCCTCATCACGACAGAAGGCTTCGAGGACG
>JABAHO010001855.1_pt1 | contig 29201 bp, 31 predicted proteins | sample 7062071 | NCBI WGS metagenome assembly JABAHO01 (sample SAMN14534356, study PRJNA622989) | marine sediment metagenome | biome: marine biome [ENVO:00000428]; feature: marine pelagic biome [ENVO:01000023]; material: deep marine sediment [ENVO:00002113] | place: India: Gulf of Kutch | collected...
CGCAAGCCGGCCAAAGCCACCGCCATCCCAATCCGGTGGTCGCCGTGGGCATCAATCGTCGCCGGCTCCAGACTATTGCCGGCGACGCTGATCCAGTCAGGACCCGTTTCAACTTGGGCTCCCAGCTTGCCCAGCTCTGCGTCGAGCGCCGCCAGTCGATCGGATTCCTTTATTCGCAGACTCCCGATATTCGTCAGAGATGTGGTGCCGCTCGCGAAAATCCCGGCTACCGCAATGGCCAGAGCACCGTCGGGTGCTGCATTCATATCTGCCTCAACTCCAACCAATCCGGACGGATCACCGTACAGTTCAATCCGGTCACGTTTTCTCTCAACCCCGGCGCCCATCGACTCAAGAATCTCTACGACGGCCAGATCGGCCTGGATCGAAGTCTCGGCGATTGGGCCCACGCTGACGGCACCTCCACACAAAGCGGTCGCCACCAGCGGGTAGACCGCGGCCGAGGCGTCGCCCTCCACCTGGAAGGTCTGAGCGCGGTAGCCGCCGCTGGCCACCACTAGCGTGGCCGGGCCCGCCCACGACGTTTCGGCTCCGAAGGCTCGCATCACATCCAGGGTCTGATCTATGTATGGGCGGGAAATGACCTGCCCAGCCATCTCGAGGATCGTGTCGGACTCTGCACATGGAGCCGACAGAAGAATGGCGGAGACAAACTGACTCGAGATGCTGGCGTCAACTACCGCCGCTCCGCCACCAAGTGCAGGACCGTGGACGGTAACTGGGAAGGAATCTTCACTGCCTACCACCTCTACTGCCGCCCCGAGGTCATTGAGGGCGCGCACGAGATCTCCGATTGGTCGCTGCTGCAATCTGGCGCTGCCGCTGATAGTTACGGTCCCCGACGCCAGCGTCGCTGCCGCCGTCAGGAATCGTCCGGTTGTTCCAGAACCGCGAGCGTTAAGTGAAGCGTCCTCCACCGGAAAACGTCCAGCTGTCCCTTCGACCTCCAGGTCATCTCCGTGCCATCCCACCGAAACACCCAATCGCTGCAGAGAATCGATCATTGCTTCGGTGTCATCGGCGCGCAGCGGACCCAGCAACCGGCTCGTGCCTTCCGCCAAGGCGGCCGCCACCAAGGCACGGTTGGTGATGCTCTTGGACCCGGGAAGCTGCACATGCGAATCGATGAGGCCACTCGGAGAAATACGCATCAACTATTCAGCCTCTTCTTCATTCGCCGCTGCGTAGAGGGAGCGTACCTCCAGCATTGAAAGTTCACGCCACTCACCCGGCTTGAGCCGACGATCGACAAGCGGACCGATCGCCGTTCTCACCAGCCGACGCACTGGATGCCCGAGTGCCTCCATCATGCGACGGACCTCCCGATTACGCCCTTCTGCCATGACCAACTCGAGCAGGGTCGCGTCTCCGGTAGTGCGAACGAGCTTGACTGAGACTGCTCGTGCCAGCCCGTCGTCCAATTCGATACCGTCAGACAACCTGCGCAAGGCCTTGGCGCCCACCGATCCGGCAACATCGACCAGGTAGGTCTTGTGGACACCAAAGCGAGGATGAGTGAGCCGCTCGGTCAAATCGCCGTCGTTGCTGACCAACAGGAGGCCCTCGCTGTCCACGTCGAGACGGCCTACCGGATAGACCCTCGTTGTCGATGGAACCGCCTCGACCACCGTGGGACGACCCTCCGGATCAGAAGCGGTACTAACCATTCCAACCGGCTTGTACAGCAGAAAGTAGGCCAGATCGGGGTTTAGCGGCAGGGGGACCCCGTCGACTTCCACGGTCACGGCGGCCGGGTCGACTTTTTCCCCGAGGTGGGCCGGTCGGCCATCGACGGTGACCCGACCTTGCCTGATGAGATCCTCGGCCGTTCTTCGCGAAGCGAGGCCGGCGTGGGCGATGAGCTTCTGAAGCCGCTCTACGGCTCGCCTTCTTCCGGTTCGCCACCGGTGTGAGGCCGAAAGGGCCGCTCTAGAGCCTCGACTACCTGAGGAGGCGGCACGTGGTCGGCCAACGGTGGCAGGTCGCTGAGCTCGTTTATCCCCACCTTCTCGATGAAGAACTCCGTCGTCCCATACAGGATGGGACTGCCGGGTCCCGGCGCCGTCCCGATTTCGCCGACGAACCCGAGCCGCTCCAGGGTCTGTAACGACCTTTCCGAGTCCACGCCTCGGATCTCACTGATCTGACCCCGAGTTACCGGCTGCCGATAGGCCACCACCGCCAGGGTCTCGAGAGCAGCCTGCGACAGGCGGGTCGCAGTTGCGCTAATCGCGAACTGTTCGAGGTAGGGACGAACCTCGGGACGGGTGTTGAGTCGCCAGCCTCCGCCTGCTTCCCGCAGCACAAGGCCAGATTGGCGTTCCTCCAATTCTTTCGCCATCGCCTCGAGCTCAGCTCTTACCTCGTTGACGGGTCGTTCCAGCACCTGGGCCAGCTCGTCGGCGGGCACAGGCCGTTCGGCCACGAACAGGATCGCTTCTATGACCGATCGAGTGTCCATATCACTCCCATTCGCTTCTCAGGTCGATGACGTCGGTGTCGGACCTCGAGACCACGGTAATCGGTGCATCGCGGTGATCCTGATCCACTTTGACCATCCCCCAGCGAGCCAGCTCGAGCAGCGCCAAGAAGTAGGCCGCCACCTCGACCACACGGGTGCAATGCGCGACCAGATCGTCGAAATCCGCCTCGATGTCGGCGATAATTTTGGTCCGTAGATCGCCCATCGCCTCTTGCACTGAAGGCAGGTCGAGGTCGAAGTGGTCGAGGTCCGGTTCTTGACTCCTCGCGAAAATTCGCCCTGCCAGCCGTGCCAGGCTCTCCGGGCCGATACCGAGGTGGATATCGGGCGGAGGCAGGGTGGCTTTGAAGTCGAGGCCGCCGGCCCGAGCCACATAACGGGATTCACCCGCTAGACGATGGGCCAGGACGGCAGCCACGTCCTTGAAGGTGGCACAGGCCAGGAGACGGGCCAGGAGTCGATCCCGTTCTTCAAACAAGGCCAGTTCCTCGTCAATGTCGACCTGAGCATCGTCGGGTAGCAAGAAGCGAGCTTTGAGCTGGATCAGGGTTGCGGCGATGAGGAGGAATTCGCTCGTGACCTCCATGTCCATTTCTTGCATCGCTTCGAGATGGGCGAGGTATTCGGCAACCAGCTCGGTGAGGCTGAGATGAGTTATGTCGACCTGATGATGCGTGATCAGCTGCAGCAAAAGGTCCAGGGGCCCTTCGAAAACGGCGGTCTTCACCTCATAGCTCATTGTCGGGGGCCATCGTATTGATTCTGCTCCAGGCTCCGATGGCTTTCGCCATCAGCGGTATGGAGGACCTCCCAGTCGTCGGGATCAAAGCCGTCGGGCCGCTCTCCACCATGATGACGAGCGAAACTAACTGTCACTTCGGGTGCACCAATGGCTACCAGATCGGCGGCCCCGATCTCGGAGTGATCCAAATACTCTTTCCAGCGTTTCGGGCGCGGAAGCCTGAGCAAAGCTGTCATCGTGGCACACGCCCGGCCGAGCACCCCCAGCCTCGCATGGCGTTTTCCACAGTCGTGCATCAACGCAGCCCCGGCCAGATCCCGCCGTCCGGGAGCGAGTGCCAACGCGTGGCGTGCGGTATTCAGACCGTGCCGCTGATCCATAATCGGCTGCGCCCAGAACAGTTCGGCCAGGGTGTCGGCCAGCAGACCCGCCACTTCCGACTCTTCGCGCGGGCTCAAGGGGCGGGCACGGACCGCCCCCCACGCCCGACCGGCTAGATGCCACAGGTGACGCGGGTGCCAGGAGTGAACGCTCATAGGAAAGGCACAATGAGTTCGACGATCCAAACGGTGATGTCGGTCATGAAGCTCAGAGATCTTGGAAATAGGAAGACGAGAGCGAACAGGATCAAGAAACCGTATTGCTGTGACTGCCAGTAGATCTGGCGCCCTTTGGGCGAGAGCACCAGGGGAAGTAGTCGGCTCCCGTCGAGCGGCGGAATCGGAAGCAGATTGAAGACTGCCAGAAACACATTGATGACAATCAGCAGAAAAACCAGCTCTTCAGGAATTCCCGACAGTGACGGCAAGATCACTCGCGCCAGTATCGCGGCCAGCAAGAGGTTCGAGCCGGGTCCGGCCAGCGCAGTAACCGCCATATGGGCAGTTGGGTTGGCAAATCGGCTTGGGTTCACCGGAACCGGCTTCGCCCACCCGAACAGCGGTCCACCAGTGAGGGCCATTAGGCCGGGCAAGATCACCGAACCGAGAGGATCAACGTGCGCGATCGGGTTGAACGTCAGCCGTCCGGCGTCTCGAGCTGTGGAATCGCCCAGCCTGCTGGCGATTAAACCATGCGAGACCTCGTGAAACATCACTGAGGGGATCAGGATCCCGATGAACACGATGGCTCGTATGAACTCCTGATCAGTAAAGCTCAGCGAAGGCATCAGTGTCCCGCATTGTGAGTTTCTGTGCGGAACTTGCGACGCGGGATACCGGGGCCTTTTGCTAGGCCGAGCGGCGGCTCTTGCAGTCGACGCAGTAGCGGGAAGTTGGGCGGCCCTCCATGCGAAGAGCGCCAATATCTTTGCCACACGACTCACAGACACCGTAGGTGCCGGCTTCGAGTTTCTCGACGGCCGCGTCGACGTCGTCGAGCTGACTCTTGAGACTTTCAACGAGCCCTAGAACCTCGGTGCGCTCGGAGGTTATCGCTGCGGCATCCGCGAAACCCTCCCCAAAATCGAGGTCGGGACGCAAATCGCCGTTCTCATCCGAGCCAAGCTCGTCGAGTTGATGAACAAGCTTCTCACGCTCGTCGGTCAAAATTTTGCGGATATTGTCGGCGTCGATAGTCATGATCCTCGGGGATGGGAGGTGACGTACACCTCCAGCAAATGCTGTGGAGTCACCCTGGTGTACACCTGTGTAGTACTGATTGTAGCGTGACCGAGCAATTGTTGAATGGCTCTCAAGTCGGCCCCTCCTTCTACCATGTGAGTCGCCGCCGAGTGACGGAGAACATGGGGCGAGACCCGTACCGCAGCAATGCCAGCGATAGAGGCCGCCTTGCGGACTATAGCCCAAACCGCCTGCCGACTCAGCCGACCACCCCTGGTGTTGAGAAACAGCGCTCCGGGGTCCTGGCCGGGTCGGCGCCACGCTAGGCGGTCAGGAAGAAAATCCTTGATAGCGGAAACTGCGGCGCTTCCCAGCGGCACCAAGCGCTGCTTTGAGCCCTTGCCGGTCAGAATGGCGGTGGAAGCTTCCAGATCGACATGCTCGAGATCAACGTCGACACATTCGCTGACGCGGGCCCCGGTGGCATACAGGAATTCCAGCACCGCCTTGTCGCGGCGGCCCCCGGGCTCAGATGTGTCCGGCGCTTCGAGCAACGCCAACACCTCGTCGACCGGAAGCGCCTTGGGGAGCGACCTGCTGCGTCGGGGCCCGTCCAGCAAAGATGTGGGATCATCATCTGCCAGGCCCTCTCCGAGTCGAAAGCGATGTAAACCACGGACTGCCGCCGTCTTGCGGGCTACCGAGCTGGCTGCCAGGCCTCGCTTGTGAAGTGACCTGACGAAGGCAGCTACCCGGTCAGGATTCGGCTGAGCGTCTCCCAGGAACTCGAGGTATTGATCGAGATCCCGGCGATAAGCGGCCACGGTGTTAGTAGACAGGCCCCGCTCGCTGACGAGTGCCGCTAGATATTCCTCGACATCGTCCGCGAGCATGACTAGACGCCGAGCACCTCGGCGACAGTGTGGGCTTCGAGACCCAGACTCTCGGCGACCGCCGGGTACACGACTTCTCCGCCGGCGACGTTTATGCCAGACCGTAGCGAGGCATGGCGGCCCACTGCCTCCGCTAACCCGTGGTCGGCAATGAACAGCACATAAGGGAGTGTGGCATTGGTGAGCCCGTACGTGGACGTGTGCGGCACGGCGCCCGGGATGTTGGTGACGGCGTAGTGAATGACTCCGTTGTGCTCGTAGACCGGATCCTCATGAGTGGTGGGTCGGCTCGTCGCAAAGCATCCGCCCTGGTCGATCGATATATCAACTGCTACCGACCCGGGCTTCATGCTTCCGATCATCTCTTCGGTCACGAGCTTGGGCGCGCTGGCTCCGGGAATCAAGGCGGCGCCGACCAAAAGGTCGGCGTCTACGACCTGCTCCTCCAGCGTGAGCCGATTCGAGGCCAGTGTCATCACGTGTCCCCGATATAGCGAGTCGAGATTGCGCAGCTTGGCCGGATTGCGGTCGAGCGCAACGACCCGGGACTGCAACCCGACCGCGATAACTGCGGCATTGGCACCTGCCATCCCAGCACCGATAATCACAACCTTGGCCGGCATCACGCCGGGTATGCCTCCGAGCAGTATGCCCCTTCCCCCTTCGGCCTTCTCCAAGAAGTACGCTCCCACCTGTACAGCCATGCGGCCGGCAATCTCTGACATTGGGGCCAACAACGGGAGGGAACCGTCTGCCAGCTCGACCGTTTCGTAAGCGATGCCGACCGCGCCACTGTCCCGGAGCGAAACGGCCAGCTCGCGGTCGGCCGCCAGGTGGAGGTAGGTGAAGAGTATCTGGTCCTTCGCCAACATCGACACTTCGCCGGGCTGGGGCTCTTTGACCTTGAGAATCATCTCGGCGTCCGCAAAGACATCCTCCGCCGAATCGACGATCTTGGCACCCTGCGACTGGTAGGCCTCGTCGATGTGGCCACTGCCCTCACCGGCGCCGCTCTCGATTAGAACCGTGTGCCCATGCTCCACGACCTCCCTCACTCCGGCCGGAGTGAGGGCAACCCGGTACTCATGGGTCTTGATTTCTCGTGGGACTCCAATCCTCACGGCTACCTCCAGCGCCCAGAGTACCGGCCGAGCCTCGCTTTAGCCGCCCTCATCGGCGCGCTATTGGCTGACCCGAGACACCTCGGTGGCTGATGCCGACTGCTCCGTCCGTTGTCGGCGATGTTCGAGAGCAGCTCCCATGAAGCCCACAAAAAGCGGGTGGGGGTCGGTGGGGCGTGATTTGAGCTCCGGGTGGAACTGAGAAGCGATAAAGAATGGATGCTCCGGCAACTCGATGATCTCAACGAGGTGGTCGTCCGGCGAGGTCCCCGACAGGGCCAGTCCGGCTGCCTCCAGGTCGGCGCGGTACCGGTTGTTGACTTCGTAACGGTGGCGGTGGCGGTCGTACACGAGCTGCTCTCCGTACAGTTTGCGGGCTAGCGACCCTTCGGCGAGCTTGGCGGCGTACAGGCCGAGCCGCATTGTGCCGCCCTTCTCTTCTACCTCCTGTTGACTGTCCATCAGGTCGATCACCGGATGGGGCGTGGTAGGAGCGAATTCTGAGCTATTGGCATCCGGCAGCTTGAGGCGGGCCCTAGCGAATTCAATTACGGCGCACTGAAGACCCAGGCACAAGCCGAGGAAAGGCACCCTGCGTTCGCGAGCATGGCGAATCGCTTCAATCTTGCCTTCGATACCTCTCACACCGAACCCGCCGGGAACCAGAATGCCGTCAACTCCCTCGAGATAGCTCTCCGCCAGCAGCCCGTCCATGTCGTCACTCGGGATCCAACGCAGGTTCAGCTTGGCGCCGTTGGCGACCGCTCCGTGTTTCAGTGCTTCGACTACCGAGAGGTAGGCATCAGGCAGGTCAACGTACTTGCCAACCAGGCCGATGGTGACCGGCTCGGTGGCTTCCCGAATGCCGGCCAACATCGCTTCCCATGAGGACAGGTCCGGCTCGGGGACATCGAGACTGAGCGTGTCACAGATAACACTGTCCAGGCCACCATCGCGGAGCACCAGTGGTACCTCGTAGATGTCGCTTGCATCGGGCGCGCTGACGACCGCTTTCGAAGCGACATCACAAAACAGGCTGATCTTGCGCCGAACGGCGTCGTCTATTGGCCTATCTGAGCGCACGACAATCGCGTCGGGAAGGATGCCGTGGCTGCGGAGCTCAGCGACCGAATGCTGGGTAGGTTTGGTCTTAAGCTCCTCGCTCGGAGCTATGTAGGGCACCAGCGTGACGTGGATATAGGCGACGTTGGCCGAGCCGACGTCCTTTCGGAACTGTCGGATGGCCTCCAGGAAAGGGAGGATCTCGATGTCACCGACGGTCCCGCCGACCTCGGTGATGACCACGTCGACATCGGTGCCCTCCCCCAGACGACGGATGCGGGATTTGATCTCGTCGGTGACATGAGGAATCACCTGCACGGTTCCACCCAGGAAATCGCCCCGGCGCTCCTTCTGGATAACCGACAAGTAGACGCTGCCCGTTGTGACATTCGAATCACGCCGCAAGTTCTCGCCGGTGAAGCGCTCGTAATGACCTAGATCGAGGTCAGTCTCTCCTCCGTCGTCGGTCACGAAGACCTCGCCGTGCTGGAACGGGTTCATCGTCCCCGGGTCGACGTTGATGTAGGGGTCGAGCTTCTGGTTGACGACTCGAAGGCCTCGGGCCTTGAGGAGCCGTCCGAGCGATGCAGCGGTGATGCCTTTACCCAGGCTTGATGTGACTCCCCCGGTCACGAAGACGAATTTCGCCAACCATGCTCCTTGGACTCAGAGACGATAGCAGCGCCGCCGGCTTTCACCGCGCCATCGTTCCAGGAAGGCTGGCTCAGCCTCCGTCGAGCCCCAGCTTATGACGGAGGGTATGCGGAAACCGCGGCCGACCCAGAGTCGCAAAACGAGATGTCTTGTCCCCTCTCGCGACGGTTACCGACTGCTCGGGAGCAAGTTCCCCAAAATCGGTGGCATCCACTTCGACACCAATCGGTCTGTCTGTCGAAGCTGTGAAGCGGAGCACCCGATGCGGCTCAAAGATCAGCGAACGGCTGAAAAGAGAGTGGGGCGCCACTGCAGACATGATGATCGCCTCCATCGCCGGAGCCAAAGCCGGGCCACCTGCCGAAAAACTGTAGGCCGTGGAGCCGGTCGGACTAGCGACCACAATGCCGTCGGCCCGAAAGGTGCGGAAGGGCTCACCATCGACCTCGACGGCCAGGCCAACCAACCGTTGACCTTGACGCTTGGAAATGACGACGTCGTTCAGGGCATACCCGGAGGGACCATCCTCGATGTCGGCTCGCAATGTCATGCGGTGCTCCACATCCCAGTCGCCGGCCACGAGCTGCTGCAACATCCTGGGAATCTCGGCTTGCTCGATCTCGGCCAGAAACCCGACTCGCCCGAGGTTGATGCCCAACACGGGAACATCGATAAGCAGGGCACGCTGCACTGCCTCGAGCACGGTGCCATCGCCACCGATCGACACGAGCAAGTCAGGAGTCATGGACCCGTCCGCTTGGACACCCGCCAGCTGACCTGCATCCTCGGCGGCGGCGACTACCTCGATTCCGAGGTCAGCCGCCTCTTTGACGAATCGTTGCCCGACTTCATCTGCCTCCGGTCGGGCCGGGTGGACCACCAAGCCAATAATCATCGGGGTTCGTGGCTCGGCTCACCGAGCCGCTGCGCCTCGTCCAATACCCGCGGCAGCACCCCTGGCTCGATACCGGAGTCTGTGCCGGGTTGAACGTGCAGCAAGAACTCGCGATTTCCGGCGACTGCGCCTCGCAGCGGACTCACGGCCAGACCGGAAGCCGCCAGTCCGACCCTGGCGGCCGAATCCATGACCCGATCGATGGCCTGGCGCCACAAATCCGGGTCATCGACCACTCCGCCTCTGCTCACCTGATCGCGGCCGACCTCAAACTGAGGCTTGACGAGAACGACGGCTTCGCCATCGGAGCCAACGAGGCCGGCTATCACATCCATGACCAGGGTGAGCGATATGAAAGAAAGATCGGCCACGACCAGGTCCATCGATCCGGCAATCTGGTTGGAGTCGAGCAGCCTCACATTCGTTCGCTCCAGAACCGTGACTCGCTCATCCTCTCGCAGCCGGAAATCAAGCTGGCCATACCCAACATCGACTGCCACCACGGCGGCGGCGCCCGCTTGCAGAAGACAATCGGTGAACCCACCGGTGGAAGAACCCAGGTCGACCGTTCGAGCGCCTTTCACGTCGATACCAAACACCTGCAGAGCATGGGCGAGCTTGTCTCCACCACGGCTGACGTAGCGCGACGGTTCGGCTACCAGCTCGACAGGCGTCTCAGCACCCACCAGGGTCCCGGCTTTGGGGGCCACCACTCCAGCTACGCGTACCTGTCCATCGTCGATGGCGCGCCGGGCCGCCGAACGGGTCCCGAAGATCTTCCTACGAACTAGCTCCGTATCGAGCCGGGCCCGGCTCAGGAAGCTTCCTCCGGTTGCTCCGCGACGTCCGATGGTGGACTGGAAGCCTCTAGCCTCTCGGTGAGCTCGTCTGCCAGCTCATCGGCGATGTCCGGTGCATCGGCAGGATCGACTGCTCCCAAGTCAGAGAGCATTTTCTCTGTCTGCGTAGTATCCATACTTGCCATTATCGCTATTGGTAGAAGAAGGAACCGGCTTTGATCCCGATTCGAGACATCAATCCTACGATGATCCGTCCGGTTCTGACTCTCACCATCATCGCGGTCAACATCTTCGTATTTTTTGCCGTGCAGCCGCACGACAATCCGGCGGAGGAGCAGGAGTTCGCATATGAGTATGCCGCAATCCCATGTGAGTTGACCACCAACGAATCACTCAGCCTGCGAGAGATAAGCGAGGACGTATGCATCGACGGCGACGATGAATTCTTCGCCGACAAGCTTGTTCTCTTCAGCGTTATCGCCTCGATGTTCTTGCATGGCGACCTCCTCCACCTCGGTTTCAATCTCTGGTCACTATGGATCTTTGGCAACAATGTCGAAGAAGCCTTCGGACGGGCCGGATATCTGGGTATGTACTTCGCCGGCGGGATTGCTGCCACCGTGGGTTACGCCTTCTTCAACCAGGACTCGACCATTCCCCTTGTCGGGGCGTCGGGTGCAATCGCGGCCGTGATGGGGGCTTACTTGGTGTTGTTTCCAACTCATCGCATCTTGAGCCTGCTGGGTTTCTTCTTTGTTCCGGTGCCGGCTGCGCTCTTCATTGGTTTTTGGTTCATAGGGCAATTCGGCATCGATCCTGCGTCGAACGTTGCCTGGGAGGCACACGTTGCCGGCTTGGTATTTGGCGCACTGCTGGCGTTACCCCTTCGGGAACGTTTGCTGGGCCGGGTCAAAGCCCAGCAAACCGTTCGTTGGCCGGACGTTCCTTAGCGGCTCACACACCAAGCAGCGCCGGCAAATCCGCCACCGAGTCGAGAACTTCGTCAGGCGGCGGCTCTACGTGCGCCTCAGCCGGGGTGACTCCGGTCAAAACCAGAACGGTTTTCCAACCCTCCGCAACGCCCAATTCCAGGTCGGTCTCGGGCCGGTCCCCCACCACTAAGCAATCGCCCGGCCCAACTCGGGAACGAAGGATGCTTCGCATCGGTGGGTATGGCTTGCCGGCCACCTCTGGCTCTATCCCGGTCGCGGCGATAATGGCAGCTGCCAGAGCCCCGGCACCGGGCCAAAGGCCTTCCGGCGTTGGATACGTATTGTCCACGTTCGTTGCAATGAAGCGAGCACCATTGGAGACCGCCAGCACAGCCCTGGTCAGACCCTCATAGGACAAGTCCGGGTCAAGGCCGGCAATCACCGTTCCAGCGTCTCGCCAATCGTTCGTCACCACAACTTCCTTCTCGGCCAATGCTTCGGCTACACCGGCCGCCCCAAACAGCAGCACCGGCCCGGCTTTGTCTTCGAGCATCGCAACGGCCGCCTGTGCCGAGGAAACCACTTGCCGGGCCTGGGCATCAAACGACGTGAGAGCCTTGATCTTCTGCGCTGTTGCTTCCAGGGTCCGGGTCGAGTTGTTGGTCACGAAGATCAGCTCACAGCCGGCCGCCGCTAGCTTGGCCAATGCGTCACCCGCTCCCGGAATCGGTTGGCTGCCGCGATATAACACGCCGTCGAGGTCGAGGATCACGTTCCGAGGAACGGTCACTCGGCCACCGAGTGCACGCCAAAACGAGAAATGGTCGCTGCGAGGAAGTCGACGGTCGAGCCTACAGATTCCTCGCTTATGTGCTCGTTGTGGCCGTGGAACATGGCTGCGAACTCGCCCGGTCCAATCCGATCATCAAAGACCCCCACCCCGTAGGCCACCGCGCCTTTCGATCGAAAGAAACGGGCGTCGGTTGTGCCGCTAATCAGGTTGGCAAACCGTCGCCTGGTCCCCGCTACCTCTTCGAGGCCGTCGCCGACGGCTTCCCACAGGGGGCCGGCCGCTGGTGAGCTCCCGGCCGGATAGTCCATGATTGGTTCAATCTGCAGACGGTCGTAGAGATCGGCTCCCAGCACTTTGCGGAGGTGCTCGTCGACTGTCGTTTCGTCCTGACCGGGCAGCGCCCGAATGTCAACTTCGGCAGTGCCCGAATCGGCTACGACGTTGGCCTTTATCCCACCCTGCACCAGGTTGGGGCTCACGGTCAGGTGGGTCAGAGCGTGAGCCAACCCGGCCATGAGAGGATCGGCGGCCGCCAGCGCGTCTATCGCATCATCGAGTTGATCCGGGTCCAACAAAGCGGCCGACGCGGCTTCGTCGAGCCCGAGTGCTTCAACAATTGAGCGCCACTCGGGCGTTATCTCGACGGGAGTCGGCGATTCGGCCAAGCGGGCTATTGCCAGACTCAAGTCGACTACGGCGTTCTGCTTGCCAAATGGCTGACTGCCGTGGCCGGGCACTCCCTTGGCGGTGAAGCGCCGCCAGTAGGGCCCTTTCTCGGCAACACCGACCGGGTAGGCGAGGCCGTCGGTGGTTGATATTGGTGGATAGGCGACCTCGGTGAGGATGTATTGGCAATCGACAACATCTGGATGGTTGTCGACCAGCCATTTCGCCCCCAGGAATCCGCCGGCTTCCTCGTCGGCGGTTGCTATGAATAGCAAATCGCCCGGTAGCGCTGGAACCTCGCCGACCAAATGAGGACGAAAAGCAGCTGCCATCGCTGCCGTCATGTTCAACATGTCGACCGCACCCCGCCCCCAAATGAATCCGTCGGTTCTCTCCCCGCCGAATGGGTCCTGCTCCCACCCGTGATCGGCAGCCGGCACAACGTCGAGATGGGCCAACAGGGCGAGAGTGGGCGCACCGCTGCCAGCTCCGGGAACGCGGTATACAACGCTCTGGCGGCCCGGGTGCGGCTCGAACACTTGCCCGGCAGTGCCCAGAAAATCTTGCAGCGTTGCTACCGACCGGTGCTCGTGCCCGCTGTCGGGGCTACCGTCATTCACGCAGCGGTTGCGGATCAGGTCTCCCAACAGCTCGACGGCTTCAGCTCTCATTCGGCCACAGATGGTCGACTAATTCATACATCGTCTCAACCATAGAGTGGTGACGGAGGTCGCTGATCGGGATCCACGCCACATCGGCGGCATCGCCCCCCGGTTGCGGGTCTCCGCCTCCCGTTGCCCAGAAATCGACGATCACCATATGCCATTCTGGAGGTGAGCCGGGTCCCATCGTGTCCCCCACCCACGCCACATCTCCGATCGCGACTTCCAGCCCGGTTTCCTCCCTGACCTCACGTTGGGCCGCGGCCGGCAGGCTCTCGTCAGGCTCCACCCGTCCCCCAGGAACTGCCCACAGGCCCTTGCCGGGATCGGCCGACCTCTGCACCAGCAGCAGCCGGTCGCCATCGACAACCACTGCGCCGACCGCGACGTCGACTCGCTCAGTCATCCTTGTGGTTCATGACGATGAACCGGGCAGAGAATCCGCCTGCTTCGAAGAAGTTCTTCGCCAGCCGATGCCCCGGCAGAACGTGGGCGTCGAAAAGCCGGTGTCCCTTGTTCCGAAACTCCCCCATAATCGCGTCGCGCATTGCCTCCCCCACGCCGACTTCCCGAGCGGGCTCCTCGGTGAAGACCAGCTTGATCGTGGCAACCCGCTCGCCGGCCGCCTGAGGAAGCAGCGGCAGTGATTCGCCGAGAATAAAGCCGAACGGCACGTCGTCCGCCAACCCGACGTACACGAGTACGTCGGGATCAGCGATGGCGTGGGCAAGGGCCTCCTCGACCGGCTCGGCTAGTCCATCGGCCTCCCGCCACAGCCCTCGCAACGCGACCATTTCTTGTTCAAGCAGGCGGTAGAGCCGCAGCAAGGTTTCCAGATCGTCGGCGTCGGCGGGACGGGCTGTGATCTCCAGCGGTTTCAACGGCCGAGCCGCTTCCTGACCCCCCATAGCGTTACAAGCTTCATCGCTTCGAGTGCGATCCGCCAGCTCATCTTGGAGTCGCCGCGTAGCCGATCTCGAAAGGTGATCGGAACCTCGACCACGCTCGATCCCGACTCATGAGCCCGCCGCGCCATCTCAACCTGAAAGCCGTAGCCGGACGCTTCGCAGGTCGCCGGCTCGAGTTTTTGAAGGAGCGGCGCCCGGTAGGCGCGGAATCCGCTCGTCATGTCGGCGATGGGTGTCGACAGCATGATTCGGGCGTACCAGTTTCCCAACCGAGAAATCAGGCGGCGGGACAAGGGCCAGCCAGGCACCGACCCCCCCGGGACGTAACGACTTCCAATCGCCAGATCGGCACCCTCGTGAACTGCGTTGATTAGCTCCGGCAACGCCCCAGGATCATGACTGAAGTCAGCATCCATCTCGCAGATGATGGCAAACCCGGCCTGGTTGGCGGCTTCGAACCCCTCAGCGTAGGCGGGCCCCAGACCCAGCTTGCGAGGTCGGTGTACGACATGAATGTTCTCATCGTGCCGGGCTAGATCGTCGGCGATGTCACCGGTTCCGTCCGGTGAATTGTCATCGACGACGACTATGCCGTAGCCGTGGGCCCGCACCGCCTGGACAATTTGTTCGAGATTCTGGGCCTCGTTGTAGGTAGGTATTACGACCGCTACCTCAGGCGGCACAGTCTTTACAAATCTTCTTGCTCTTGTTGGCAAGCTGACTCGTGCGCTTCATGAGGAAGCACGAACTGCAGACAAACTCGTCTGCTGAGATCTCGTCACCTTCCTCTTGGAGGGCCAACTCGGCTTTGCGCAGTGACTCGACTTCAGCCGCCTCGTCCACGCGCAACGCTTCGGCAGCTTCATCCTCGGTGAGCATGTTGAGCTCGGCAGCTCCCAGCTCCTCGAGACCGGCCTCCTCTTGATCCTCTTCGGCGCCATCGTCGAGGTCGTCCTCATCCGTGAGGAGGACGTCTTCCGAGCCATCCTCCAGACCAGGTTCAATGTCTTCGAGAGACTCGAGCTCGTCGAGCTCATCGGCATTCTCCTCGACACTCTCCTCGGCGTCGGCCGGGAGCTCAGCATCGGCGGTGGCTGTTGTCTTCTTTGCCATGCCCGTCAAACCTCCAGAATCGAGCGGGGAGTATAGACACCAATGGGACTCGTTTTGTTCCCAATCTCCATCGTTTTCGTCCCGCTCTCTTCAGATCTTGAGCGCTACCGCTCCTGGCAGGATGCGACCTGACAGCGGCGTGCTACCGATCAGCTCGCCGTCGGCCTCGATCGGCCACTCGTCGGCCGTTGTCAATGTCCACTTCGCGCCCCGGAAGCGGTGCACTTCCTTGTGCCGCAGGTGAAGTCCTCTCTTTGCCTTGGCCATGAGCAAGGGCGCCGAGCGTTTGCGCGCGCTAATCACCTGTATGTCGGCTTCACCGCTTGTGAGAATTGCCTTCGGCGCGATGTTCATGCCGCCGCCAAAGAATTGACCGTTGGCAAAGATTATGGCGATCGCGTCTCCTTCAAAGCTCCTATCCCCCACCTCGAGCCGCGCATTGGTCCGCTTGAACCGCGGCAGAGTTAGCCAAAACGCCGCCTCGTAACGCTTGCTTCCAAGCTGTGGCATCCGCTCTGCGGCCGGCACCGAGGCGGCACCGATTCCGGCCTGGGCAACGTTCAGGAAGTAACGGATGCCCCACTCCCCCTCGAGGACACCAGCGTCACACAGGTAAGTGGACTCCCCGGAGAGGTGTGAAGCCGCCCGTTCGAGCTCCTGTGAGATCCCGAATACCCTGACGAAGTCACAGCCGGTTCCGGCCGGCAAGATCCCAAGAGTTGGTGGATTTTCCCACCGATGACGCAAGATAGCGTCAACCACGAGATTCACGGTGCCGTCCCCGCCGACGGCGACGAAATGGTCATGCCCGTTGGCAACAGCTTCGTCGACGAGGTCGGCGACTGCGCCCGGCCCTGAGGATGCCTGCACTTCCGCAGCCAGATTGTGGGCTCGGAGCGCGCTTTCCGTTCGAGAGACTAGGTCCGTGCCGCGCCCGGCGTTGGGGTTGACGATCACATACCAGTTAGGCGATTCCACCGGCGGAAACTACTCCACGGTCGATCGTGATGAGAGCCTGGCGAGCCACCCCGGCTAGTCCCGGGTAGGTGTCGCGCACTTGCCGCAGCAGATCGAGCAGTTGTCGGGCGGTCCTGACGAAGTCGCCCGCCGCTAGCTGGTTGTCGGCGAATAGGTCCTCCAAGGACAGGCCTTGCGCCCAGCCATAGGCGAATCCGGCAAAGCCCGGGTCCGGCATCGGCGTCACGGTCAACTTGGCCTGCCGTTCTCTCTCCTCGAGTGCGGACCACAGGTCCAGCGCTTGCTCGCCGCGAGTGGCTACCGCCGGGTCGGGCCAAGCAGATGGTTCTTCGTCCGAGCGCGACTCGTACACGAAGAGCGAGGTGAACGCCGCCAGCTGAGCGGGGTCGAGTCCATCGAACAAACCTCGTCGCGCCGACTCGCACAGCAGCAAGTCGAGCTGGCTGTAGATGGTGCGCAGCTTTTGACCCTCGCTCGTGAGGGCCCAACCGTCGACATATCCCCAGTCGTCGAGCAGATCGAGAGTGGCCTCGAGCTCTCGCACCAATCCGCCTGACAGCCGGTCCAGCCGCTTTCTTTGGCGACCCAGCTCCTTCTCCAGTTTGATGGCCCGGCGGGCCCATCTGATGTGATCGTGCAGGTCCGGGCACTCCCCGAGTGGATCGTCGATCATGACGAGGGCCCGCTCAGGAGATGGATCGGGAGAGAACTTTCCCAGCTGCTCGAGCACTTGGTTTCGGAACGCCTCCTCATTGGGTCTAAAGGGCTTGGGAAGCTCGATCCGACCGACTCGGGCCACGCCGATCGGTAGATCCTCGACCCGGATGCGCCGGAGCCGGCCGTCGGGCGAAAGCAACTGCATGCGAGGTTGCTTGGTCTTGCCTCTGGCCAACAGGACATATCGACTCAGACCTTCGGCACCGGGCACTTCGATGATGTCACCGGGATTGGACTTGCCCGCAAAGCCTCTCAGGATCTCGCGAGCGGCCGGAACTTCAACCCGACCCGAGTCGATTCGCCCCACGAACTCGAAAACATCGCCCATCTCGCAGGTGGCCTTACGACGGTACTCCACGAGGGCGTCCTCGTTACGGTTCATCGAGGAACGGATCGAGCCTGTCTCGGCCTCGCGCTGGAATTGGGCAAAGGATGCCCGCAGTAGGTCCTCCGCTTGATCACGTGGGTAATTGGCAATCAGGTTCACCGCCATGTTGTACGTCGGCCGGAAGCTCGAGCGGAGCGGGTGGGCACCCGCACCGGCGATGGCCGCCACTCTCTCGAACGGAACGTACGGGGAGTGAAGCACAAGTGCGACCCCTTCGGTATCGATTCCGCGGCGACCGGCCCGTCCTGTTAGCTGCGTGTAATCACCCGGGGTCAGCAGCTCGTGCGTTTCGCCATTGAACTTGGAGAGATTCTCGATCACGACCGAGCGGGCCGGCATGTTGATGCCCAGCGCGAGCGTCTCGGTAGCGAACACGAGCTTGACCAGGCCTTCCGAGAACAGCTCCTCCACTACTTCCTTGAACGCCGGCACCATGCCGGCATGGTGGGGAGCGATGCCCTTTTCCAACTGGAACAGCCAGGATGGGAAGCCGAGCATCGCAAGGTCCTCCGCCCCCAAGTGCCCGGTTCTTGCCTCCGCCCGCTGCCGAATCAGAGCTGCTTCCTCGGTAGATGTGAGCCGCAGCTCCGAAGCGACCTGGTGGGCTGCGGCAGCGCACCCGGCCCGGGAGAAGATGAAGTAGATCGCCGGAAGCAGCCCTTGCTCGACGAGGACTTCCACCGTCGGTGTCCGCCGGGGAGTATGGAATCGCCGGCGGCGTCCACTGCCTTGGCGCAGCAACCGAACGACTTTGGAGTTGGGAGACCTGCGACCGCCATTGCCGCGAAAGATCGGCATGAGCTTCTCTCCGCTGTTTCGGTCGTGAATCAAATAGAGGTTCGTGAGAGGAACGGGGCGCGCTTCCTCGAGCACTAGGTGGGTCGAACCGCGTCGGCTGTTGATCCAGCTCGTGAATTCTTCTGCGTTGGCCACCGTCGCCGATAGCCCGACGATGGGGATCTCGAGCGGCAGGTGGATGATGATTTCTTCCCAAACCGGCCCGCGGGCAACATCCTGCAGATAATGGATCTCATCCATTACCACCACGCCGAGACCCTCGAGCGCCCTCGAGTCCGAGTAGATCATGTTGCGCAAGACTTCCGTCGTCATCACCACGATGGGAGCTTCGCCATTGATGGAGTTGTCTCCGGTGAGTAGCCCGATGGCCTCGGCTCCGTACGCTTTGACAAAGTCGGTGTACTTCTGATTGGAAAGGGCCTTGATCGGCGTGGTGTAGAACGCCCGGGCCCCAGTTGCCAGTGCAGCGGCCACTGCCGCTTCCGCTACCAAGGTTTTGCCGGCGGACGTAGGCGCCGTCACTAGCACTGATTCGCGTTCGGCGATTATGTCGAACGCCCGCCGTTGGAAGTCATCGGCCTCAAAATCGAGCCCGGCGACGAAATCGTCAATCGCGGCCCGGGCAGTAGTCACTTCTTCAGAATGAAACGGATAAGCCAGATGGTGATCTCGTAGAGCAAGTAAAGGGGCACCGACAAAAGCATGAGCGTCCCGGGATCACCCGTCGGAGTAAGCACTGCGCCCACCGTCACGATGATCAATACCGCCCACCTGCGGCCCGACTTCAGTTGCCGAGAACTAACCACGCCTGCGGCACCGGCAGCGAAGAGAAATACCGGGAACAAGAAGGCAATGCCGAAGACGAGCAGGTAGCGGAAGGTAAACGTGAGATATTGGTTGACTCCTATCACCGGCGTCAACCGATCACCGCCGAAGCCGATCAGCCAGTCGTACGCCCGCTCCATCGTCCAGTAGGCAAACACGACCCCACCGATGAACAGGATCGCCAGCGAGATCACTATCGGAATCGCCCACCTCTTCTCCCGCTTAGATAGAGCCGGAATCACAAAAGCCCACAGCTGGTACAGCCAGATCGGTGAGGTGAGAACAACCCCGCCGAACAAAGCCACTTTCATGCTGACCGAGAAAGCTTCGCCGACCTCAAAGAACGCCAGCGTGTCCTCGCCGGTGGCACGTTCGTAAGGATCCACCAGGAGGTCGAGGATGGAGCTGCGAAAGATGAAAGCGACGATGGCCCCGACCACGACAGCTCCAGAAGCGATTAGGAGTCGACTGCGGAGCTCTTGCAGGTGCCCCAGCAAAGGCATCCGGGCATCCTTGGTCACGACTCTCCAGCTTCCTCGTCGTCGGCCGCACCGTCTGCTTCGGTCGCGTCGGTTGCTTCGGTCGGCTCAGATGTCTCAGGCGGCTCCACGTTGGCGGTAGGTTTGGACTCGGTCGGGCCGGAGATGATCTTCTCACCGAGCTTCTTGATCTCCTGCTCGGTTTCCCGGATCGGCTCCGTGACCTCCTTCATCTCACTTTGCAACGTCGACCAGACGTCGTCTGCCGTGTCTTGAAGGCCGCGGATAACCGACCCGGCCCGACGAAAGAACTCCGGGACCCTTTCGGGGCCAAAAATCAAAATTGCGATAAACGCAATGACAAGCAGCTCTGCGCTAGAAACTCCGAACACGCCCTGATGCTACGCCCCGGACGATGATTGCAACACACAACCGCCCCAACACCTGGGGCGGTTGTGCATGTTTGCTCGGGGGTTTAAGCGGCGCTGATCTCCCCAAGCCAGTCGTCAAGCGAATCCACGAACTCGCTGATCTCCGATTCGGAGACCACTTCGTCGATCACAGAGTATGGAACGCCGATGGCAAGCAGAATCGCGACGACTCGCTCATTGGCCGGCCGGTATTGCATCACTCTGCAGAAAGGACATGCGAATCCGTAACGTCCGGTTGCCATGGCTGGCGCCAGCTCGAGCGTTAGCTCGTCCGAGCCCAGCTCTACGTCTCCGCAGGCTGCGCAAGTGGTCTTGATGGTCGTCACTTTTCCCGTTTCCTGTTTCGGCTATGTGAAAATATCGGAGCGGCACCTGACCCCTTTGAGGGCTATTTGCACAAGTAGTCCGGAAGGGCTAGTCCCCTCGATAGCGCGCCTTGATGCGGCTGCGAAACTCATCGAGCAGGTCGGCGACCTCCTGACCTTCGATCAGCTCGGCGTCGGCTCCCAAACGCAGTAATAACCGGGCGGGCACCGCGGCATCCCCCGCGCTGAAGCGGATCACCCCGTCGCCGAGATCCTCCACCGGGTAGTAGTCGGCCACCCACTGAGCACGCGAGCCCAGACGGATAGTGGCGCGAATATCTTCCTCGGTAGGCGTGTACCTGACTTCAGGTGGTGGAGGCTCTGGGGGCGGAACGAACTTCTCCTTGGTGGTTCTGGCTTCCCTGATGCGATCCACTCGGAAGACCCGCTCCGCTTGCGCACTTCGACAGAAGGCCGAGAGATACCAATTCCCACTGGCAGAAAAAACCGACCATGGCTCGACAGTCCGCTCCGTCGTCTTCCCGGATCCCAAAGCGGTATAAGTGATTTCCGCGGCGAGGCCTTGTTCCGCATTCTCCCGTAGCAGCCCCACGAATTCCGGCTCCTTCAGGTCCACTACCAACGAGGCCTCGACGTCGGGCGCGACCACGCTACTCAGCTTCTCCACCGCTCTCGATAACGCAGGCGGCCCCTGGCCAGCTGAACTCAATGCCATGCCTGACGCCAGCAGAACGAGCGCCTCGGGTGGAGTTAGGCGCAGTGGGCGGGAAAAGTAATCGGCCATGTCCACCCATACCTCGTCGTCTTCCATGGTTGCATCTATTAGTTCTCCCGGGCCGTACCCCGGCAAACCGCACAAAAAGATGAGATTGAGATCATCGATCAGCTCTTTGCGGCGGTAGCCGAATCTTTGCGACACCTCATCCACCGACACGCCCGGGTGAGCTATGACGTACGGCAACATCGAGAGAATCCGGGTGAGGCGCATTGCGGTTTTGTTCGAGCTCATGCCTTTCCCTCTGCTCTCTCCAGCAAGCCCTCCCGCAGCTCCGGCGGTCCGATGACTTCGGCCTCATCAATGAATCCGAGGATCCAGCCAATGAAGGCGTCGGGATTGGCAACCGGAAGCTCCACTCGAAGAGACCCGTCCTGATTTTCGGTGATCTGCGCGTTGGCGGAGAGCTGTCGCCGAGCCCACCAGGCAACCTCACTATCGAAAACGACCTCGGCAAGCAGGTCATCGCTGCCCGCCTCCCACGGCGCGTCCGGAATTGACTGGTCGGCTCGAAACTCTTTGGGTCGTTCGAACGCATCCGCCTGCTGGCCGATCGTGAGGTTGCTCATCCGATCCACTCGGAAGGCCCTCACCTCGCCCTCGGCATCGCCGGTCAGATACCAGTGACCCCGCCGATGGACCAAACCATAGGGTGACACCGTCCGCGGCTTGTCCCGGTAATCGAAGCTGGCCTGGCGATGTTCCACTACGGCACCGAACAAGTCACCGAGTAACCCGAGCTCGTCTCCCAGGTTCGCGGCCAACGGGTCGCCCGCCAGGGTCCCAGGTGCTCCGCCTAACTTGAACAACGCTTCCGGACCTGAAGGCTGGCCTCCGAGCTGGACGACTTGGGCTGCCAGCCATAGCGCCGCTCGTTCTTCATCGGTCAGGCCAGGGTCGGGAAGCTGGTAGCCGCCTTCGGGCACAACGTATCCGAGGTCGACCGCCCAGACGTCAGTGGGCTGTAACTCCAATCCAATTCCCAACTGGCGCAGCAGGTCCTTGTCACGTTCGAACATGCGCCGAAACGCTTCATCCTCCGGCTGGTCGTATCCGGCGACCGTGTACCTGATCTCCTCAGCCGAAACTGGGCGCCCCACGGTCAGTAGGAACGCCAGCAGGTTGATGATTCTCTCTATCACCCGGCTCATGCGGGGATTATGGGCCAGGCTGGCCACAGAGACGTGGACCGTTGCCATCACGACGGGATACCACACAGGTGGTCAGATGGGAAGAGGGCCGTCAAAGCTCACCGGTCGGAGGCCGCCTCCAACTACCCTGTCGGCATGGATCGCCGCATCTTCGGTCTCGAAAACGAATACGGAGTCACCTGTACCCTCCGAGGGCAGCGACGACTGTCGCCGGACGAGGTGGCCAGGTACCTTTTCCGGCGGGTTGTCAGCTGGGGCAGATCGTCAAACGTTTTCCTCGAGAACGGCGCCCGGCTCTACCTCGACGTCGGCAGCCACCCCGAGTACGCCACCCCCGAATGCGACANNGCTGAGCGTCGGCTCGAGGAGGAAGGCATACGCGGAGAGATCTTCCTCTTCAAGAACAACACCGATTCGGCGGGGAACTCCTACGGCTGCCACGAGAACTACCTAGTCGGCCGCCACAATGACTTCCAACGAACGATCGACACCCTGATCCCATTTTTCGTGTCCCGGCAAATCTTCACCGGTGCCGGCAAGCTACTCCAGACCGCCCGCGGCACGGTTTACTGCATCGCTCAGCGCGCCGAGCACATCTGGGAGGGCGTGTCATCCGCCACCACCCGGAGCCGCCCGATCATCAACACCCGGGACGAACCTCACGCCGACGCCGAGCGCTTTCGGCGGCTGCACGTNNATCATCAACACGCGCGACGAGCCCCACGCCGACGCCGAGAAGTACCGCCGGCTGCACGTCATCGTCGGCGACTCCAACATGTCCGAGTACGTCAACTATGTCAAGGTGGGGAGCAGTGCGGCATTACTCCAGATGCTCGAGGACGAGGTGGTGTTTCGAGATCTGACTCTGGAAAACCCGATCCGGGCCATCCGTGAGATCAGCCACGACATCACTTGCCAGCGCAAAGTCAGGCTCCTCAACGGGCGCGAGCTCTCGGCACTGGAGTTGCAGCTGGAGTACATGGAGCGCACGGTCCGCTACGGCCAGACGACGGGTTTCCCCGCTCAGGTGCAAAAAGCGGTCGACATGTGGGAGCACCTTCTCACGGGCATCGAGAAGGATCCGCTCAGCTTGCATCGGGAGGTGGATTGGGTCGCCAAATACCATTTGGTGGAGCGTTACCGAGCCAAGCACCAGCTGCCTCTTGGATCAGGCCGCCTGGCGTTGCTGGATCTGGCCTACCACGACGTTTCCCGCCAACGGGGCCTGTTTTACCTACTGGAGAAGAAGGGCCTGGTGGACCGAATCATCACCGAGGCTGCAATCGAACAGGCAATTTCTCACCCACCCCAGACCACCCGGGCCAAGCTGCGGGGCGAGTTCATCAAGGCGGCAAAAGCGAAGAAGCGTGACTTCACAGTGGATTGGGTTCATCTCAAGCTCAACGATCAGGCTCAACGCACCGTCCTGTGCAAAGACCCCTTCAAAGCGGTCGACGAGCGCGTCGAGCGCTTGATCAACTCGCTTTAGTCGATCCCTGCGCCCCAACATTTCTCAAGCGTTCAATGGCACGCTCAACGCGAGGGCCCGCAAGCCGAGGTGATGCCGTTTATGTGCCGGTGGATAATTCTCATGTGACACTTGTGGGGGGTTTGGACCCCTTATGTAGTGAGACCTTGAGGATCCGATGCCGTCAAGAATGTTCAGCTCAGAGTTCGTGGCTTTCGTCACTGAGGTCGAACCAAAGTTGCGTCGCGCCTTGATCGCGACTTGGGGTCCGGATTTGGGTCGTGATGCGACAGCAGAGGCGTTGGTGTACGCGTGGCGTCACTGGAAGCGGGTCAAAGCGTTGGAGAACCCGGCCGGTTACTTGTACAGGGTGGGTAGGAACAGTATCAAGCCAGCCAAGCCGAGCCGGGTGCTGCATTCCGTTGATAACTGGTCTGAACCGTGGGTGGAACCAGGCCTTGAGGCCGGTTTGGGGACATTATCAGAGTCGCAGCGGATAACCGTAGTGCTCCATCACAGCTTCGGTTGGACCTATGACGAGATCTCCCAGGTGATGAGTGTCGGGGTGTCAACGGTGCGCAATCACTTAAGCCGGGGGATGGCCAAGTTGCGGGAGGCTTTGGAGGTGAAGGTTGATGATTGACCTCGAACGGCGTTTGATCGAATACGGTGACGAGCTCGATCGTCGAGTTGATCCAGTCAGTTTGTCTGAGCTCGCCGACCTACTCGACCACCACGCAGTCGTCGCTCCGGTTCGTTGGAAGCGACCCTCTTGGCGTGTAGCGGTGGTTGCCGCTGCGCTGATGTTAGTTGTGGTGGGGGGGCTCGCTCTGCTGACCACCGGGGGTGCGGATTCCGATCAGGTCGGGTCAGATGACAAGACGCTCCCTTCGGGTCCGGTAGAGCTGGCACCAGGGGAATGGGTTGTCGTTCCCGGCGGCGAGGTATTCGAGCGTTCGCATGTGGACGGACTGACATTCGGCCGAGAGGGCCTGGTTGCGGTGGGGGTGGAGAAGCTCGGCGTAGATCAACAGGCCGAGCCCTCACTGACCCTGGCGGGCGTGCTCAACGGTGATCCGGGGGAGCAGGCTGCAGTGTGGACCTCAGCGGACGGCACAGACTGGCTCCGCGTACCGCACGACCCAGAGGTGTTCGGAGTCAACGGCCGCCTCGCCGACGTCACCGCCACTGAGTCCGGTTATGTGATCGTGGGCGGCGCCGATGGCATTCCAGCTCTGTGGACATCAGAAGACACGGTTACATGGACACGGGTGCAAGCACCGTCTGAGGCGGCTGCGCTGGTCAGACTGTTGACGAACAACGAGGTCATCGTCGCCCAGGGCAGTGTTGCGGGTAGGGATCTCAACGAGCGTAGCATCTGGGTTTCCGCGGATGGAAAAAGCTGGGTCCATGTACCGGAGGTGGCCTGGTCGAACCCACCGATAATGGCAGCCGGTCCCTCTTTCGTCATCCTCGGGGAAGCTCGCGAGTGGATCGATCAGGACCAAACGCAAACCTGTGAGCCAGTGGTTTGGACCTCGCCCGACGGAATGGAATGGGAATCTCACCGACCAACTGGGGACCTTTTCGCGGGTGAAGGCTGTGCAGCGCTACCCGGCATGGCCATGACATGGTTGAACGACTCGCTTATCGCCGTGGCCGCCGGTAGCGCGTGGACCTCCTCGGACGGCGTTGCCTGGGTCATGCATCCCGCGTCTCATGGCGCGTTTGGGGGTGTTGTAACACTCGAGGGGGAAACCCCTCCCGTAGCTGAGGTCAACGGACTGGCAAGCAGAACTAACAGTTTGGTGGCGGTCGGGAGAGTTACGTCGGAAGATGGAGAAGTCGGTTCGATCTGGACCTCCACCGACGGCACCAGTTGGAGCGGCGTGCCCCATGACCCGGCTTTGTTCGGACCAGCTGGAGATAGCAGTGGGTTACGTGAGGTCGTGACTACAGCGGATGGGTTTGTTGCAATGGGGTCCCTCACGAAGGAGGCACCGTGGTGTGAGATGTTCGGCCGATCCACGTGTGGCCACGTCACAACCTGGATATGGGTAGAACCGGGGTCCTAGCGGCTTCAGTTCCAAAACCACCCACCAACAAGCCGAGCGCTTCGCGCGAGGCACCAGAAACCATCCCCCAAGGCGGCAGCAGTCCGAGCCGGATGAGGGACGCCCCGGGTTGTCCGGGGCGTCCTCGTCAACAGCCGATTCGCGGCGCTACGGCACCGGAGTCGGACAGTCGTCGGGGGCGACAGAGTCCGTGCAAGTGATGCGCCCCTGAATAGCAGGCGAGATCGGTGTATTGGCCGTCACGTACTCAGCCACGACCTGATCCATCAGCTCCCGCGTCGTGGCACTGCCGATGTCAACCGGGTACCCATCGCCACCGGCGGCCATGAAGTCATTCTCGGCCAACGTGTACGAGCTTCCGGCGGTCAAGTCGACCGCATCGGAGGAACAAGTGCCGTCCTCGTTCTGGAACACGACGCTCGTCACCCGCGAGCCCACCGCGGCCGCGATGTCGTATGTGAAGCACATTCCAGACACCTGGGCGAACCGCCCGCTGACACCAGGCATGGCTGACACGCCCCGCTCGAGGTGCTCCTTGAGTTCGACGCCGGTCACGTTCAGGGTGACGACCGAGTTGCCAAATGGAAGCACAGTCAACACTGAACCGGCTGTGATCTCATGATCACCGCCGTCGGGCGGCGGGCAGAAGTCGGTCGCAACATCCACCTCGGGGCATGTCAAGTCGGCTCGCAGACCACCCGAGTTCGTAATCGCGAAGTCGGTTCCATACCTGTCTCGCATCGCGTCAGTGACCACATTTCCTACCAGCGATTCGCACGTGCGCCCAGCATCCTGGCCACATTCGTCTGCCCGAGGAATGAAAACGGTGGATTGGCCAATCACCTGTCCGAGAATCACGTCAAGCTCAACCCGCAGTGGATCGAGGAGCGCGAGAACCTCCGGATCGGGAGTGACGGCATCACTCACCGCCGGGATGAATTCGACCGACTTGGAGAGCACTTGCGCAGGGCTTTTGCGTCCGCTCCCGGGCATGACCTCCATATCGACCCTGGCGTAGGTGACACCCCTGCTGAGGTTCTCAACGACGAGAGCACCGTTGATCACGTCGGAGAACTCGACATCGGTGTGGTCGCCGACAATGAGGTCGAACCCGTCCACACCCTCGGCCAGGTCGATGATCGGACCGGTTGGATTGCCGCTCTCGTCTTCACCGGTAATGCCCATGTGAGCCAGGAGGACGAAAACCTCGGCGCCGCGTTGAGCGGCCTGGGCGCGTGCCTCGTTGGCCGCAGCAATCGGGTCGGTTACCTCGATCGTTCCGAACGATCCAGGAAACACGAGCGTGGGGGCCTCGGGATTTGTCACTCCGATGACCGCAATTTTGATGCCGGCGACGTTGAAGATGTCGAACGGCTTGACCTTGGTCAGGTTGTCCTCGATGTTGTCCAGGTTGGCCGACAGATATCGGTAGCGATCTCCCGGTTCGCTGCCGTTGTTGGCTATGTCGATCATCCTCTGCAGATGGTCGATCCCCCTGTCGAAGTTGTGGTTTCCAAAGGTACCGGCATCGAGCCCCATTATTCGCTGCGCTCGCACGGCCGGTTCTTCGTCGAAGAAGTTCGACAAAGGCGGCGTGGCACCGAAGTCGTCCCCGGCGGTGAAGATCAAGGTGTTGGGGTTGTCTGCCTCCTCCATTTGGAAGTATGTCGACAGCTCAGCAGCCCCTCCGAAATTGCCCACGGGGAACACGAACCGTGGATCGAGCTGGCCATGCCAGTCCGAGTACGTCAAGAACCGGAGGCTAACCGGCCCGTCTGTGTTGTGGGTTGCGGAAGCACCAGTCGGTGCGAGTAATGCCGCGACGAGGGCAAAAACGGCAGCCAGCCGCGCCCATTTCAAGACCCTTTTCCAGGAATCCAAGAGTTCCTCCTCCCAAGGTTGCCCAAAACTCCTATATGAGTTCTAGCAGAATACCACCAAAAGTGACGAGGCCAGCAAGATTGCGCTACTACGCGTGATTGCAGTACCTGAGGGGGAAGGTGGCCGAAGAGCCAGACCCATCAATATCGGTACCGGCCAGACACGGCCACCGAAGGCCGTGCGCGTCACCGGCGTGCCTTATGCTCATCCGCTGCGGGCTGCGGTGATTTCTTCGGCACTCAGTCGCCGGAACATGCGGCGACCATTGGTGCGATCGAGCACGGCTGCTTCCCAGTCCTCCGGACCGATCGCCTTCTGCTCGACAGCTTCGAACGCTTCCGCCGTGAACTTGATCGCGTCGTTGAGGCTGCTGTTCTCCTGGTAGCGATTGTCGAGCTCGTTGGACAGTTCATCCTCGTGCCCGCCGATTGCACAGAATCGGGCCTCGTCGACGAGCGTTCCGTCATAGCGCACCCGAAACAGCCTCGTGTCGTCTGAGGTCTCGCCCACCTCGGCAATCAATATTTCGATCTCATACGGCTTGACGCTCTCGGTAAAGACCGCTCCCAGCGTCTGGGAATAAGCGTTAGCAAGGCTTTTGGCCGCGACATCGTCCCGACCGTATGAGTAACCCTTGAGGTCGGCGTGGCGGATGCCGGCGACCCGCAGTGCCTCGAACTCGTTGTACTTGCCCACCCCGGCGAAGGCCATCCGGTCGTACAGCTCACCAATCTTGTTGAGCGCCCGGCTTGAGTTCTCCGCCAGCATCACGACACCGTCGGCATACTCGGCCGCAATGATCGAGCGCCCCTTGGCGATACCCTTCTGGGCAAACTCCGCTCGATCTTTCATGAGTTGTTCCGGAGGAACGTAGAAGGGCATCGTCATGTCTGGTCCTCCACGACGTTCTGAGACAGGTCGGCAATATGGGCTTCGTCGACCTCGTTATATCCGGCGGCATTCACGACAACGGCGGTGGGGTAGATCTCTCGGCGCAGGTCGGGACCACCGGTGGCCGTGTCCTGCTCGGCAGCGGCGGTGATGGCCGCGATGGCGTTGCGAAGGGCTTCGTCCGCCGAGGCGCCATCGGCGTACACAGACCTTAGGAAAGCCTTGGCCTCGCGGCCGCCGGATCCTGACGCCGCGAAGTCTTCTTCCTCGTATCTTCCACCCACGACGTCATAGGTATAGAGCCGGCCTTCGTCGGCGATCTCATCGAAGCCACAGAAGAGGGGCACCACAACCAGGCCTTGAAAGGCCATTGGAAGTTGCTGGCGGACCATCCGGGCAAGATGGTTTGCCTTTCCTTCCAAACTCAGACGGGAGCCCTCGAGTTTCTCGTAGTGCTCCAGCTCGGTCTGAAAGAGCTTCACCATTTCCATCGCCAGACCGGCGGTGCCGGCGATAGCGACCGCTGAGTAGTCGTCGGCCGGGTAAACCTTCTGGATCCGTCGATGGGCAATGGAGTGGCCTTCTGTGGCCCTGCGGTCACCGACCATCACCACCCCTTCCGCGTATCGCAGAGCCAAAACAGTGGTCGCCTCAGGTGCCGCCAGGGCCTGGGCCGTGCTCTCTGTTAGGTCCCACTCGGGCGCCAGGCTGT
>JABAHO010004163.1_pt1 | contig 29170 bp, 34 predicted proteins | sample 7062071 | NCBI WGS metagenome assembly JABAHO01 (sample SAMN14534356, study PRJNA622989) | marine sediment metagenome | biome: marine biome [ENVO:00000428]; feature: marine pelagic biome [ENVO:01000023]; material: deep marine sediment [ENVO:00002113] | place: India: Gulf of Kutch | collected...
ACGTCGTCGCGATCGCGTACGAGACGATCCAGAACCCGGACGGCTCCTTTCCCGTGCTCGCGCCGATGAGCGAGGTGGCGGGCCGGCTGGCGGCACAAATCGGCGTCTCGCTCCTCCAGCGCGACCAGGGCGGCAAGGGCATCCTGGTGGGCGGGGTCCCCGGTGTGTCCCGGGGCAAGGTGTGTGTGGTCGGGGGTGGAATCGTCGGGATCAACGCGGTGCGGATCGCGCACGCCCTCGGCGCCGAGGTCGACGTGCTCGACNNGTTTGAGTTACATCTACGACCTCTTCCAGGGCGAGCTCAACACGCTCTTTTCCAACGCCGCCAACCTCGAGCGCTCGGTCCGAAACGCGGACCTCGTGATCGGCGCCGTCTATCTGAGCGGTCGTCGCGCGCCGACCCTGGTGACCGAAGCGATGGTGGCGTCGATGGACCCCGGCTCGGTCATCGTCGACGTCGCCGTCGACCAGGGCGGCTGTATCGAGACGGTTCGGGTCACGACCCACTCCGATCCGACCTATCGCCTCCACGACGTCATCCACTACGGGGTGGCGAACATGCCCGGGGCCGTCCCCCGCACCTCGACCTTCGCGCTCACCAACACCACGCTCCCCTATCTCCAGCTTCTCGCCGAGTGCGGCGTGGAAGAGGCGTTGCGCCGCGATCCCTCTCTGGCGCTCGGCACCAACGTCTGGCGGGGCGAGTTGGTGTGCGAAGGGGTGGCGGACGCCCACGGTCTTCCCTTCGCCGCGTTGTCGCGCTTCCTCTAGACCGAGCCCGAGCCCGAGCCCGAGCCCGAGCCCGAGCCCGATGGCTCGGGTGTCATCGGCGATGTACTGTGGCCGACGGAGGGGGAAGCAGGGGACGAGGTACGAGTCCGTGGTAGCCCCCGATGTTGTGATTGCCGGCGCCGCCAAGTGCGGGACCACCGCTCTGGCCGCAGCACTCGGTGCCCATCCGGACTTCACCCGCGGTCGGATCAAGGAGACCGCGTTCTACGCCGGGATCGAGCCCAACCGCCGGGGCCCGCTCGCCGCCGAGTTCAACGCGGCGCTCGTGACGACCCAGGCGGCGTACGACGCAAACTTCGTCGACGCGCGCGGCCGTCGGCTACTCGACGCCTCCACCGACTACCTCGCCAACCCGGGGTCCGCGGAGCGGATCCGCGCGGCAAACCCGAAGGCGTTGATCATCATCGGTCTTCGTCACCCGGTTCGGCGCGCGTGGTCGGAACATCTCCACCTGCTGCGCAGTGACGCGGAGCCCCTCGGCTTCATGGACGCGCTACACGCCGAAGAGCAACGCGTCGCGCAACGCTATATGCCGCTCTTCCACCATGTGGGGCGCTCTCTCTATGCCCCCGGCATCAAGGCCTTCCACACCGCGTTTGGTCGCGAGCGCGTCTATATCTATCTCCACGAGGAGCTTCGAGCGAAGCCCGATCGCATCACCGGCGACCTGACGGAATTTCTGGGGGCCAGCGAAGCAATCCGGATGGTCGGCGACTTCAACATCGGGGGTGCTCCGAAGTCCGCGTTCATAAACCGAGCCCTGCGCGGCAAAACAGGGCCGCTCTATGCATTGCGCAAGACGCTCTCCAGAATGCTCCCGCCTGCCGCAAAGCGCCGTATCCGCGACGGCCTCGATTCCGTGAACCTCGACCGCTCGCTCGCCGTGAGCGAGGACGCACATCGGTGGATCATGGACCGCGTGGCGGAGGACCTGGCCGAGGTAGAAACGCTCACCGGCCGCGACCTGTCCGCCTGGCGCGCGCCGTGGTCGCCGGCGACATGACCGCCGACTCAGGCGCTCCGCTCGCCGGTCGTGCAACCTCCTGCAGAGCGAGCCGGGTCGCCTGCCGGGTCGCGACCGGGCGCCGGGGGTGGCCGGGCTGTCGCCGCGCGCCCACCCTCCGGTGTGGGCCGGAGCTCGGGGGGTGAAACCGCGGGGCCCATCCGGCATCTACACGACGGGGAAGTCCGGGCCTCATCTCCCGGCCCCACCCTTCGCGACCACCGCAGGGACGAGGGCGTCAGCATGAATCGACTCAGCATCGGAGAGGTCGGTCGCCGCGCGGGCATTGCGCCGTCCGCCATACGCTACTACGAGAGCGAAGGGCTCCTGCCCGACCCCGCGCGCCAGAGCGGGAGACGGGTGTTCGACGCCTCGGTCCTCGAGCGGCTCCGCGTGATCGACCTGGCCAAGCGTTCGGGATTCACGATCGCCGAGATCCGCCATCTGCTGGGTGGATTTTCCGCGGAAACCCCGCCCGGGGCGCGGTGGAGAGCGCTCGCATCGTCCAAACTCACTGAGCTCGAGACACGCATCGCGGAGGCGGAGCGGATGCGCGCGCTGCTCGAGGTGGTGGTGCAGTGCGAGTGCCCCTCGTTCTCGGACTGCTCCAAAGCGCTCGGCCCCTCTTGACTTGATGTGCACTTGAACCGGTAGCCTCCCTCCATGGCCGAGCACCGGGATCGCCATAGCGCCCCCACCGACGCGTCCTTCTGCACACTCTCGAGCTCCGACTACGCGGACCGGGCCCGCTGGGTGCGCGAGGAGCTGCTGCCCCACGCCACGAACCGGATCGAGACCGCCACTGGGATGGACCTGCTCTTTCCGGATCGCGAACGCTTTGGAGCCACCCTCCGCGACTTCGTCGAGCACGAGCGGAGCTGCTGCGCGGGCCCGGTGCGCTTCGAGACGCGCCGGGAGCCGGAGGGATGGGTGCTCGAGGTGACCGGCGCGCGCCTCCAGGGGAGCACCCTGGAGATCATGCCGCCGGAGCGCGCGCGGAGGGCCGCGGGGCTGCGTCGCCTCCTGGCGGCCGGGGGCGTGGGGGCCGTCGGCTCACTCGCGCTGTTCTGCGGCGTCCCCCTCGCGGTCGCCGCACTGGGCGGCGCCGCGGCGGCAGCGCCACTGCTCAGGCTCGACCACCCCCTCGTGATTGGCACGGGGGCCGTCGCCCTCTCGCTCGGGGTCTGGGCCTATTGGCGGAGGCGCGAGCCCTCTTAGGGACCGTGCGACGAGAACACCTCGCTGCTGCCGTCTTTGCGGAAGCCCAGGACGTCGTAGGCCTCCGGGTTGGGGCCCTCCATGCCCGGCGATCCGATGGGCATCCCGGGTACGGCGATCCCCGCGTAATCCGGTTTCTCTTTCAGCAGCCGCGTGATGTCCGAGGGCGGAACGTGTCCCTCCACGATATAGCCCCCGACCTCGGCGGTGTGACAGGAGTCGAGCTTCCGCGGGATGCCCCGCGCGGCTTTGATTTCCGAGAGCTCCTGTGTGTCGTGCGCCACCACCTCGAAACCGGCGGCTTCGAGGTGTCGGATCCAGCCATTGCAACACCCGCAGGTCGGGGATTTGTAGACCGTGACGACCCGGTCTTCGGCGGCAACGGCGGTCTGCTCACAACCCGTCGCGAGCGGGAGGAGTGCAGCCAGGAGGAGAGATAGACAACTCGAACCGAGGAGTGCGCGTCGCGTGTACATGTGCGGGAGAGTAGTGCGTGGGTCGTGCGGAGGCCCGCCGGCGCCACCCGGCGAAATCCCGAGGCACCGCCCGCGGGCGCAGTCGGCCGATCGCCGAGGCTCGGAAGGAAACGACGGGTCGCGCCCGGTACGTTGTGACCGCGCGTCTGCCTCTCCGCGGGATCGGGTGGAGCGGTGTGGTGGGCCCGGGGGGTGCGATGGACCCGACATGGTTGTGGCTTTTGCTCTCCGGCGTACTGATGGCGGTGGGGCTCGTCGGTCTGGTGCTTCCGGCGATTCCGGGTTCCGGGTTCATCCTCGCCGGAATCGTCTTGGCGGCCTGGGCCGAGGATTTTGTCCATGTCGGGCGCGGTACGCTCATCGCCGTGGCGGTGCTCGCCGCTCTCACCTACGCGGTCGATTTCGCGGCGGGCGCGCTCGGCGCCAAGCACTTCGGCGCCTCACGACGCGCCGTGGTGGGTGCAGCCATCGGTGCCGTGGTCGGTCTCTTCATGGGGCTCGTGGGGATCCTCGTCGGCCCCTTCGTCGGTGCCGTCGTCGGCGAGTGGACCCTTCGGCGAGAGCTCCACTCGGCCGGGCGCGCCGGGATCGGCACGGCGCTGGGGCTCGCCGTGGGGGTCGCCGCGAATCTCGCCCTCGGTCTGTCGATGGTCGGGCTCTTCGTCCTGGCCCGCTTTTTCTAGCGAGTTCGCGTCGCGCCGGGTCGCCGCGTCCGGCTGGTGAGCTGCGCTCCGGCGTGTCCCGCGAACCGTGGCGATCGCGTGTGGATTTGCGCGAACACGACACCTCACGGGGTTCTTCCCGGAACCGTGACGCGCCGCCCTCGCCGGTCCGGCCGGAGTCGCTTGGCTATTTCCCCGCGTCCACGGCGGCTACGAGCTCCATGAACGCGGCGTCGATGCACGTCGCATTCGGGTAGCCCATGTCCTGAAGGGTCTTGGTCGCAAGCGCGGCCCGGTTGCCGCCCGCGCAGTAGATCAGAATATCCTGCTCCGGGCTCGAACAGATGCCCGCGATCTTCGATTCCAGGATGCCGCGTGGAACGAGCTCCGCACCCTCGATGACACCGAGGTTGTGCTCGTTGGGCTCCCGCACGTCGATCAAGAGCAGATTCGCGCGCTCGCGGATCTGCTTGGCGGCTTGCTCCGCATCACAGGTGCGGATTTGACTCTTGGCTTCTTTGATGAGTTGCTCAGCGGTCGTGGGCATCTCGTCCTCCGGTGGGGGGGTGGTGGGTCGTGAGCTAGGAGCGCCGGCCGAAGCCGACACAACGGGAAATTCGGGACACACCCGCGCGATGATTCGCTCCAGTTGCGGGGGGATACTGGCGAGTGCAACCAGGACGCCCCGTTCACGGGCGGAGTCGAGCGACGTTTTGAGAATGAAGGCACCGGAGAGATCGAGGCGACCGAGCCCCGATAGATCGATGACCAGGTGGCGCAGACCCGCACGATTCAACAGGTGACGATTGAGGTTCCTCCGGAAGGCGGGAGCGGACGCGAACCACATCACGCCCATCGGACGAAGCGTCAATGTCCCGTCGGCGAAGTCGGCCTGGATTTGCTGGCCACCTTCTCTCCACAGGTGCACCGCGACGGCCACCGCGATTCCGACCACGACGGCGATCTCGACGCGCGGGGCGAAGAAAAGCGTCATCCCGAGAGTCACTGCCGCGATCGCCGCCTGCAGGCGACTGAAGCGCCAGAGCTCGATCAATGGCGCCGGATTGAAGAGCGACCGGATCGCACTCAGGATCGCCATGCCAAGGACGGCCTTGGGAAGGGGGGCCAGCAGAAACGCGAAGGGAAGCACCGCAAACACGGCGAGGCCGGTGATGCCACCCGAGCGCCTCGTCTTCGCCCCGGCGAGGTGATTGACGGCACTCCTCGAGAACGACCCCCCGACGGGAAAGCCGCCCGAGACGGCGGCGGCAACGTTGGCGGCGCCCTGGCTGACGAATTCCTGGTTGGGGTCCCAGGCTCGTTGCTCACGCTCCGCAAAGGTCTGCGAAATCGAGGCCGCTTCCGCGAACCCGACCAGCGCGATGACGGCGCCCGGTAGGATGAGCTCCGGAACCTTTGCCCAGGGAAGCTCCCAGGGGATCTCGGGAAGCCCGGCGGGAATCGGGCCCACGCGCGTGCCCTCGTAGCCCACCACCAGCGAAATTCCGACGGCGGCAATCACCGCCAGCAGCAGCCCCGGAAAGATGGGGTGGATGAGACGCCCGCCGCCGATGAACGCGATGGTCATGGCGCCAAATCCGATCGATTCCCAGTCCCAGAGCGAGGGCGCAAAGAGTGCCTCAACGGCGCGCTCGAAGATGCCACCCAGCTGTGGAGCCACACCCAGGATCGCCGGGATCTGAGAACTCCCGATCAAAATCGCGGCACCGAGTGTGAATCCGCGAAGNNGCCCGCGAAGCCAAGGCTCCGTAGGTCAGGAGCGCCGTGAGCGCGACGGGGCCGGTCTGGAGCCACGGCGAAGAAGCGAAGGCGGCCGCGACGAGCGGGGGGAGTGCCGCCGCGTAGAGGCCGCGAACGGGAGGCATACCCGCAAGTTCCGCGTAGGCGAGCGATTGAGGGATCAGGATCAGCGCCACCGAGACCCCCGCGACGAGGTCGGCGACCGCCGGGTGGGAGCCCTTCTTGCCGCGAACGGCGCTCACGCCGCGTTCGGCGCGGCCGCACCGATCCGTGCGAGGACACGTCGCATTTCGCCGGCGCGTCGGAGCCAGGGTTCCGTGGCGTGACGGACGCCCGGGCTCGCGCTTTCCCGGATCGACTCGAGTTCCGCAACCCAGGAGTCGAAGAGAGCCTGGGCGTGACCGGCGAGGGTGTCGAGAGTGCCGTAGCGAGCGGCCGATTGGAGCGCGTTCTCGAGCAACAGGGCGCGGTGACCAAACCCCGTGGGCGCCCGGGCGCCCCGCGCGAGCAGAGAGATGTCGTGGCGACTCAGGTGAATCCCCGCAACCGAGGGTGTCGCGAGGGCTCGCGCAATCGCCCGAAGGTCCGTTTCGGTCGCGTCGAGATCGGGGAGCGGATCCAGACTCCAATGCGTCGAAGTGCACTCTCCCAGAGACTCCCGATGGTGCAGCACCAACTCCAGGACCTGAGTCCCGAGCGCCCGAGGCCACATTGCTTCGAGACGACCCATGGCGGACGACCAGGCCGGCAACCACCGCAGCAGGTGGTCGTCGAGCAGGCCGCGCGCGGCGTCCTTCGCCCGCTGCACCTGGATCCCGGAATCCCCCGCTTCCGCGGCGCTCAGGTGCGCGAGCGCCCGCAGGAGGGTCGCGAGGTGATCGACCTCCGGACCCGAGGCGCTGGGCTGGAATCCGAATTTCGAATAGGTCTCCACCAGTTCGCCCGCAACGGACCCCGCCTGTGCACTGCGGTGCAGAAACACGCCGGCGAAGGGGAAGACCTGCATCGTCACCGCCGCCGTGTGGGTCGCCGCGAGCTCATCCGATTCGGCCTGTGCGAGGGCGGGCCCGAGGATCGGGCTCGCGGAGGCGCCCTCGTGGAGACGCTCGGTCGGGCCCCATTCCACCAGATCTGCGAGGAGGCAGTAGGCCCCAACGCGGAGGTGCGCGTCGCTCTCACTCACCCCGAGGTCGCCCCCACGGCCGTTCGGGTAGCCGATAGGCTTCGCGCGTCGGTTTGAGGGGGCGATTCAACCAGTAGGGACGTCGCAGACCGTCCGGGCTGTGGTCGACCGCCGAACGGGCGAGCGCGAGCCACTCGCGATACACCGCCATCGATTTTCGGGTGTCCACGAAGACATCGCCGTGCTGCTCGCCCGGCTGGGCCTTTCGAACGGACAACGCCTTCTGGTGCCAACAATGGGCCCCCGAGACCGGGTCGGGATGAACCGCGTGGGTGAGATTCTGGTGCACGCCGACGTCTTCCCACCACACGCGACTCGTATCCGGATCGTTCGACTTCCACGCCCGCGCCCCGTGGACCACGCGGAGCTCGTGCTCGCCGGCCCCTTCCCCTTCGAGGGTCACGAGGTTCGACATGCCTTTGCTGACCCCTTCCGATTCCGCGAGTCGCCAACGGCCCAGGTGGTGACTCATCGCGACGATCCCGGGTTTGATCCCGTTGGTGACCCACACGCGGTCGACGAACCAACCGATCTCCGTCTCGACCCGAATCAGATCGCCGGTGACGACACTCAGGCGATCCGCGTCTTCGGGATGCATCCAGATCGGATTCTTGTGACTGATCTCGTACAGCCATTTCGCATTCGCGCTGCGGGTGTGAATCAAGGTCGGGAGCCGAAAGGTGGGAAGAAGCAGCATCTCGCCCTTCTCCCGATCGATTTCACTGGNNGGGATCACGTAGTCCTGTTCGGGCCATCCCCATTCCGCAAGCGTCGGGCTGAACAGCTCGAGCCGGCGGCTCGGCGTCGCGAAGCCCTGCAGGCACTCCCCGTCGACCATCACCCCAATCGGCGACCCGGAGCCATTGGTGACGACTCCGTCCTCGCGGCGCTCGAAACCGGTCGGGAGCTTCACCTTGGATTCAAAGGGCGTGAACTCATCCTTCGAGACTTCGAAGGCGCCGTATTTCCGCATGTACTGAAGTGGCGTCAGGCCCTCTTTTTCTGCCGTTTCGGGGAGGCCGGGAACACTGTGCTCGAAGATCCAGCCGAAATATTCGTCCAGGNNCCATCCGCTCCATAGCGACTCTGCGAACCGGTTGTCGGAACCCGAGCCAAGAGCTCTGATGGGTCTCCTGGCTCATCAGGTCATGGCGTTCTGCGCCGTGGCCCATGGGGAGCACGTAGTCGGCGAACCACGCGCTCTCGTTCCACGTCGGCGTCAGCGCGACGTGCAGCTTGATCTTCTCCTCGTCCCGCAGCGCGTCGAGCCACATGAAGCCGTCGGGGTTGATCCACATCGGGTTGTAGACGCGGGTGAAGTAGACGTCGATGTCGCCCCGCCCTTCCTCCAGGAAGTGCGGCAAGAGGAACGACATCTCGTACATCGCGAGTGGCCATTCGTGTGGGAGGTGCAGTTCGTTCCACGCATCGAAGCCGGAGGGTTGCGAGTGCGCCTTGGGGACGAATTTGTTCCAGCTGTTGAGCGCGGTCCCGCCCTCGGTTCCGACGGATCCAGTCAGGACGTTCAGAAAGAACATCGAGCGGGCGACCTGCCAACCCCCGCGGTTCCCCATGGTGGCCGCGCGCCAGGTATGGGCGGCCAGGCGGTCACCCGCATCCGCGATGATCTGGGCCGCCTCCTCCATCCGCTCGAGCGGGACCTGCGCTTCGTCGGCTGCCTTCTTCAGCGTGAAACGCGAGTAGATGCATTTGAGGAGGCGGTCGAAGTCGTCGAAGTCGTGCTTGCCGGAGCGCTTCCGCTTCCCCTGTGCTTGTTCCGCGATTTCCCACGCCTCCGATCCTTTGACGAAGGACGGCGCGTGGTCGAGAAAGCTCTCCCAGTTCACCCAGCGGCGGACGAACTCTTTGTTGTAGCGATCGTTCTGGATCAGATAATTGGCGAACGCCAGGATTACCGCGGTCTCCGTGCCGGGCCACGTCGGCAACCACACATCGCTGCGNNGGCCCAGAAGGCGTACCCCGCTCGCGCGCCGGCGGAACAGATATTGGTGTGGCTGTTGTGTCCGTCGACACCCCAGGACTGGATCGTCCGGTTCACGAAATGGTCTTCACCGGGCCGACCCACGTGATACACGATGCCGTCGCGACGCCGCTCCCGGCTCGCACGCATCTTGCCGGCGATGTCGTCGAGGGCCTCGTCCCAGGTGACCCGTTTGAATTTCCCTTCTCCGCGTTTTCCCACCCGTTTCAGCGGGTAGAGGATCCGTTCGGGGTCGTAGATCTGATTGTGGGTGGCGGGCCCTTTGGCGCAGTTCCGGCCGCGGCTCCCGGGATGCGCGGGATTTCCCTCGAAGCGCTTGATGTCGAAGGTCTCGCGGTCGACATAGGCGAGCAGCCCGCACGCGCTTTCGCAGTTGAAACAGATGGTGGGAACGAGCGTGTAGCGGCGCGCCTTTTTCCTCGGCCAGGCACGCGCGTCCCACTCCACCCAATCTTCCCAGTGTTCGGGAGGCGGATACTGACTCATCCGCCCGTCGGGGTGGCGCACCTCGAGGAGGCTGACCGGCTCGGCGTCGGCGTCCGCGAACTCCGGTTGCGCGATTTCCTCCGCGTCGGCGGCGCGATGCAGGGTCGGGGGCGCGACTTTGGCGAAGTCGCGAAGCCGGGACAGGAACGTGGTCGTTTCGGTTCGGGAAGAAATGGCGGCGCCCTCGCTACGAATTGGGAACTTCTTGCGGCGCCATCACGAACGCGTGCTCGTACCAGTAGANNCGACGGCCCCGACGTGCATCCAGGCGATGTCGGGCAAGAGAAAACCCATGGGGATGAGGTGCCCGATCACGACGGAGCCCATCCAGAACTGTTTGGCGTAATGCCCGTGCGAGATCTCGTGTGCGGCCCGCGCCGCGACCTCACTCGCGTGCGGCATGCCGAACTCACCGAGGAGCGTGATCACGAGGTCGAGCACCAGGGCGATTCCGAAGATCCACCGGGCGGCCCCGATCAGATCGCCGGGAGCACCCGCCACGAGACCGACCAGGAGGAGGGTCGCGGCGCCCATCATCGCGGCCTGTACGAGTAGGTGGAAGGGGAGGAGCGGGCTCTGCCACAGGTCGCGTCCCTCGGCCTGACCGAACAGAAACNNGAAACGCGGTGTACACCGCCGCGAGGAGACCGAAGAGCGTGCCCACGACCAGGAGGGGGAGTCGGACTGGATCCGCCCATCCGACGATCCACCCCAGGTGCTCTGCGCTTTCCACTGCCCACCAGAGGCCGCCGATCGTGGAGAAGCCGATCAAGCCGATGGCGCCCCGTGCGAGCCAAGAACGCAGCTGGGGCCTCAGCACGATGTAGAAAAACCGCTCGGGACGGTCGAGGTCGAACACCAGCAGCGCCGTCGTCAACAGCATTCCGACGACCGAGGCGAGACCGACACCGACCGCGGTCGGGGCGTGGAAGGGAAGTCCGGCGAGCCAGAGCAGCGCGGCCACGATGAACACCCCCGCCCCGATCGCCTTGGTCACCAGGTACGCGGGGACCGGCCAGTGCCAGGGGACCCGGTGCTGGGCGTTGTACCCGACCTGAACCATGTGCTCGGCAACCCGCCCGGCGCCGATTTGAATGGGTCCGCCGGCGGGGAGGCCCTGGGGTTCCGGCGCGCGAAGCGCGGCACCGCGGCGGTTGGTCTGGGCCTTCGGCTTGTCGCGGAGGAAGGAGCGGTGCAACGAACCGTTCGCCGTGTTCCCCTCGCCGCTGTGGAGAGGTTCGACGTCCGCCCACACAAAGGACTCCGGTGTGCGCTCCGTAGCCGTCGGGACCAGATTCACCGCCGTCCCATCGACGTAGAAGAGCTTGGGGGCCGTCCCTTGTTCGGGTTTGCGAACCGAAGTCTTCTCGCGGCCCAGGATCTCGCTGATCTCGGACTCCGGGTCGTCCATGTCACCGGCGATGATCGCATGGGTGGGGCACACCACCACGCAAGCCGGTTCGAGCCCCCGGTCGGTGCGGTGCGAACAGTAGTGACACTTGGCCGCCGTGTTCGTTTCGGGGTCGATGTGGATGGCGTCGTAGGGACACGCCTGCATGCACGCCTTGCAGCCGATGCACATCTCGTTGTCGAACTCGACGATTCCATCGTCGCGCTGATACATCGCCTGCGTCGGACAAATCCGGACACAGGGCGGATTGGCGCAGTGGTTGCACCGCGTGACCTGGAAATGGCGTTGGGTATCCGGCCACTCACCGGATTCGGTGTATTTGACCCACGTCCGATAGACGCCGAGCGGCACGTCGTTTTCGGCTTTGCACGCGGTCGAGCAGGCGTGGCAGCCAATACAGGACCGATTGTCGATGACGAACCCGAAATTCGTCATCAGATCCCTTCACCCATCCAGACCTCGGCATCCTGGCGGCCGAGCTCGTCCATCACCTTGGCGACGGCACCCTGAACGGTCGCCGGGACCTGGATTCCCGACTCGAGATTGGCCGGAACCGCTTCGTCGATTCGCTTCGGATAGGCCAGATCGAGCGCATTCATGATCGCCTCGAATTGATGTGCGGTCTTCCCCGCGCCGAGCCGGCCGTTGTATTGCTTTTCTTCTTCGACGGTCGTCAACATCCGCCCTTTGTAGTCGTGACCCGGGTAGAGCACGGTGGCCGCGGGAAGGCTCAGGATCTGGTCCTGCACCGACTGATAGAGCGTCCTCGGGTTGCCCTGCTGGAAGTCGGTGCGCCCGCAGCCGCGGATCAGCAGCGCGTCGCCGGTGAACGCAACCCCCGCTTCGTGGCATACGAAGGTCATGCAGCCGCTCGTGTGGCCGGGTGTCGCGCGCGCCTCGAGGGTGTGCGAGCCGAACTTCACCTCGTCTCCGTGTTGGAGCTCGACGTCCGCGTTGGCCACCCCGGCCNNGAAATCATCTCGGAATCGGCCCGACGCGGTGACGTGGTCGGCGTGTACGTGTGTTTCCAGCGTGAACACGAGGTTGAGGTTCAGCTCGCGCAGAATCGTGACGTCGCGATCGAATTGCTCACGGACCGTGTCGATCAATACCGCCTCGCGGGTGTCCTCGTCGGCGAGGAGGTAGGTGTAGGTCGAAGTTTCCGGATCGAAGAGTTGGCGGAAAATCACGGTGTGCTCCTAAGCCCCTTGACGCGATGCCGTGGNNGAAGGGGTGGATTCGGGGCGGAAGCGCGGATCGATCCAGCGCGTGAGGGCCGAGGCCGCGACCATCGCCGCCACGAAGGGCAGGGTGCTGGTGACGCCGAGGCCGAGAGAGGCGAGGGCGGGTCCGGGACAGAAGCCGGCGAGACCCCACCCGATTCCGAACAGCGCCGCGCCGCCGAGCAACCGGCCATCGAGATCGCGTCGGGTGGGGAGTGAGAATCGTTCGGCGAGCAGCGGCCCGCTCCGCCGGCGCGCCCACGCGAAAGCGGGGGTGGTGACGAGCAGGGCGCCGCCCATCACGAAGGCCAGGCTCGGGTCCCAGTGTCCCGCGACGTCGAGAAAGCCCAGTACCTTGGCCGGGTTCACCATCTGGGACACGGTGAGCCCCACCCCGAAGAGGACGCCGAGGGCGAGCGCGCTGAGTGTCCGTGCCATCACGCGCTCCCCGCGACGCCGCGCAGGAACACGACGAGGGCCGCGACGCCGATGAAGGTGATCGTCGCCACGATCGAACGGGCGGAGAAACGAGCGATCCCACATACGCCGTGGCCGCTCGTGCAGCCACTCCCGATCTGGGTTCCGACACCGACGAACACGCCGGCGGCGACGAGCAGCGCGGTCCCCCCCGACACGGTGACGGGTGCGGGCCCTGCGGCGAGCTGCGTGAGCGCGGCGCCGAGCGGGAGCCCCAGGAGAAAGGCGACGCGCCAGCCGCGCTCGTCGCCGTCGCGCAGCACGGTCCCGAGGATCCCGCTGATCCCCGCAATCCGACCCTGCAGGAGCAGGAGGCCAGACGCGGCCAGGCCGATCATGATCCCGCCCGCGAGGGCGGGGATCGGTGTGAATTCAGTCATTGTATGTCCTTTCGTCGAAGAGTCGGGGCGGCGTGTCCCTCGGCTGCGCAGCGTCGCGCTAGCAGATGCCCCGCATCATCAAATTCCAGTACGCCCAGGGCAGGCCGTAGCGCTTGAGGAGCCACATCGAGTAGCGCTCGCGCATCGTGTCGATCGGCAGGGTCGGGGTGGGCTTCCCCGTGTAGTCGAACTCCGCGAGGAGCATTCGTCCCCTCCCGGTGACCAGCGGGCAAGCCCCGTAGCCCCCGTACGAGGCCTCGGGCTCCGCGCCGCGCATCGCCGCCGTGAGATTCTCGACGAGGACCGGGACCTGGTGGCGGATGGCGGCGCCCGTCTTGGCGTTGGGGGTATTCGTGACGTCGCCCAACCCGAACACGTTCGCGTAGCGCGGGTGCACGAGGGTGTGCTTGTCCACCTCCATCCAGCCTCCCGGGCCGTCGATGGCGAGGGGGCTCTGGGCGATGAACGCCGGAGCGCGCTGCGGTGGAACGACGTGGAGGGCGTCGTAGGAGACGCGGGTGGTCGTCGACGTCGTGTCGTCGCTCACCTCGAAAACCGCCTCGCGGGCTGCGGCGTCCACGGCGACCAGTTTGTGTCGGTAGCGCACGTCGATGTCGTGGCGCGCCGCGATGTCGACGAGGAGGTCGGCGTATTCCTTGACCCCGAAGATCACCGGAAGCGCGGTGGCGTAGCTCACCGACGTGGCCGACGCGCGCCCGGTGCGCGTCAAGTGGTCGGCCATCATGTAGGCGATCTTCTGCGGTGCGCCGGCGCACTTGATCGGCATCGGTGGGCAGGTGAACAGCACGTGGCCGCGCTCGACGCCGCGCAGCATGTTCCAGGTGTCTTCGGCGCGTGCGTAGTCGTAGATGCTCGACACCTGGGGTGTCTCGAGCGCGTCTTCGAGGCCCTCGATCCCGGCCCAATCGAGCTCGAGACCCGGCGCGACGACCAACCAGTCGTACTCGACGCGTCCGTTGGCTTCGGTCTCGACGGCCTGGCCGACCGGGTCGAAGGATTTGGCCCGGTCGCGAATCCACCGCACCCCGCGCGGGATGACACTCCCTTCGGGACGCGCCGTGCTCTCCTTGCGGACCACGCCGGCTCCCACCAGCGTCCACATCGGCTGGTAGTAGTGGGTCTCGCTCGGCTCGATGATGGCGATGTCCTCGACGCCACGGCGGCGAAGTGCTGCGGCCGTGGTGATTCCCGCGGTGCCTCCCCCAACGATCAGTACGCGGTGTCGCATCGGAGTCTCCTATCGATGTGATGGGCGCTCACCTGCAGGCTCTCTGCCTGACCTGGATGCCAATATACAAAATATATTTAGATTCATATATTGAAATCTATGATGATCGTCGTTAAATATGTTTCAGATGGTCAACAAGAAGCTCCTGCTCACGGATGAGGCTCTCGAGATGGTCGCGGCGCGATTTCGCGCCCTCGCCGATCCCACCCGGCTGCGCCTGCTCAACCTGCTGATGGAGGGCGAGCGCACCGTGGGGGAGCTCGCCGAGGCCGCGGAGCTCGAGCAGCCGGTGGCGTCCCGGCAGCTGGCCGTGCTGCGCCGCGACGGCATCGTGGCGCGCCGCGCCGAGGGCAACCGCGGCTACTACCGCATCAACGACGCCACCGTCGTCCAGCTCTGCGAGGTCGTGTGCGGCGGGCTCGCGGACAAGCTTTCGGACGACCTCGAGGCGCTCCCGGCGTCCGACGCCTGGCGCGGGATGAACATCTAGAGCGGTCTTGGAGAGCGCGGCACAACGTCTTGCCGATTGGGAGCGGCGCTACCGCGCGGGCACCACCGCCTGGGAGCGCGGCGGCCTCCACCCCGCCTTTCTCGAATGGGCGGGCGCGGGCCCCGACGGCGGGGGCCTCGCGCCAGGGCGGGTGCTCGTTCCGGGCGCGGGGCGTTGTCCGGAAGTGTCCGAGTTCGCGCGCCGCGGCTTCGCCGTGACGGCGGTCGACATCGCGCCCACACCGGCGCGGACCGCCCGCGAGGCCGCGAGCGAGGAGAGTCTCGAGATCGAATGGGTGCAGGCCGACCTCCTGTCCTGGGAGCCCCCCGTTCCCTTCGACTACGTCTACGAGCAGACTTGTCTGTGCGCGCTGCACCCGGACTACTGGGAAGCCTACGCCGCGCGGCTCACCCGCTGGACACGAATCGGTGGGCGACTTCTCTCGCTCTTCGTCCAGCGCGAGAGCGAGGGCGGACCGCCCTACCACTGCGAACTCGACGCCATGCGAAGGCTCTTCGCCCGGGGTTGGAAGTGGCCCGACGCCGCGCCGCGTCGATTCCCGCATCCGGCCGGTATCGCCGAGTTGGCGGTGGCGCTCGAGCGAGTCGACGTCTAGAAGAGCGGCTGATCGGGTTCAAGCCCGAGCGACACGCGGCCCGCGTCCTCCAGAAAGTGCGGCTGCAGGATGACGTGTTGACCCATCGTCCAGATATCGCGCTGGCAGCGATCGATCGGGGAGTCGGTGTACACAGCGCGGGTACCGGCGCATTCGTACACCTGCCCGACGATGGTCTTTGCCGAGCGCGCCGCGAAATGCACCGCACGCCATACCCGCGCCCGTTCGACCGCGTCCGGAACGCGCTCGCGACAAGCCGACCAGACTTCTTCCACGGCATCGGCGAGATAGAGCCGCGCCGATTCGAGCCCGGCCTCGGCTTCAGCCACCGCGACCTGTACCCGGGGGCGCTCTCGCATCGCCGGACCCGGGTCCACCGACCGTCGCGTCCCCGCGTCCTCGAGCAGCGAATCGAGTGACGCACGCGCGACGCCGAGGCAGAGCGACGCGCAACCGGAAGCCAGCAGGATCAAGAAGGGGAAGCGGTGGAGGCGCCCCTCGAGTTTCGGGGGAGCGAGGGGCGAACACGCGCGCTCCAGGGGGACGAGTGCCCCATCGACGACCACGTCGTGGCTCCCGGAGCCCCGCAACCCTCCCGTGTACCAGGTGTCCAGAATTTCGAGTTCGTCGCGGGGCACGAAGAACATCCGGAGGTCTCGGGGCCCACCGCGCTCCGGCGCGGGCTCCGCGTCGACGAGCGAAGCCATCAAGGGAACCCAGGCGGCGTGCTCGCAACCCGACACCAGCGACCAGCGCCCCTCGAGCCTCGCGCCCCCCGCCCCACGCGTCGCCGAGCCCGAGGGGCGCGTGGAATTCGCAAACACCGAGCGGGGATCGGAGAAGATCTCGCGGCGCGTGTCCGCATCGAGCGAACGCGAGAGCACCGCCGGCAGCGAATTGTTCCACGTGATCCATCCCACCGAGGCGTCGGCGCGCGCCAGCTCGTAGAACGCGTCGAGCGCAGAATGCGGCTCGCATTCCAGCCCGCCCACGTCTGACGGAACCCAGAGGCGAAACAGCTCCGCCCCTTTCAGGGCGTCGACCACGGGCTCTGGAACGCGCCGCTCCGCTTCGCCCTGTTCGCGGTAGTCGAGGATCAGCGGGCGCAGGGCGCGCGCTCGCTCTCCGAGGTGGGTCGAGGATTCCAACGGCATCCGTACAGCGTCGCCTCGTTGCGTTTCACCGGCAAGGGAGCGGCGCGGAACCCGCACGCGAGCGGTAGGAGACGCGTCCGCCGCGCGCGACTGCACGCAACGACACCGAGGGAAGCGGGGCGGGCACATACGTACGGACACGGAAATCGGAGGTGACGTGATGCCCTTCGAAATAGGCGGCGCTTGCCGCTCCGCCGTCATGGTTTCTCTTCTCGCCGTCCTCCCCGCCGGCGCCGCACACGCCGAACCCCAACCCGCCCCGCGCGACGATTCGCAAGCGCAACCGGAACAGATCGACGCGAGTCGCTCGATGCGAAGAGCCCGCGAGCTTCCGCCGCTGCGCTTCGGCGCCTGGAGTGTCGGCAAGCGGGGATTGATGTACCGCCACTCGCTCACCCTCGGACACCGGACCGTTCCGGTGAAGGTGTGGGCCGGGCGGACCCACAAGCGCCTCAGCATGGGCGTGCTGTTCGAACCCAAGATTCCGCGCAAGAAACTCCGCTTCGGGGCCTACGGCTCGCCACAGTCCGTCGGATTCGAGATGAGGTTGCGCTACTAGCGCCGGGCCGCCGATGTCGCTTCGCGTGGCCACCCTCAATGTCTGGGGTCTACCGTCACCCTTCGGGGTTCTCGTCGCCGAACGTCTCGAGCGGGTCGGCGAAGAGCTCGGGCGCCTCGAACTCGACCTCGTCGCGTTCCAAGAAGTGTGGACCCAGGAGGCGCGCGAGATCCTCGTCCGCGGGGGGTACCGCGCGGGTCTGATTCACAGTTGGCACCGCCCCCACGCCTTCGGGGGGAGCGGGCTGTTGATCCTCTCGCGCTGGCCCTTCCTCGAGGCCGAGTTCGAACCCTTTTTGCTCGGGGGGCCGCCCCATCACACACGCCTCGATTATCTCGCGGGCAAGGGCTTTGCGAGAGTGCGGGTCGAGGGACCGCGCGGCCCCTTCACATTCTTCAACACCCACCTGCAGGCGCGGTACGGGAGCCGCGTGGATCACGAATACGTGGGGCACCGCGCCGGTCAACTGATTCAACTCGCGCGCGCTATGCGCGAGGTCGACGACCCGATCCTGCTCGCGGGGGACTTCAACTTCCGCGAAGACCATGTGGGCTACGGGGTGCTGCGCGGCCTCAGCGCGGTGCGCGACCTCGGTCGGGACTTTGGCCGCTCCGAAGCCACCGTGCTCCCCGAGAATCCGTACCGCAACCACGACAACCCGAGACGCGTCGACTACGTGTTCTCACGCGACGGGCGTCACCTCCACTGGGAACCCAAATGGGTGAAGCGCGGCTTCGATCAGCCCTTCAGCCTCCGCGGTGAACCCGCGACGTATTCGAACCACGCCGGTGTGATTGCCGAGCTCCGTCTCGGCGACGGCGAAGGCGCGCACCGCGTCGCGATCGAAGGCGAGGCGCTCGATCACGCCGAGCGCGCCCTGGTGGCGGGCCGCGCGCGGGCCGAACTCCGGCGCAACATGCACCGCGGCCTCGCCGTCGCGGGCCTCGGGTTGGCGGGAGGCCTCGCGGCAGTCGTTCGGACCGAGCCCATCCGCCGCCGTCGCCTGCTCCGGCACGTCCTGCACGGGGCCGTATTCGGCCTGACCCTGCCCGCCGCCGGGATGGCCGCCGTTTCGGAATACGCCGTCCCCGGCGAACTCGAAGCCTTCGACATCTTCCGCCATCAGCTCGCGCGCCTCCGGCCTACGGGTTTCGAACCCGCCTCCGCCCGCCCCGGTCCAGAAACGCCGACGGGCGCTTCGCCCCATCCGGCGGACGACGGCCCGTCTCCCGAAGACGCGTAGCCGTCACCCCGGGCGCCCCGCCGCCCTCATTGCACCGGAATCGCGAGTGCGCGCATCCGCTCCAGAGCGGCGCCCGGCCAGTCGACGGTGGCACCGACCGCGCCCGCGCGGGCGACGGCCTCGAGCCGACCGAGGTCTTCGACCTTGTAGGCCCGCACCGCCACGCCCCGCGCCGCCGCCGCGGATACGATCGCGCGGTCGAGCTGCTGCGCGGCCACGGCCACCCGTTCGATGCCCTCTGCGACGGCGCGCCCGAGCGAGTCCTCGGACACCGCGTCCTCCATTTGCCCGAGAAGCCAGCAGCGCGGGAGCTCCGAGATGCGTCGCACCGCGCGGAGCGCGTCGAGGTGAAAAGAGGTGATCCACACGCGCCGTTCCAGGCCTGCCACGTCGATGGTGTCGACGACCGCGCGAGCCAGGCGTGGGTCGCGCGATTTGAGCTCGAGGTGATACACGGGGTCGGCACCGAAGCGACGGAACACGGCGTCGAGCGACGCGATGTGGGTGTTGCCCGCGCCGGTTCCCGCGGCGCGAGTGTCAAGCGCGACGCCCGCGTGTGCGGGGGGGCGGGTGGCGCGGAACCACGGAGCGAGATCGAGCGCGCGGAGCGTGGCGAGATCGGTTTCGACCACCGCGGCGTCGTGGCCCGTCTTTTCTTTCAGGTGCGCGTCGTGAAAGACCACGACCTCTCCGTCTCGGGACAGCCACAGGTCGAGCTCCAGGTGGAGAGCTCCCTGCGCCCGAGCGGTCGTAAACGCGGCTAGGGTGTTCTCCGGGGCATCGGCCGACGCTCCGCGGTGGGCGATGACCTCGAAGGGCGCGGCGCTTCGCGGCGCCGGCGTCGGGTCCGCGTCTTCGGCCGACGCCCCGCCCGGGGCGGCGGAGACGATCGCGAGCGCGAGGCCCCGAATCGCGATCCACAGCCCTTTCCGCATGGTCCTCCCTCTCGCCCTCATTGCAGCATCGTACTCACCTCCCCCGGCGACAACGCCACTCTGCGTTCGAAGGTCTTCGACGCATCGTCGGCCCGCGCCACGCCCACACCCGTGACGCGAGCGATGGCTGATCACTGCCCGCAATCGAAGCGATGAGCAAGTCTCGCGCGCTCCGCGCAGGGCGGGCGCATCCCGCCTCCCAGATGCGTTCGGCCCTTTAGCCTTTTTGTCCCTGTGCCGATGCGTGCCGCGACCCCCTTGGAGGAGCGGCCATGGTTTCGATCGTCTTCTACGGAGTTTCTGTCGCCGCCGCGTGCGCGGTGGGCGCTGTTCGCGGACGCAAGCATCTCGCGACTGCCTGAGGGCGCGTCCGCCGTCCCGCGACGGCCCCACGCCGGCGTCCGCCGGGCCCCGCGCCACGCGTTCGCGGGGTGTTCCGCACGATTCGCCTCGCTCTAACCGGCCGTCGTCTCGACGCGGCGCCCGGACAGGGCGCGTTCGCGCGCGGCCATGCGGCCGTGGAGGCCGCGAAGCTCGGTGTCGATGACGAAGCGCTCCGGACAATTCGGCACGCCGACCATCAACTCCTGCACCTCGACCACCAGCCGTTCGAGCGCAAGGTGACGGGCCCGCATCCCGGCGAACGTCTGCTCGCGTTGGTAGTCGCCGGGTTCGTCGAGGATCTCGCGCATGCGCGGCGGGTCCGCGCCGACCGATTCCAGCGACGGCAGCAGCAGACGCAGCGTCGTGTCGAGGTCGAAGTTGTTGGCGTCGAGGGTGGGGTAGACCTTGTCCCACACCGCTTCGACCCGTTTGAGGATCGCCAGCGCCGCCTTCAGCTGGCGCCGCTCTCCCTCCCCCTCCAGTTTGGGGAGGACCTGCGTCTCGATTTCCTCGCGCGCGGCGCGCAGCATGTCGTCCACGGTGGGTTCGATCACGGCTTGGGGACCTCCGGAAGCAGTGCGTAGAACTCTTCGAGACATTCGGGCACCCAGCTCATCCGGTCGGCGNNGGCGGGTGCGGCCGCGCGCGAAGGCGTTCGCCCCCGTGAGTGAAATCACCGCGTGCTTCACCTCCGAAAACAGCCGGTAGAACGCGAGATTCTCCTCCGCGATCGGAGGTCCCCCGGCCGCGCGATAGTGCTCGAGGAAGGCTTCGAGGGGGAGCGCGGCCTCCGGGGACCACAGTGCGCGATACGCCCACGCGATGTCTTCGCAGGGATCGCCGGGATGCGCCATCTCCCAGTCGAGGAGGGCGCGTAGGGAGTCCCCTTCGTAGAGAACGTTGCCAAAACGCAGGTCGCCGTGGACGATCGACACCCGCTCGGCGACCGGCGCGTTCTCGCGCAGCCACGCGAACGCGTAGTGCAGGCCCGAGAGGGGCTCGAGACGCCGCTCGCGGTACACCGCCTCCCACGCCGCCACTTCTTCCGCGGCCACCGCCGCGGGGTCCGACACGGCATCGCCCCAGAGACCGGCCGCCTGCCAGTCGACACCATGCAATGCGGCCGCGGCGGCCGCGAGATCTCGCGCAATGCTCTCGTTGCGCTCGGATTCCGCGGGGTCGAGAAGCCCGCGCAGCGAGCTCTCGCCCGGAACGCGTTCCATCACAAAACCCGGCGCGGGAAGGATTTCCCCCACGGCGTCGCACCACAGGGCTCCGGGCGCCGGAACCTCGCTCGCACCCAGCGCCGCGAGCACGGCGAACTCGGGGGCGAGGTCGCGTTCGAGCTGTCCGGCCTCGCCGCGCAGGAGCGCCACACACGCCGCCCCGTGCGCCCCGTCCGCGTCGTCCCACTGCAGATCGAAGGAAAACGCCCGCCGGGCGTTGCCCCCCGGAAGCGCCGCGAGCCCACGCAGCGCGCAATCGCGCGCGTCCGGTTGCTCCCGGCGGAGCAGGGCGAGCAGCGCGTCGTGCAGGTCGCTGAGAAGCGTGTCGCTCAATCGAGAAAGCTCCAGCCCGGTTTGCCCGCGAGGCACGCTTCGTAGGCATCGGGTTCGACGGGCTGGAGGATGCCGGTCGTCACCTCGTCGCCACAGCGCACGCGACAGTGATGCTCGTTCAGGCCGGTGAGTCTGCGGCGCACGGCGGGGTTGCGCACGTCGTAGCGATCGCCTTCCACCACGTTGTCGCCGACGTACTGCCCCTGGTAGATCTCACCTTCGGGTGTCCCGCCATAGAGACCACAACGCATGAAGGCCGTCTGCACTCCCAGGCGTTCGAAGTGCAGTTCCTTCACTTCGCCGCTGTCGAGCGTGTAATCGATCCGCGCCTCGAGAAAGAGATGGGTGCCTTCTTCAAAACGCACGCGGCGCCGGGTCTCGACGACCCGCCCCATCCCCGGGCGTTCGTTGCCATAGCGATACAGGACGAGGTTCCCCCAGATCGCGAAATCGCGGAACGCGACCCAGTTTCCCCCGATCCATCCGGGGCGAAGGCTGCGGCCCAAGTGGAAGGCCGGACCCCCGACGCCGCGCCCCACGCCCCAGTGGCGGTCGCGGGTACCCCGGCAGGTGTCGCGTGTGAACTCGAAGCGGCGGCTGTCGATCTCGACCCACCCTTCGACACTGCCAAAGCCCTCGAAGTCGGCGGTGACGTCGGGTCTTCGGCCACGCGGGCGCGCCGCGAGCGCCGGGGTTTCCGAGGCGTGATACACCGAGCGGTGTTCGTCGTACCAGTGGAGGTCGAAGCGGATGCCGTAGTCGTTGTCGGCGAGGAGGTAGTGCCAGTGGCGCAATCCCTGCACCACGGTCGGTCGGATCGGTCCGATGTGGAGGTTCATGCGGTCGGCCCCGAGCCGGCGAAAGGCGCGGACCGAGCGGTGGTCGCCCANNGGTATCGAGGTTGGGATACACACTCCCGCCCGTCACGAGCAGCAGCTCGCCCACGTCGTCGTGACAGATCGCCCAGTAGCGCTCGTAGACCCGGGGATCGCTCGACCACGCGACGCGAATCGGATCGGGTGTTTGATGGATCAGAAAGTCGTCGATCGGCGCGAGCGGAAATTGCTCGTCGAAGAAGTCGTCGGACAACCCGAAGGGTGTCTGCGGAGTCGGGTCGGGCACGGCGGCGAGTGTGCCCCGGTCGCTTCCCCTGTGCACGGCGGGACCGAAGACCGCGATGCGCGCGCGGGAGGAGGGCGCGGCTAGGGCGTCGGCGCGGTCGCCGCGTCCCCCTCACCCAGACCGGGCGTCACTTCGTTCCAGTCTTCGCCGAGACTGCGGAGGGCACCGTCCCAGAGCCAGCCGGGTTCGGCGTGGGGAATCGTTCCCGGGAGCGGCTTGTCGAGGGCCAGGAGAAGGCCATTACCCAGCTCTGCCGCGGCCGCCCCCGGCACCGCCAGGAGCGAGCGCACACCGAGGAAGGGCGTTCCGAAGAACGCCGAGAAGGTCTCGAGGGCGCTCTGCGCCCTCGTGTCTTCGTGCTGGCGCATCGCGTGGTTGTAGAGCTCCGCGTGGGCGGCACCGACCCCCAACACGATGCCGGCCGCGAGGAGGCCCGCCCGGACGATCCCTCGTCGGCGACTGCGTTCGGTGCTCACGACTCTCCTCCCGGCCTCGCGGCTGCGCCGCAGGCTCGCTGGGTCCGGGCCGAAGATAGCGGCTTCAACCCGCCAACCGGCTCGACCACCGGCCTGACACTCGGCGCGAGAACGCGGCCGCGATGGCCTCGACGTGCCGCAGATCGGTTCCGCAACAGCCGCCGAGGATGTGGATCGCGGGGGAACGTTCGAGGAGCGCCAGGTGCTCTTCGCCGAATTCGCGAGGATCCCCGTCGTCGAGTTCCGTGGCTTCATCGAGTTCTGCGTGGGAGCAGCGCGAGGCGTTAGCGCGAAGCCCGCGCACCCGATCCCGCGCGACGGGCTCGGCGAGCGCCGTCTCGAAATGGCTCGGGTGGGCACAGTTCACCATGTAGTACGCCGGCGCCCCATCGGTCGTCGCGGCATCGACGGCCGCGATCGCGTCCCCGAGTGCCTCACCGGTGGGGAGACAGCCGTCGGTCTCGACGGTGAAGGAAATCACCGAGGGAAGACCCTTTGCGGCCGCGGCGCGGGCGATCCCAGTCGCTTCGGGCACGGTGGGCACCGTGACACCGGAGATCACATCGACGCCGGCCGCGGCGAGATGGCCGATCTGCCAGGCGTGATACGCGGTGGCCTCGTCGGCCGTCATCACCGCGTCCGGTCGATACCCGTCGCCCCGGGGTCCCACGCAACCGCTCACCACCATGGGCACCCGCTGTCCTCGCGCTTCGCGAATTTCGTGGAGGAGCGTGATGGCGTCGCGGTTGCGCCCCGCCAGCGCGGCGGGGTTGATCCCCAGGGCGGGCGCCCAATCGAGACTCGCCCGCCAGGTCGGGCTCTCCAGAACGAACCCGGTGCCAAAACGCTCGGCGAGGTCGACATAGCCGTCGTAATAGGCGCGCAGGTGGCGACGCCCCTCCCCCGTCCCCAGCAGGTGGGCGGACGAAAAGGCGGGAAGCTCGAACCCGTCGTGAAAGATCAGGGTCGTCTCGAGCCCCCCGTCGGTCAGACAGTCGAGCCCATTCTCCAATTGCGGCCAAGCACTCATGGTCATCTCGAATCCTCCAGACCAATTGGTCGGTTTTAATCCTAGATGCACCATCGGCCAAAAGCAGTGGACTCGAGGTATGGTTTTGATGGAATATTTTAATCAATTATTTCGATGACTTGTGGACGTCTCAGGCTTCCCGCGGTCGATTGCTGCGATTTCTGGCCCACAAACTAAACGGTAGGTAAACTTCTGCCGCTCGGGTTCGGAGCTCGCAGCGGAGCCCCGAACCCGGCGTCGCGAGGAGGGCGTTCGTGTCGGCGCGAGGCGAAGAGACCAAAGAGCGTGTCCTGGGCGTGGCGGAAGACCTCATTCTGAAGCGGGGCTTCGCGGGCACGGCGATCGACGACATCATCCGCGCCGCGGGGATCACCAAGGGCGGCTTCTTCTACCACTTCAAGGGCAAAGACGACCTCGCGGTCTCGCTGATGCGTCGCTACCAGACGAACGATCAGCTCTTCTTCGGAGCGCTCGTCGACCGCGCCCGAGAGCTCACCGAGGACCCGCTCCAACAGATGCTGGTGTTCCTCAAACTGCTGGCCGAGCAGATGGCCGACCTCCCCTCGGTGCACCCGGGGTGCCTCGTGGCCACCTTCACCTACGAGGCGCAGCAGGTGCACGACGACGTGCGGGCGATCAACCGCGAGTGCGTCGCGCACTGGCGATATCTGTTTCTGGACCAGCTGGACCGGATCGAGACCGAGTACGAGAGCACCGGAAAGGTCGCGCGCGAGCAACTGGCCGACATGCTCACCTCGGTCATCGAGGGCGGCATCGTGGTGTCGAAGGCGATGGACGACCAGCAGATTCTCGTCGACCAGATCCTCCAGTACCGAAACTACCTGCGCCTCCTCTATCGTCCCCGGGATGATGTCTGAGGCGCCCCGCGCCGGCGAGGATCTGTCGTGAGTGAGTCCCCCCAAGATCTGTTTGCGTCTGCTGACGCCGTGGAGGCGGCGTTCGCCCGCGACCGCTACATCGCCGATCGCGCCCTGTCGGTCACGGTCATGCTCTCGGCGCAACTCGGGAAACCGGTGCTGCTCGAGGGCGAGGCCGGCGTCGGCAAGACCGAGGTCGCCAAGGTCGTCTCGACCTGTCTCGACACGCCGCTCATCCGTCTCCAGTGCTACGAGGGGCTGGACGTCAACACGACGCTCTACGAGTGGAACCACGCCCGCCAGATCCTCGAGATCCGCATGGCCGAGCAGGACGCCGCGCGCCGCGAAAATCTCGAATCGTCGATCTTTGGCGATGACTTCTTGCTCGAGCGCCCCCTGCTCAAAGCCATCCGGCACCCCGGCCCGCGCCCCGCGGTGTTGTTGATCGACGAGGTCGACCGCGCCGACGAAGAATTCGAGGCCTTCCTGCTCGAGATCCTCTCGGATTTTCAGGTCACCGTGCCCGAGGTGGGAACCTTCGAAGCGGTGCACCGCCCTTTCGTCGTGTTGACCTCGAACCGCACGCGCGAACTCGGCGACGCCCTCAAGCGCCGTTGCCTCTATCTGTGGATCGGGTACCCCGAGCCCGACAAAGAGCGCGAGATCATCTTGCAGCGCCTGCCCGCCATCGAAGCCGGTCTGGCGACACAGGTGAGCGAGGTGATGCAGACCCTGCGGAAGGTCGACTTCTACAAACGCCCGGGGATTGCCGAGACCCTCGATTGGTGCGAGGCGCTCCTGAGTCTCGGGGCGGACAGCGTGGACGCGGACGTGCTTGCGGAAACCGCGGGATGCCTGCTCAAGTACCGCGAAGACCTCACCCGCCTGGGCGAGATCGGCCCCGAGACGGTGCTCGCCGGATCCGCGGAATGATCGCGGAGGAATACGCCTTTCACCGGCCCTCCGCGCTCGCCGAAGTGCTGACACTCCTCGACCAGCACGGCGACGAGGCGCGGTTGCTCGCCGGGGGAATGAGCCTGCTCCCCATCATGACCCTCGGTCTCGCCCAGCCCGGCGTGGTGATCAGCCTCAACCACGTGCGCGACGACGCTCTGGTGGGCGTCACCGACGGCGGTGACACTCTGCGGATCGGCGCGATGACACGCCACGCCGCCGTCGCGACGGATTCCGCCATCGCCCGACACGCCCCGCTTCTCGCCGCCGCCGCGGCCTCGATCGGCGACGTGCAGATCCGCAACCGCGGCACCCTGGGCGGCAGCCTCGCGCACGCCGATCCCGCCGCGGATTACCTCCCCGTGCTGCTCGCCCTCGATGCCATCGTGCACACCGCGCGGCGCGAAGAGAGCCGTGCCCTCCCGGCCGCCGATTTCTTCACCGGCCTCATGAGCACGGCCCTCGAAGCGGGCGAACTCCTGGTGGCGGTCGAAATCCCGAAGCTCGGACCCGGGGTGGGTTCGGCGTACCGGCGGCTCCACCGCGTGGAGGGGAACTTCGCGATCGTCGCGGCCGCCGCGGTGGTGGCGGACGACGGAGTCCGCCTGGGCCTCGGCGGTGTGGGTCCCGCGCCGCTCTGTCTGCGCTTCGAAGCGGGGGCCGAAGAGGACCTCGAGACGATCGGGGAGGCCGCCTTCGAGGCGGCGGCGGACGCGGTCGACGACCTCAACGGGAGCGCGGCGTACCGGCGCGCGATGGCGCGCGTCTATGCAAAACGCGTGGTGGGCGCGGCCGCGACTGCCGCGGCAACGCCTTGAGTCGCCCCGAGGAGACGCGATGAAAGTTTCTCTGTCCCTTACCGTGAATGGCGAACACCACGAATTGATGGTGGACACCCGAATGGCACTCGCCCACCTGCTCCGCGAAGAGCTTCGCCTGACCGGGACGCACGTCGGGTGTGGCACTGGAAGTTGCGGAGCCTGCACCGTCTCGCTCAACGGCGAGACGGTCAAGAGCTGCTGTGTGTTGGCAGCCGACGTCGACGGGCAGGAGATCAAGACGATCGAGGGCATGAGCCCCCCCGGCGGCGAGCTCCACCCCATCCAACGCGCCTTCGTCGAGAACCAGGGTCTGCAGTGCGGGTACTGCACACCGGGAATGGTGCTGTCGGCCGAGCAGCTCCTGCGCGACGTTCCCAACCCGAGCGAGGACGACATCCGCCACGGGATTTCCGGCAACCTGTGCCGGTGTACGGGGTATCAGTACATCGTGAAGGCCGTGCAAGAGGCGGCGCGCGGGGGCTGATCGCAGCCGATCGCGACGGGGGGAGGAGGCCCATGCAGAGCGGCGATGCAATTCTCGACACGGCGTCGGCGTGGTGTGCCGCGGGTCACGGCGTCGCGCTCGCGACCGTCGTCTCGACCTGGGGCTCTTCACCGCGTCCTATGGGAAGCCAACTGGCCATACGAGAGGACGGGGCCTTCGAGGGCTCGGTGTCGGGCGGCTGTGTCGAAGGCTCCGTGATCGAGGCGGCGCAAGAAGTGATTCGCGAGGGCGGCGTGCGCCTGCTTCGCTTCGGGGTGACGAACGAGCTCGCGTGGGAGGTGGGTCTCGCCTGCGGGGGCGAGATCGAGATCTTCGTCGAGCGCGTCGAATGAAGCGCGCGCTCCTCGATGAGCTCACCGCGCGGCGCGCCGCCGCGCAACCGGTCGCTCTGCTCACGCGCGTGGAGGACGGCGAGCAGTGGCTGGTCGATCCCGATCGACCGGCGTCGGAGACGGCGCGCGCGGTGGCCGACGCGGCGCGTGACGCCCTGCGCCGCGACCGCAGCCAGACGCTCGAGGTCGCGGGCGCGCGTCACTTCCTGCAGATCTTCAACCCGCCGCTTCGCCTCGCCATCGTCGGGGCTGTGCACATCGCTCAGCCGCTGGCGGAAATGGCGGTGCGCGCCGGGTTCGCGGTGCGGCTGATCGATCCGCGCACCGCCTTCGCGAGCGNNCGCGAGCGAGGCGCGCTTTCCGGGTCTCGAAATCTCGAGCGACTGGCCCGACACCGCGTTGCGCGATTTCGCGCCCGATGCGCGGAGCGCCGTCGTGACGCTCACCCACGACCCGAAGCTCGACGACCCGGCGCTCCATGCGGCGCTTCGCTCCGACGCGTTCTACATCGGCTCCCTCGGCAGCCGCAAAACCCACGGTGCGCGGGTCCGTCGCCTCGAGCGCGAGGGCTTTGGCGAATCCGAGATCGCGCGGATCCACGGGCCCGTGGGCCTCGACATCGGCGCTCAGTCCCCCGCCGAGATCGCCGTCTCGATCCTCGCGCAGATCATCGACACACTGCGAAAGCGAGAGGCGTGAGGTTCGGCCCGACACCCCTGGCCGACGCTGAGGGCGGGATTCTCGCGCACACCTTGCGTGTCGAGGGCGCCGTTCTCAAAAAGGGGAGGGTGCTCGGGCGCGGCGACGTCGACGCGCTCGCTGCTGCCGGACACCGCGAGGTCGTCGTGGCCCGGCTCGACCCGGGGGATGTCGCCGAAGACGAGGCCGCCGCGGCCCTGGCTGCGGCGCTGGCCGGCCCGGGGGTCGAGGCCGCCCGCGCCTTTACCGGCCGCGCGAACCTCTACGCGCGCGAGCGCGGGTTGCTCCTGTGCCCGCGGGATCGCGTCGATCGGCTCAACGCCGTCCACGAAGCGGTGACCTTCGCGACCCTGCCGCCCGAGGCCGTGGTCGAACCGGGACACATGGTGGCGACGGTGAAGATCATCCCCTTCGCGGTTCCCGGGGCGGTCCTCGAGGCGGCTCTGGCCGAATGCGCTGCGGGGGCTCCCTGGGTGGAGGTGGCGCCCTTTCGCCGGCTTCGCGCCGGGCTCATCTTGACGGAGCTCCCCGGGACGCGACCCGCGGTGCTCGAGCGCGCGAGCGAGAGCCAGCGGGTGCGCCTCGCTCGCCTCGGGGGCGAGATCGCGCGCGAAATCCGCTGTGCCCACGAAGTCGAAGCGCTGCGCGCCGCTGTGGAGACACTCCGACGGGAGCACTGCGATCCGATTCTGGTCCTCGGGGCCTCCGCGATCGTCGATCGCGACGATGTCATCCCAGCGGCCTTNNCCTTCCGCGCGGCCGGAGCGCACATCGAACGCCTCGGGATGCCCGTGGATCCGGGCAACCTGCTGCTCCTCGCCCGGGACGGGGACGCCGCGCTGATCGGGGTTCCGGGGTGCGCGCGTTCGCTCAAGCCGAGCGGGTTCGACGCGGTGCTCGCCGGCGTGGCGGCCGGGCGCGACGTCGCGAGCGCGGACCTCGCAGCGATGGGGAGCGGTGGACTCTTGAAAGAGCTTCCGAGCCGTCCCCAGCCGCGTGGGGCGCAGCAAGTGAGCGGCGCGGCCCAGGAGCGCGATCTCGACGCGGGAGCGGCGCGCATCGCCGCCCTGGTCCTCGCGGCGGGTGAGTC
>JABAHO010004732.1_pt2 | contig 29169 bp, 27 predicted proteins | sample 7062071 | NCBI WGS metagenome assembly JABAHO01 (sample SAMN14534356, study PRJNA622989) | marine sediment metagenome | biome: marine biome [ENVO:00000428]; feature: marine pelagic biome [ENVO:01000023]; material: deep marine sediment [ENVO:00002113] | place: India: Gulf of Kutch | collected...
TGCCCTCGTTGATGCCGATACGAAACTCGACGCGTCGGGACGCGGCTATCGGCTCGTTGATTTGAAGCATGCGCTTCTGTACCGCTACGGTACACGCGACCGCCTCTGCGGCGGATTCGAACGTGGCGAGAATGGCATCGCCGGCATAGTGGTGGACGCTGCCGCCGTGCCCTGTGACAGATGCGGTAAATATGTCCAGACATTGCTCGAGCTGGCGGTGTGTGGCGTCCTCGTCTATGGCGCAAAGACCGCTGTAGTTTGCGACGTCGGCATAGACGATCGCAGCTTGTCGTCTGGAGAGGGGTTCCTCCGGAATCTCGGACGGTTCCGTATCAGACGGAGGATTTGTCGGCATGTCTTCTCATTCGATCGGCCGAATCCGTGTGCCGGGCACTTGCTTTGGAAAGTAATCGTCGCAGCTTCCCTCGCGATACACATCTCCGGTGGCGCAGTGCAGACCGCCGCCGAAGGGATAGGCATCGCGAAACGGCACCGGGATAACCTCCATGCCGAGCTTGTCGAGCTGTTCCATCTGGTGGTGCTCGCTCGCTTCCACGCAAACCGTGTCGTGATCCAGGATGAGGCAATTCATCGACAACCACACGCTCGAGTAGCACAAGGGCGGCGGCTGATTGTGCGCAGGAGGGGCAGCATCGATGATTTCCCAATCATTGGCCTCGAAGATGGCGCGTTGCTCATCGGGGAGGCGTCGCTGAGGATTGTTGATGATGAGCCCGGGGCGCAGCGTCACGAAGGTCGCGTCGATGTGAATGGGGTATGGATCGCCCGGAAAATTGACCGAGTGCACCCGATGCCCGGGAAAGTGCCGCTGTAGCCACTCCATGCCGCGGCGGTTCGTGGTGAGGCCGTGCTGACAGAACAGATCCCGGCCGATGCGCAGCACGTCGGCGGCGTCGAACAGCGGCTCGTGCTCGGTGGTCACGAAATCGAGTGCAGCGGTTCTGCGCAGGCGCTCTTCGATGGTGATCTCGTTGAAATATCCCTGCTTGTAGGAGTCGTCGGTAAGGCGTGGTCGCGGAGCCTGTTCCCAGCGGAATTCGGGATCCTCGTCGAAGTAGCGTTGCATCAGCGGGTGATAGGCCAGGTACTCCCAGTAGCGGCAGCGGAACGACATGGGTGCGCTCAGTATTTCCTTGCCTACGGTCAGCAGAACATCACGTGGCGGCATGCAGCCGAACATGGCTCCGGTTTCGAAGTCCGGCGTGCTCACGGCCTGGTTCCACTCGAGCGGGCTCGGCCGGTCGACACGAATCCCGCGGCCCTCGAGAATGTGGACGAGATTCTCCAGCTGCTCGTTGGCTCTTTCGACGGTCTCGGCGGGGCGCGGACCCCACATACCCCGCATGTCGCTGTCCTCCGGAATCTTGGCCTCCGTGGCGGGCTCCGACGGGGGGATACAGGTATTGTCGGCCCTGCCCACGATTACGTGGCGCAAGGGGTCGAAGTCATTCCACGACGAGACAGTGGTCTTTGCCATCTGCAGCACTCCGAATTCGAGCGTGACGAAAACAGCGACATGCTAATGCAGGGGGCACCCGTACGGAAGAAGCGTTGAACAGCCGGGCGTGGGCAGGCTAACCTCACACCTCTTTCCGACCAATGCCGGTGGTAATGGCGATGATTCGTATCGAGGCAGCGGCGTGTCTCCTGGCCTTTTCAGTGCTCCTGGGCACCACGGCGACGGCGTCGGCTGCGCTTCCGCTGGCGGGCGTGTCCGGCAGCGAGCAGCAGACTACGCTCGAGGAGCTGCCCGATAAGCTCACAAAGGAGGAGGTCCGCGACCTGCTGTCGAGGCTCTCCGACGATCAGGTGCGCGCGCTGCTGACCCGGGAGCTCGACAAGCGAGTCGCGGAGAGCGAAGCCGAGGCAACCGAGGACGTCGATGCCATGGATGAGCTCCACGACGCCCTCGAGCGGTCGCGTGATCGACTCGCTCAGATTCTGAGCGCATGGGAAGAGCTTTCGACGATGCCCGGCCAGATCCGCTCCCAGGCCACGCTCGCGGGGACCGTGTCGTTGTGGGGTGTCGTTGCCGGTATCGTGCTCATGCTCGTCGCCGGCTGGATCGCCGAGGCGCTGCTGCGCCGGGCCACGGGAATGGGCAGGACGGCGGCGCCACACGCCGCGCCGCAGACCTTCGTCGCGCGCCTCGGCGCCTCGACTGTGCGGGCGCTCGTGGGGCTTTTCGCCCTGCTGGTGTTCTTCGCTGCCGCATTCACGGTCATGTTCCTTGCCACCTGGGACAACGACGGGGCGGAGCCGCTTTTCGTCATGGTCTTGAGCCTGGTGGTCATCATGAGGGCCATCGCGATCGCCATCGACACCGTGCTGGCGCCCCGCAGCCCCGCCCTGAGGCTCGTTGCTCTGAATGACGACGACGCGCGCACGCTGCGATGGCGTCTGCTCGTTCTCGCAGGCTTTATCGTCGTGGATATGATCACGCTCGAAGCACTGGACGTGTTCGCCATCGACGCTCGCGTGACCGGACTCGTCAGGTTCATCCTCGTGACGATTTTCGTGATTGTGTTGGCCGTCATGATCTGGCAGGCCCGGGACCGGTACGCCGCGATCATTCGCGGCGGCAGTGACGAGCAGGAGGCCGGCATGGGCGACTTCGTCAATACCTTTGCGGCGTACTGGCACCTTTTCGCCATTGCAGCGATCGTAATTCTCTACGTTTTAGGCGTCGCGCGACTCGGCATGGAGGGAGGCCGGTCTGGTTATCCCGGTACCAAAACATTTGCTCTCTTGATGCTGCTGCCGCTGCTCGATGTCGCTCTGCGCAGGATAATTGCGAGAATGTTCGGGTCCAGCAGCGAGGAGGCGGGGAGGTCAGAGGCGGAAGCTTCGCTGCTTACTCTGGCACCCGCGAGCGCCGCGGAGCAGGCCTCTCGGCAGATTGCCAGCCAGGAGATTCAGGCAGTCGTTCTTAGAAACCTGCGCATCGTGCTCGGACTCGTGGCGCTGCTCGTCGTGATGAGCTTCTGGGGGGTGGAGGTGCAGGCTGTGGTCAAGGGCATAGCCGGCGAGCGGGTCGGCACCGCCTTTTTCGATATCGTCGTGACGGTGTTGCTGGCTTATGCGATCTGGGGCGTGGTAAAGGCCGCCGTCTCCTATCACATGGGATCGGATGAAGGCCCCGAGGGCGAGGGCGAGGGCGAGGCCGCCGCGTCAGGTGCAATCGGTGGCGCTGGACAAAGTCGTGCGCAGACGCTGCTGCCACTGTTTCGCAAAGTCATTCTGATCACACTGATTATCATGGGTGTGCTGCTGGTGCTGTCCGCGCTCGGAGTAAACATCGGGCCGCTCATTGCCGGAGCCGGCGTGGTCGGTATCGCTATTGGCTTCGGCGCCCAGACGCTGGTGCGCGACATCGTATCGGGTATCTTTTTTCTTCTCGATGATGCCTTTCGCATGGGTGAGTACGTCGAGATTGGGGAAGTGCGAGGCGTGGTCGAAGGTATTTCGGTTCGTTCGCTGAGGCTTCGTCATCACAACGGCCCGTTACACACGATTCCCTTCGGCGAGATCCGGCATCTCACCAATTACAGCCGCGACTGGGCCATCATGAAATTCGAGCTCCGCCTGCCTTTTGAGACCGATATCAACAAGGTGCGAAAGATCATCAAGCAGGTCGGCCAGGAAATGGAAAAAGACGAGGAGCTCGCACCGTTGATGCTGGCGCCTCTGAAATCGCAGGGTGTCAATCGAATGGAAGACTCGGCGCTGATCGTGCGGTGCAAGTTCACGGCAGTCCCGGGCCAGCAGTTCTTCGTGCGTCGCGAGGCCTTCACCCGCATCCAGAAGGCGTTCGAGGAGCACGGGATTCGCTTCGCGCCGAAGCGTGTCATCGTCGAAGCGGCCACGCCGGCGCTCGCGTTAGCGGGCGCTGCCGCCCTCGAGGCCGAAGACGCGCAGGCTGGCACCGCCAAGAAGTCCGACGACAGGGGCTGAGGGTATGCGGTTATCGTGATCGCGCGCGTTCGGGCCTGGGTGCCCCGATTTATCTTCCTTTCGAGATCGGTCTCGTCGTCGACGACGAGACGGGCGGCTCCCATCGAGAGCGCGCCCCCTTCACGCTAGCGCCGGTATCTGCTCGTGCCAGTCGGTGGCGCGCTGGTACGCATGACCCACAGCAAGCAGGCGCGCCTCGGCGAAGGGCCGCCCGATGAGCTGAAAGGCGCTCGGCAGCCCGTTGCTGGTGAATCCGGACGGTACGCTCAATGCCGGCAGGCCGAGATAGCTGACCGGCAGCGTGCAGCGGATGATCGATCCGATCACCTCGGGCATGTTCCGGGCACCCTTGACGTCGGTTTCCGCGATCGTCGGCACCGGCGTCGACAGCACCGGTGCGTGCAGAACATCGGCTTCGGCGAACGCGCCTTGCATGATGTCAGCGAGAAAATGCTTGCGAAGGTGCAGGGATTCCAGATAACGGGAGGCCGGAATGTGGAATCCCGGCTCTATGCGCTTTCGAACCTGATCGCTGTACTGGTCACCCCGCTCGCGGATCTGGTTGCCGTGCACGGCGGCGCCTTCCACCGCCATCACCAGCTTCCCCAGCCGTGCCAGCAAATCGAGATCCGGCACCCGCACCTCGACGATCTCCGCTCCCTGATCGCGTAAAACGCCGAGGCTTCGCTGGAGCAGCGCTCCCACCTCGTCGTCCACGTGATCGTAGAAGCCGTTGACGGGTACCCCGATGCGCATCCCGCGGATCCCGGCGTCCAGCAACCCCTCGTAATCGGGCACGGGCTCCCGGCTGGAGAGGGCATCGCGCGGGTCGTGGCCGGCGACGATGGACAGGATGCGCGCGCAGTCGCGCACGCTGGGCGTGAGCGGGCCGACGTGCTCGAGGGAGTAGCACATGGCCATGGCGCCGTGGCGGCTCACCCGGGTCAGGGTCGGTTTCAGGCCGACCACGCCGCACGCCGCTGCCGGCAGCCGGATGGAGCCGCCGACGTCGGAGCCGAGGGCCGCGAAAACCAGTCTCGCCGCCACCGACGCGCCCGAGCCGCTCGACGAGCCGCCCGAGATGTGGGCAGGATTCCAGGGATTGCGGCAGGGACCGAAGTGCTCGTTGTGCCCGGTCGGGCCGAAGGCCCACTCCGACATGTGCAGCCCGCCGAGATCGAGCGCGCCCGCGGCGTCGAGCCGGGAGAGCACGGTCGCCGTGGAGTCGGCGATGTGCTGGCCGCGAAGCGGGCTGCCGCAGGTGGACAGACGGCCCTCGCGGTAATAGCAGTCCTTGTGGGCGAGGGGCACGCCGTGCAGTGGCCCGCGCAGCTTACCGGCGGCGAGCTCCTCGTCGGCGAGGCGCGCGGCTGCCAGGGCTTGCTCGGCGTGCACGTGCACGAAACAGTTGAGCTTGCCCTGCATCGCTTCGATGCGATCGAGACAGGCGCGGGTCAGCTCGGTCGAAGAGATGCGTCCGGTGCGGATGGCCTCGGCCGCTTCGACCAGCGAGCGAAACGCCGGCTCGCTCATTTCGGATCCCAATCGTCTTTGAATGCGTGCAGTGCCGCGTGGAACGCGGTGGCGTCGACATCGAAGGGCAGCAACGGCGCGTTCTCGGCGACCGCGTCGACGAAGCTCTCGACGATGGGTGCGAGCTCGGCGGCTCGTTCACTGGAGAGCTCGAGCTGCTGGAGCTGCTCGGCCTGCTGCTGCAGCAGCCGCGCCGTATCCGATTTCATGGGCGGGTCATCCGCTCGAGGGAAAACGCCGACAGGCTAGCGCATCTGCCATCGCCCGGGGAAGCCTCGCGGGAGCCGGCGGGCGGGCGCCGTCTTCGCGGCGATCCCTTCGGCGGCGCCGGCCCGGATGCCGGGCAGGCTGGCGAGCCCGGAAATGAGACGGCCCCCTTTCGGGGGCCGCCGGACGCCGAGTCGAATCGGCGTGGGTGCTTACTTGGGCTCGAAGGTGAACTTCTGTCCGCCAATGCTGGCCTCGTACATGAGACCGCCCTTCGCCATGGTGAAGATGGCGACGCCATGCTCATAAGCCGCGTCGAAAGAGATGCCGGCCGTGACAGCGACACCGCTCGCCTGCGCATCGAACTCGAAGTTTCCGCCCTTGAACTTGTCGAGGGACTCCTTGTGCTGGAAGCAGATGATCTCGCGGTAAGCCTGGCCTCCCAGCTGGAAGCCGATGGTCACCTGGCTGAGCGTGGTCGAGCCGATGAGCTTGCCCTTCTCGTAGACCAGCCCGCTGCCGTGCGCTCCACCGATTCCGATGGCGCCCTTGCCGACGGTGGGAAAGACGGCGTAGCCGTGAGCGGACTCGATGAAGCGTTTGATCTTCGGGTTGGACCGCTCGAACTCGGCGAGCGCCTCCTTGACCTCGGCTTCGGTAGCGGCGGCCCAGGCGCTCTGACTGGCGGCCGTGAAGACGAGGGCGATGCAGGAGGCCGTGATAAGAAACGATCGACGTAGCATGGAAATCTCCGTTTGTTAAAAGCAGTCACTCGGCGCCAGGAAGATACCGGGCCGGGGCCGGTATGTGCAACTGAAAGCGTGCCGGCGATGCGGTTGCCGTGCAGCCTGGCCGGTCATCCCCCGTCGCCCGGCCGCGCCGGGGCGCAGCGCTCCGGCAGCGAGGGCCGCAGCAGCCAGCCGATTACCAGGGTCGCGGCGAGCGCGCCGATCAGCTGCGCGACCACGAACGCGGGCGCGTGGGCAGGGAAAATGCCGGAGAAGGTGTCGGTGAAGCTGCGTGCGATGGTGACCGCCGGGTTGGCGAAGGAGGTGGAGGCGGTGAACCAGTACCCGGCGGTGATGTAAAGCCCCACGGCGTAGGCGACCGCCTCGGGGCGAAAGCGCAGGGTGCCGAGAATGGTGCCGACGAGGCCGAACGTCGCCACCCACTCGGAGAACCACTGGGCTGCCCCGGCCCTCGAGGTCTCCGAGACCTGAAGAAGCGGCAGCTCGAACATGGCGTGGGCGACCAGCGCACCGACCAGCCCGCCGATCACCTGCACGCTCACGTAAAGGAGCGCCTCGCCGGCGGGGATCTCGCGCCGGATGGCGAAGGCGAGGGTGACGGCGGGATTGAAGTGCGCGCCCGAGACCGGTCCGAGGGCGAGAATGAGCACCACCAGGATCGCCCCCGTGGGCAGGGCGTTGCCGAGAAGCGCGAGGGCGACGTTCCCGCCATCCAGCCTGTCGCCCATGATCCCCGAGCCGATGACCACCGCCAGCAGGGCAGCGGTGCCCAACGCCTCGGCGACGAGCCGCCTGCGAAGGTCGAAGCGTTGCGTGCTCGCCATGCCGGCCCGGGTCAGCGCGAGGAGCGGCCGCCTGCGCCGGCGCGACGCTCGCTCGCCGACGCCCCCGGCAACAGGCTCGAGCAGATTTCCGGGTGGCCGCCGCAGCAGTCCTCGGTGAGATACGAGAGCAGATCTCCCATGGCGTCGAGCTCGGCTGCGTAAATGATGCGGCGCTGCTCGCGGCGCGCGCGGATGAGCCCGGTGCGCTCCAGGTGCCCCAGATGAAACGACAGGCTCGAAGGGGGGAGCTGCAGATGCGCGGCGATGTCACCGGCCGAGAGCCCCCCGGGGCCGTTGCGCACCAGCAGACGGAAGACCCGCAGGCGGTGCGCGTGGGCGAGGGCGGCGAGCGCCGCCACGCATTGCGATTGATCCATGGTTCGACTTTAGTCGAATCATCGAATAGTCACAACTTCCCGGCGCGGCTGCCCGGGGGCGGGATGGTCCGCCGCTCGCTGTGAGAACCGGCGGCGATCACCGGCCACCTGTCGGCGGCGTTTCGCTTGCGCCTACAATACGGGAGTGAAGCCAACGCCCATCGAATCGTTCGATCTGCACCCGGGCCGCGTTCTGGCGCGCAAGTACGAAATCGTCTCGCGTCTCGGTGTTGGCTGGGAGGGCGAGGTCTACAAGATCCGGGAGAAGAACACGCACATCGAGCGGGCGGCCAAGCTGTTCTTCCCCCAGCGCAATCCGCACAACAAGACCGCAAAAGCCTATGCCAGAAAGCTGCACAAGCTCAGGGCCTGCCCCATCGTCATCCACTACCACACCGAGGAGATCGTGCTCCTGCGGCGACAGCCGATTACGGTTCTCGTCTCCGAGTACGTGGAGGGTGAGCTGCTATCGGCATTCCTGAAGCGCCAGCGCGGCAGTCGGCTCCATCCCACGCAGGCGATTCATCTTCTATACGCGCTCGTTCTGGGTATGGAATGCATCCACCAGGCACGCGAGTATCACGGCGATCTACACTCGGATAACGTCATCGTCGAGAGCTACGGACTGGAATTTCAGCTGAAAATCCTCGATTTCTTTCAGTGGCAGGGCCCGAAGCGAGCTGTTTTGCAGGATGACATCTGCGATCTGGTGCGAATTCTCTACGACTCCCTCGGCGGTGCGCGCTACTACGCCAAGCAGCCCAGGCAGATAAAGGCCATCTGTCTCGGACTCAAGCGGTCTCTGATACTGAAACGCTTTCCCACCGTCAATCATCTGCGCCAACATCTGGAGGCTCTGCGTTGGGATTGAACGATCGGCCGGATCAGAGTCGTGCGCACTTGTTTTTCGAGCAGGATCTTCTGGAAGAGACGACGTTCGACCTTGCGGGGGGCGTCGTTGCACTCTTTTCCATGCGATGCCCGGGTAAGGATACGCCCAACGAAGATTCCATCGGCATCATCCCGACCGGCACCGACAGCGGTGTTATCGCTGTAGCCGATGGTCTTGGTGGTGCACCGGCGGGGAAACAGGCATCGTTTCTGGCCATCCAGAGTCTCGCGGGTGCAATCGAGGCGGCGCTCAGCGAAGAGGCAGAGATACGCACCGGCATCCTCAATGGTTTCGAGGCCGCCAATGAAGACGTGCTCGCACTGGCGATGGGTGCGGCCACAACCTTGACCGTGGTCGAGTACGACGGCCGTTTCGTGCGTCATTACCATGTCGGAGATTCGATGGTCCTTCTCACCGGCCAGAGAGGCAAGGTGAAGATGCAGTCGATTCCGCACTCGCCGGTCGGTTACGCCGTCGAGGCCGGGCTTCTCGATGAGAGCGATGCCATGCACCACGAGGAGCGGCATATGATCAGTAATGTCATCGGCAGCACCGACATGCGCATCGAGGTCGGATCCGCCGTCGAGGTCGCGGCGAGGGACACGCTGCTGCTCGCGAGCGACGGCCTGTCGGACAATCTTCACATATCCGAGATCGTGGAGTGCGTGCGCAGAGGCCCGCTCCCCAAGGCCGCTCGGCGCCTGGCAGCGCTGGCAGGCGAACGTATGGAGGACTCGGCTGATGGTGAGCCCTCGAAACCCGACGATCTGACGTTTGCGATTTTCAGACGCTCGCGATAGCGTCCTGCCGGGATCCCGTATACAAGATCATCTGAGACTGGCTATTGCGGTTTCGTCACCATGACGACAAATCCCTTTGACGCCCTGATCGAAAGAGCGCGCTCTGACCCGCGCCACATCGTGCTTGCCGAAGGTGAGGATGAGCGCGTCATAGAAGGTGCGGCGCGCGTCGTTGCGGAGGGTATTGCCAGTATCACTCTGCTCGGGCGTGAAGGGGTCATCCGAGAACGCGCGGCGGATTACGGGCTTTCCACGCCGCCTTTTGCCATTCTGGATCCGGCCGCCTCGGATAAGCTGGAAGAGTACGCCAGGCACATTCACGCGCTTCGCAGTGAAAAAGGCGTCAGTCTCGATGAAGCGCGAAAAATCGCCGCCGATCCGCTTTTTTTCGCCAACACGATGGTCAGTCGCGGCGAGGCCGCAGGCTCGGTAGCCGGCGCCCACTACACGACAGCCGATACCGTTCGCGCCGCGATTCAGGTGCTCGGCATGAAAGCGGGATACAGTCTGGTATCGAGCTTTTTCATCATGCTGCTGCTCGAGTCCTATCACCAGATCAACGGCGCGCTGATCTTTGCAGACTGTGGATTGGTGGTGGACCCCGATGCCTCCGAGCTCGCCCAGATCGCCATCATGTCGGCGGACACGGCGCGCACCATGCTGGCGATGGAGCCGCGGGTGGCAATGCTGTCCTTTTCGACTCACGGCAGCGCGAAGCACGCCCTTGCGGACAAGGTCGTCGCCGCAACCGAGGCTGTCCGCCGGCAGCGGCCGGACATCATCGTCGAGGGCGAGGTTCAGCTCGATGTGGGTATCATTCCGGAGATCAGCGCACGCAAGGCGCCGAGCTCGCGTATCGCCGGGCGCGCCAACGTGCTCGTCTTTCCCGATCTCCAGTCGGGCAACATCGGCTACAAGCTGGTGGAGCGGTTTGCCAACGCNNTGCAGCGCCGACGACGTATACCGGGTGACGGCGGTGACGGTCGTGCAGGCGCAGGCGTCGGATACCTGAATCCCGGGCGACGCCTGCGGCTGCGCGCCTCCGGCGCCCGCGCGGGCGCCTCGGTTGACCCCGCCGGCCAATCGGCGCGACGATAGGCCACCTGCCCGTCGGCGTCGGGAAAAAGCCATGGCCACGATCTCGAAAACGTCTTCCCCCGACCGTGACTACACGGCCGAGGCGCGCTACTACGATCCGGCGAACGCCTTCGACTTTCGCTGGCCGCGGGTTCCGCGCCGGCAGTTTCTCGCCGAGCGCGATCGCGCCTTCGATGCCGGGACGCCGACCGCACTGATCCCCCTCGATGCCAGCGACGCCCTCGCGACGCCTTATCCGGCTACCACGCCCTCGTTGCTGGCCCAGTACGTGCGTCTGCGCCGCGGCGAATCCCTCGCATGCACGCAGCGGGCCTCCGGCGAGGTGTATCTGGTGATGCACGGTGCGGGTCGAAGCCGCAGCGGCGCCGATACCGTGGCGTGGAGCGAAGGCGATCTGTTCTGCTTTGCAGCCGGGCAGGAAACGCTGCACGCGGCCGCCGACGAGGACAGCCTGCTCTTTTGCGTCTCCGACGCGCCGCTGGTCGCCTTTCAGGGTCTCGCCCCGAGCGACCCGGGCGATTCCATGATCGAAACGGTGCATTGGCCCGCTGACCAGATCGACAGGCATCTCGCCACCGTCTACACGCGCGAGCGGACCGAGAACGAAGCGGGCCGCGCCGTGCTGTTCTCCAGCCGCGCCCTCGCTCCGGCGCGCAACATCCTGCCGATGATGGTGGCCGCCATCAACACGCTCGAAGCGGGCGGCGATCAGCGGCCTCACCGCCACAACGGCGTCGCCATCACGCTCGCGCTCCAGGGCGAGGGTGTCTACTCGCTCATCGAGGACGAGCGCATCGACTGGGTGAGCGGGGCAGCGCAGATCACGCCGGCAACCGAGCTTCACTCCCATCACAATCGCGGCAGCAAACGCATGCGCAGCCTGGTCATACAGGACGAAGGCCTGCACTACTACACGCGGACCCCGGGTTTCTCGTGGGATTGAGCCGTGGCTGAGGAGGGCGCGGATGCGCGCGGCCTGAAGTTCCTCACCTTCGATCTCTACGGCACCGTTGTCGACATGCAGGGCGGGCTGACCGAGGCGGTGACGCCGTTTCTGCAGGAAAAGGGCTGGCAGGGGCGCCCGCATCAGTTCGTCACCTGGTGGCGGCGTACGCACTTCGAGAACTCCATGATCGATGCCCTGTGCGATCGCGGCCACACGCCTTATCGCGAGATCGGCCATCGATCCGTCTCCCACGTGATGGATCGCGCCGGCATTGCGCATTCTGCCGATGATGTGCGCTGGCTGGTGGCGCAAATAGAGAAGCTGCGGCCCTTCCCCGATGTTCTCGATGCGTTGGCGAAACTGAGGACGCGTTACGGTCTCGCCATCCTCTCGAACGGCGATCGCGACATGCTGAGCAATGCCGAGCCCTACGTCGGTTTCGACTTCGACGCGATGATCTCGGTCGAGGAGGCCGGTTATTTCAAGCCGCATTTTGCGACCTATCGAAAGGCGGCCGAGCTTCTGGGTGTGGAGCCCGCGCGCATCATGCACGTCGCCAATCATCCCTTCGACTGCGTCGGCGCAAAGGCAGCTGGAATGCGGGCGGCTTACATCGATCGGCGCAAGCGGCCGTTCGGAGACACACCGCACGCGCCGGACGTGACGGTGGCGGATTTCAGCGAGCTGGCGGGCGTGCTTCTCGACTGAAGCGCGTCATTTCCACCGCCGCGGACTGCGACACCAGACATCGCTCAAATCCTCGACCAGCAGCGAGCAGAGCACGGCGATGATGCCGACGACGATGGCCGTGACGCCGAAGCCGGTGGCACGCTCGCGAATGATTTCCGCTTCGTGCGCGCCGGCGCCGAGCAGGGAGAACAGACCGAGTAGCACGAAGCCGATGCCGAGCAGCGTGCCGCAGATTCTGATGGCGGGCTGGTTTCGATGGATACGCAGGCGCATGGCAGGCATGTATTCTGACAGAAAAATCCGGGACCATAGCGGTCAGATATCGAGCAAGCGGGGAATGGTGCATGAGCGAGACCGTTGACTACTATCTGTCGCTGAACTCGCCCTGGTCGTACCTCGGCCACCGGCGCTTCGCCGCCCTGGTCGATACCCACCGTCTCTCGGTTAACGTGCACCCGGTGGACTACGCGGCCGTCATTTTTCCCGCCACCGGCGGGCTGCCGCTGCCGAAGCGCTCTGCCGAGCGCCAGGCTTACCGGCTGGTGGAGCTCGAGCGCTGGCGCGAGCATCTGGGCGTCGCGCTCAACATCGAGCCGAAGTTCTGGCCCGTCAACGAGGTGCCGGGCGCCTGCATGGTGCTGGCGGCCGGACAGTCGGGAGGCGGCGCCGCCATGGCGCTCGCCGGCGCGCTGCTGAGCGCGGTGTGGGCCGGGGAGCGCGACATCGCCGACCGCGCCACGCTGCTCGCCGTCGCCGGCGAGTGTGGGCTCGACGCCGCGGCGCTGATGGCGGCGGCGGACACCGATGAGATGGTCAAGCGGCGAATTGCCGAATCCGAGCAGGCGGTCGAGCGCGGTGTCTTCGGCGCACCCTTCTACATTTACAAAGAGCAGCCTTTCTGGGGCCAGGACAGGCTCGACATGCTGGAGCGCGCCGTCGGCAAAGCCTAGGGTGGCGGGCCCGGGCAGGCGCGGCGGCCGCGGCCCGAACCCCGGCCGGCGGGTGGCGATGGCGGGCGGCTTTTGCCCGTTTTGTGCGCCAATCGACATACGGCGCGACCGACGCGGCGAAAAAATCGACAGACGGCTCTAACTCGCGGCCGCGGGTCGACGATAACAAAGCAGAAGCCGAATCCAGAGCGTTTGTCAGCGGGCGGGCGAGGTTCGACATGGCCAATCATCCTCACTACGAGAATCCACCCAAGCCCTCCAGCGGGGGGCCGGTTACCAGCGTGCAATCGAGCGTCGTGAAGCGTTTTCAGGCGGCGCGGGCGAGGATTGAGCCGCGCATGCAGGCAGCGGCGCGCCATTTCACCGATTTCGTCACGCTCGCCAACGAGATGCCGTCTCATGAAACATGGGACTACAGCCTGCGGGGATTCGGCGCCCTTTGCACGACCGGCGCCAAAAATTTCTCAGTCGACATCGACAACCGGGAAAAACCGGAGCGGGTATCGGTGTCGTTTTATCGCTTCGGCCCGGCGGATCTGTCGGCCCTTCCCACCTCGAGCCAGGCTTACGCGGAGCTCATGAACTGCCTGCCCGGATACGGTCTCAAGTTTACCGGCTCCACCGCCGGCAATCTCAGCAAGATCGCCGTCAAGCCCTACGTTCCGGTGGAGCTGCGCCTGTACGCGGACATTCCGGGAAAATTGATCCGGCTCCTGCTTCGCAATGTGGAAGACCTCGGCGTCGTCCAGTATGCGCTCGAGCCCGAGGCGCTGGACGTGAAGTTCATGGCAGCTCTCGATGCCCTGCTGCTGCACAAGCCCGGCAACTTTCACAAGCTTGCCGGCAAGCCCATCGCCGACGCGCCCGCCAAAACCTGAGGCGCAGCAACCGGTTCTTCGGTCGAATCGCGCCGGCTAGCGCGCGGTCACGGCACTCAACACCTCGGCGTTAACCACCACGGCCGGATCCAGGCTGCCGTCGAAAGCCGCCAGCACGTTGCGCGCGGCGCTCGTTGACATGGCGATCTCCGCCTCATGGGTCACGCCGGCCACGTGGGGACTGGTAATCAGCTTGTCCAGGGCAACCAGCGGGTCGTCCGCGGGCAGAGGCTCGCGGTCGAAAACGTCGAGGCCGGCGCCGGCGATGACATTGCCTTCGAGGGCGTCGCGGAGCGCGCGCTCGTTGACGATGNNGACCACGTCCATATCCGGAAGAGCCGCCCGGTAGTCGTCTACGGGCGTGCAGCCGGCCGCGGCGATTGTCGACTGGTCGATGTAGGGATCGCAGGCAAACACCTTCATGTCGAACGCGCGGGCCAAACGGCCAACCCGCGACCCGGTGCGGCCGAAACCGATGATGAGCACGGACTTGCCGGCGATCTCCATTCCGCGCAGCGAGTTGCGTATTTCGAACTCACCGCGCTTCACGGCCCGGTCGAATGTGAAACCGCGCTTGGCGAGCGCGAGAATCATGTACAGCGTGTGCTCGGCTACCGACAGCGCATTGGCATCGATGGCGATGGCAAGCGGTATGCCTCGCTCGGTGAGCCGCGCGACATCGACGCTGTCGTAGCCGACGCCGTGACGCGAGACGATGCAAAGCTCGTCCGCCGCATCGATGATCGCCCGGGTGACGGGTCTCGCCCGTGCAATGATCGCGTGCGCTCCCCTGGCCTCGCGTATCGCAGTCTCTTCGGAGATATCGCTCGCAAGGGCGACCTGGATGTCGTCCCGTGCTCGCAGCAGCGCAACGCCGGCATCGTGAATGGGCTGCAGAAGAAAAACTTTTCTGGTCACTGTGGAGAGCCCCCGTCAGTGAATGTCGGCGGCGCCTGCAGTTGCTTTCTCGAGCTTCTCGATGTCGAAGTCGCCGCTGCGCGCCGCTTCCAGGATCACCGCCTCCCTGCGCGTGAGCAGATCCACGGCCCCCGGCAGCTCTTTCACGGCCGCCTCGGGAATGACGACAGCGCCGTGCCGATCGGCATGAATAATGTCGTCGTGCACGACCCGCATGCCGAAGATGGTCACCGGCGAGCCGAAGTCGACGATGCGCACGTGCGCGTGGCTCGGCCCCACCTTGCCCGCGAGGAGCTGGAACCCGGGTGCGCAGGCGTCGAGATCGCGCATCGAGCCGTTGGTGATGCCGCCGGCGCAGCCGAGTCCCCGGTGGACGGCCGTGTTGACCTCGCCCCAGAAGGCCCCGTATCCGGGAGCGGCGTCCAGATCCTCGATGACGGCGATGGTGCCGCCCGAGGCATCCGCCACGTACTCGTAGTAGCGCGCACGCCGGGACTTGACTGCGTCGGCGCTCTCCTCAGGCGGCGTGGTTGCGCGGATAGTGGCGGTGCGCGCACGCCCGATCACGGGCGGCAGCTTCGCATCGAGCACCGTGAAGGCGCCGGTGGTGAATCCCGTCGCCCGCCGCTCCGGGACGACGATCTCCAGCGCATTGCAGATCGTCGGCGTGTCCCAAGCGGTGAGAAGCGCGAGATCGTCCGGGGTGATCGTGCTCATGGGTATCTCCACTCGAAACCGTCACCGATGTGGTTTCCCGAAAAGCGCTTTCGGGGGCGTGGAGATTAGCACTCCGCCTGCGGCGGGTCATCCGGAAACCCGCGGGAGCTTCCGGCGTTGCGTCGGGGTGGCTCGACCCGGTGGCGCGCGTCGCGCAGCGAGCCGGCAAATGCTCCCGAATCGTCTTTGCTCCGCTCCGGGGGGGGGAGTTGCATCCGCGCGGCGATCGCCGGGCTTGCGCGCTCTGCGCGCGCGCAGCCACGCGCGATGCCGGGCAGGGACGACGGTCAGGGACGACCGGATCAGTCGAGCCAGCCCCCCACCGCCTGGATGGGGCGCGGATCGCCGACGGCGCTGATCCACGCCGCGACGGCTCTGCGCTCGGCCTGCACTTTCACGCGCGGCAGGGAGAAGCTCGCAAGGTGTGTCGAGGATTGCCGCATCGTCGTGTGCGTGTCGTAGCCGAGGACGACGAAATCGTGCGCGAGCGTGCGGCCGTGGTTCTCGCCCGCGCGAACCTCGGTCTCGAGCCCGAAGCCGAGTATCGCCACGTGCGCCTCGAGCTCGGCGCTCGCCGGTCCCGCCGGCGTGAACTCGATGCTTCCCCGTTGCGCGTCGATGCTCAGACGCAGCCTTCCGGCCTGCTCGGGGCGTGCCAGCCGAAGCACGGGCAGGGCGAACCACGCGCGCCACTCCTCGCCGGCGAGCACGAAGCCCGGCGTGTAGACGGTGCTGACGTGCCCGCTGCGCGCATAGTCCCGCTGCCGTTTGCTGTAGACGGGGGAGGCGAAACGATCGCGCCAGCCGATGTAATCCCAGTAGTCCACGTGGAAGGCCACCGGAACCACCTCGCGCCACAGGCGGGGATCGTCGCGCAGCGCGCTGATCCAGCGATCCGCCGGAGGGCAGCTGCTGCAGCCCTCCGAGGTGTAGAGCTCGAGCAGGCTGACCCGGGGTCCGGGGCTTTCGAGCTGCACCGTTGCGCCGGCCGCCGGGGCGGCGTGGACGACGAGCAGCGTGGTGAGAAACGCGATGCGCAGACGCATGGGCGTGCTCCTCGAGACGGCCGTGGGGGAACCCTGATTCATGCGAGACATGGATATCACCAATGGCGCGGCAATTCCTCACGGAAGATTCACACCCGCAGGGCGTCTCGCGCAAGGATGCGGGCAGGCGACATCGCAGGGCGGCTGATCTACCATGTAATCAATACCCTCATCCCGTGCCATCGGTTCGCCGCCATGAAGGACCACTATTACTTCGATAACGCCGCCACCAGCTGGCCCAAACCCGAGGTGGTCTACACCACCATGGACCAGTTCTACCGCAACTACGGCGTCAATCCCGGCCGCGCCGGTCACGAGCTTGCCGTGGAGGCGGAAAAGATGATCGAGGAGACGCGGCGCCTCCTCGGGCTGTTCTTCGACTATCACGGCGATCCTCACCGTGTCGTTTTCACCCAGAACGCCACCGATTCGCTCAACATCGCCTTTTTCGGACTGCTCCAGAGCGGCGATCACGTGGTGACGACACGCCTCGAGCACAACTCCGTGCTGCGTCCGCTCGCGCATCTCAAGCGCGACGGCGGCGTCGATGTCACCTATGTGGCGCGGGATGCGCAGGGGTACGTGGATCCGGACGACATCCGCAGCGCGATCACCGACAAGACCCGCATGATCGTCGTCAATCACGCTTCCAACGTGCTCGGCGCGGTGCAGGATCTGGAAGCCATCGGCCAGATATCGCGGCAGGCCGGCACGCTGTTCGTCATCGACTCCTGTCAGAGCGCGGGCGTGCTGCCGATCCGCATGGATGCCTGGGGCATCGATGTCGTGACCTTCACCGGTCACAAGTCGCTGTTCGGTCCGATGGGCATCGGCGGCATGATCGTGCGCGAAGGTCTCGACGTGCGTCCTCTTCGCGTCGGCGGCACCGGCGTCGACTCCATCGATCCCTATCAGCCGGAGAAGTACCCCTATCACCTCGAGGCGGGCACCGTCGCGCTGCCCGGCATCGCGGGACTCAACGCTGCACAGAAGTGGTTCGCGTCTCTCGGCCGTGAGCAGGCGGGCGATACCGAGGGCAGCCTCTCGCATACCGAGGCCTGTCATGCGGCGCTTGGTCACATCTTCGAGCTCGAGCGCGGACACATCGACCGGATGCTCGCGGCGTTTCGAGACATCGACGGCGTCAAGATCTACGGGCCGGCCGGCAATCGCCTGCGCGTCGCAACGCTCTCCATCAACGTCGGCGAGCTTCCGGCTGACCAGGTGGGCGTCATGCTCGACGCGGATTACCACGTGTGCGTGCGCGCGGGACTGCACTGCGCGCCGCTGGTCCACGAGGACGAGGGAACGGTCGCACAGAACGGAGCGGTGCGTCTGTCGCCGGGCTATTTCACCGACGACGAAGATCTCGATCAGATCATCGAGGCCGTCGGCGAGATTGCGAGCTTCGCCTCGGCCGCCTGAGCGCCTGCGCCGCTGTGATGTCCCGGGCCGTTGAAACGAGCACCTGCGTCGACGCCGAGCCGTTTGCGCTGCAGGTGACCGACGACAGCATGGAGCCTGAGTTCCCACGGGGTTGCGTCGTCGTGATCGATCCAACCGGTGCAGTGAGAGACGGCGCTTACGTCTTCGCCGCGCTCGACGGCGGGTACATTCTTCGCAGGCTGCGGCTGGAGAACGAGCGCGTGTGGCTCGATGCGCTCAACGACGCTTATGCAGCGCGCGAGCTCGATGAAGGAATCGCGGCAGTCAAGGGTGTCGTCGTGCAGCGCGCCGGCGCGCGGCGCCGCGAGCACAAGCGCTACGACTGAATCGGTGCTTCAGTTGGCTCGCCAGGCCGACGCCAGCACCGCGCGAGCCGATGAGCTCGACGATCCTCCCCGGCTCGACGCGCTCAGCTGCCCCCTGCCGCCGATCGCCTTTTCCACCACGTCGCGAAAGCGCGGTGCCTTCATGTAGCCGACCACGCGATAGGCCGGACGCTCCTGCCCGTCGGGGCCGAAGAACAGGATCGCGGGAGGCCCGAAAAGATTGAAGCGCTTGAGCAGCGCCTGGTCCTTTGCGTCGTTGTCGGTGACGTCGGTCTGCAGCAGCACCGTCCCGGCGAGTGCCGCTTTGACTTCGTCATCGCGGAAAGTGTAGCGCTCCATCTCCTTGNNCGGTGACGTCGGTTTGCAGAAGAACCGCGCCGGCGAGCGCCGCCTGCACGTCGGCATCGCTGAAGGTGTAGCGCTCCATCTCCTTGCAGCTCACGCACCAGTCCGCGTAGAAATCGAGCATGACCGGCTTTCCCGAGGCGACCGCGGTCGCGACTGCCGCGTTCAGGCCATCGATACCCTTCACGCGTTTGAATTCGAGACCCTCGCCGGCGGATTCGCCATTCGAGGCGAGACGTTCGAGCGGGCGCCAGACATTGTCGCTGCCGCTGAAGCCACCGACCACCAGTGCAACGCCGTACACGAGCACGATGATCGCCACGCCTTTGCGCAGCCGCCACCGCGAGGTTGTCTCGCCGGTCAGCCTGTCGAGCGCGCCGAAATAGATGGCCGCCATCACCAGCAGCGCGCCCCACATGAGCAGCGCCACCCAGGTCGGCACCAGCCGTTCCGCGAGATAGATGGCGACTCCGAGTAGCACCACGCCAAAGACGCTCTTCACCGAGTCCATCCAGGGACCGGCGCTCGGCAGCAGCCTGCCGGCGGAGGTCCCGATGGCGAGCACCGGCAGCCCCATGCCGATGCTCAGCGCAAACAGCGCGAGACCGCCGAGCACTGCGTCGCCGGTCTGGCCGATATAGATGAGTGCGCCCGCAAGCGGCGCCGCGACGCAGGGACCGACGATGAGCGCGGACAGAAAACCCATGATGCCGACGCCGATGTAGGTGCCGCTCTGCTGACGATTGCTGGCGCCGGTGAGTCGGGCCTGCCAGCTCGCCGGGATCTGCAGGTCGTAGAGACCGAACATGGCCAGCGCCAGCAGCACGAACACGGCGATGAATGCGCCGAGCACCCAGGGATTCTGAAACGCCGCCTGCAGGTTGGCGCCGAGCAGCCCGGCAAGCACGCCGGCCGCGGTGTAGGTGGCGGCCATGGCCAGCACGTAGGTGAGCGAAAGCGTGAAGGCTCTGCGGGTGCCGAGCGACTCACCCTGGCCGACGAGAATGCTGGAGAGGATGGGTATCATGGGGAACACGCAGGGCGTGAACGTGAGCAGCAGCCCGAGGCCGACGAATCCGAGCAACACCAACCACAGATTGCCTCCGGCCAGCGAGCGCGCGATGCGGTCCTGCTCGGGCAGCTCGACGGACTGTGTCAGCCCGGGGCTGGCGGGTACGCTCTGCGCCGCCGGTATGTTGATCGCCAGCTGCTTCTTTATCGGCGGGTAACACAGTCCCGCGTCCGCGCAACCCTGGTAGACGACGTCGAGTGTCACCGTCTGCGCTTTCGCATCGGCGCGCTGCAGGGGCAGGGTGGCCTGAACCGCGTTGTAGTAGACCTCCATCTCGCCGAAATATTCGTCGACCTTGCTCTTGCCGTCGGGAAGCACGGGCTCGTCGACCGCGATGCCCTGCGCATTGGAGATCGCAAATTGAAACTTGCTCCGATAGAGGTAGTAGCCGTCCGCAATCTGCCAATCGGCAACGACCGTCTTACCATCCGTCGCCTCGGCGCTGAAAACGAATGCCTCGTCGGGCTGCAGAAATTCCGGTTGCGCTTGCGAGCCGGCCAGGCTCTGAGTGAGTCTCCGCAGCACATCGCGCGCTGTAGAGGAAGGGGAGGACGCAGAGCTCGCCGCGCCGGCGGATTGTGCAGAGCTTTCCTCCGGCAGGTGAAACGCCTGCCCATCGGGGAGCGGCTCTCCCCCGGAGTGCGTCGCCGACGCGGCGCCGGCGAAGAGAAGCGCGACCCCGCACACGAGGGCGCGCGAGCCGAGCGAGAGGCTTGTGGTCATCGTTCCGCCGGCAGTCCCGCGCTGCGCCAGGCGCTCATGTGGCCCTGCAGCGCCCGCAGCTCGGTGAAGCCCTGCTGCTCGAGAAAGCGGCCGGCGTGACCCGCGCGCACGCCGGTCTCGCAGTAAAGCACCAGCTCCGTGTTTCGATAAGGCCGCAGCTCTTCGAGGCGGCGCTGGAGCTCCTGCAGCGGGATGTTGACCGCGCCGGGCACGTGGCCGCTTTGATACTCTCCGGGAGTGCGTACATCGACGAGCAGCGGCGCCTCGCCGCGCTGCAGCCGCTCGACCAGGAGGCGCTGGGCGAGGGTCGTCTCGAGATGCGACGCCCACGCGAGCGAGGGTGCCCCCAGCACCGCAAGCCACAGGGCAGCTGCGCTCAGACAGGCGCGCTTGGGGGAAACAACGCTCAGAGGAGCCCGGATCACCGCCTTTTCTCTACAATCCGCCAGCACACGTAAACAATTGGACCGGCCTGCCGCGCGGCTGGTTCCGCGCCGGGGCCTCCCCGGATTGTACGCCGGATCGGCGCCGATTTCCGGCCTCCGCGCTCACGCCGAGGCCGCATCGCGGCGCCGGGGATTGCCGCGGGCCTCTTTAAATGGGCGCCTCCGCCCGGCAGCACCAGCCGAGCGCGGGCGCAAGCGCGGGCGGGCTCGGGTCGCCGGGGGTGGCGGCATTGCCAGCGCTCGGCGCGCGCCCCTAGAATCGGGGCGGTCAGCCGATGTCCGACGCGCAGCACACATACGACTACATCATTATCGGCGCGGGCTCGGCGGGCTGCGTGCTCGCCAACCGACTCTCCGCCAACCCGGCGGCCAGCGTGCTGCTCATCGAGGCGGGCGGCCGCGACTGGTATCCGTGGATCCACATTCCGGTGGGTTACTTCAAGACCCTGCACAATCCGCGCTACGACTGGTGCTACAAGACCGAGCCCGACCCGGGGCTCAACGGGCGCAGCATCGACTGGCCGCGCGGCAAGGTGCTCGGCGGCTCGAGCGCCATCAACGGGCTGCTATACGTTCGCGGACAGCCGCAGGACTACGATCACTGGCGCCAGCTCGGCAACGCCGGTTGGACCTGGGACGAGGTGCTGCCTTACTTCATGCGCGCCGAGGATCAGGAGCGCGGCGCCGACGCCTACCATGGCGTCGGAGGGCCCCTCAGCGTCTCGAACATGCGCGTGCGCCGCGAAGTCTGCGATGCGTTCATCGAAGCTGCCGCCGAGTGCGGTATCCCCGCGCGTGACGATTTCAATCGCGACGACCACGAAGGCGTCGGGTACTTTCAGCTCACCGCGCGCAAGGGTTTCCGATGCAGCACTGCGGTCGGCTACCTGAAACCCGTTCGACGGCGCTCGAACCTGAGTGTCGTCACGAAGGCGCACGTGGAGCGCATTCGATTCGATTCACGACGCGCAACGAGCGCTGTCTATCGCCGATCGGGAACCCGCATCGAGGCGCGCGCGCGTCGAGAGATTATCTTGAGCGCAGGCGCCATCGGCTCGCCGCAGATTCTGCAGATCTCGGGCGTCGGTCCAGGCGAGCTCCTGCAACGCCTCGATATCCCCGTCGTGCACGCGCTGCCCGGCGTCGGAGCGAATCTTCAGGACCATCTGCAGATCCGCTCGGTGTACAAGTGCCGCCGGCCAACGCTCAACGACGAGGTGAACAACCCGCTTCGCAAGATGCTCATCGGGCTCGAGTACATTCTCTTGCGCACCGGTCCCATGAGCATGGGCGCGAGCCAGGTCGCGGCGTTTGCCAAAACCGATCCCATGCTCGAGACGCCGGATATTCAGTTCCACTTCCAGCCGCTGAGCGCCGACAAGCCGGGCGCCGGCCTGCATCGTTTCTCGGCTTTCACGTCCTCGGTGTGCCAGCTGCGCCCGGAGAGCCGCGGTTACATCGAGATTCGATCGCCCGACGCGGGTGCCGCGCCCGCGATCCATCCAAACTACCTGTCATCGCTCACCGATCAGAACGTTACCGTGGCCGGTATGAAGCTCTCGCGCCGGATCTGCGCGAGCCGGGCGATGGCACCGTTCGTCAGCGAGGAGGTGTTGCCCGGAAGCGACGTTCAGAGCGACGAGGCGTTGCTCGAGTGCGCCCGCAACATCGGCCAGACCATCTACCATCCCGTCGGTACCTGCAAGATGGGCTCCGACGAACGGGCGGTGGTCGATGAGCGCTTGCGGGTGCACGGGGTGGAGGGACTGCGCGTCGTCGATGCCTCCATCATGCCGACCATCACATCGGGCAACACGAACGCACCGACCATCATGATCGCGGAGAAAGCCGCGGACATGATTCTCGACGATACGGGGGGCGTCAGCGCGTAACCGGTGGCGGCGCGGTCGTCTCGCGTACGACCAGCGTCGCCTGCAGCTGCGTTTTCCGCGGCGTCGATGTTTTCTCGAGCTGCGCCAGCAGATAGTCCGCGGCGCGGCGGCCCATCTCCGCGGCCGGCACGTGGATGGTGGTGAGGGGCGGATCGACGTTCGCCGCCAGATCCAGATCGTCGAACCCGGTGATCGAGATCTCGTGCGGCACGTCGACGCCGCGTGAGCGGCACTCGAACAGCACGCCGAATGCGAGCACGTCGTTGCCGCAGATAATGGCCGTCGGTCGGTGCGGCGATGCGAGCAGCCGGCTTGCCGCGCGACGTCCCTCGGCGATCTCATACGCATGCTCCACCAGCTGCCCGTGCGCGAACTGGATGCCGCGATCCGCCAGCGCCGCCCTCACGCCTTCCACCCGGGCCGCGGCCCGGTCGTTGCCGATCCTGGTGCCGGCGACCATGGCGATGTCGCGGTGTCCGATGTCGAGCAGGTAGGAGGCGATCTGGTAAGCCGCCTGGTGGTTGTCGAAGCCCACACAGGGGTGCGAGCTGTTTTCATCGTACAACCATGTGGTCACGTACGGCAGGTGCTTCTTCTCGAGCAGCCGATACACCAGCTGCTCGCGCTCTTCACCGACCAGAATCAATCCGTCGATGCCGCGTTCCACCAGGCTCTGCACCTCGCGTTGCTCGCGGGCGTAGTCGTAATCGGAGCTCGCCAGAAACAGCGTGCGGCCGTATTCGAACAGCCGTGCCTGCAACGCCTGGATGTTGCGCGCGAATATGGCGTTGTCGATGGTGGGTACGACGGCGCCGATGGTATTGGAACGCCGGCTGGCCAATGCTCTGGCGGCACCGTGGGGCACGTAGCCGAGCGCCTCGACCGCGCGCTGGACCCGCTCGCGCAGCTCCGCGGTGACGGTTGCCGGTTGGTTGAGCGCGCGCGAGACCGTCGCCGTCGACACATCGGCGAGTCTGGCCACGTCAGCGAGGCGCGGCTGCGCTTCCAGGAGGTCCCCGTGCGTTTCCCCGGCGTTCGCCGAAGGGCCGCCGGCGTCGTCGCCAGCATTGTCCATGGCGTCGTAATTCCCTACGCGATCAGGCAGTTACATAGACACACGCGCGCCGCCCGGCGTTCGGCCCGGCGCGCGCGGTCTAAATTGACATTTGCCCAGCAGTACTACACTCTTGCGGGCATAAATGAAAGCGCTTACAGCGCGACAATAACGCTCCATGGAAGGGTGCGCCGTCGGGAGGACCGCCGGGCTCGCTGCCTTTCGAGCCCCAGACAAAGCCCCTTGCCCGATTCGCCGTATCGCTTTCTGAAGAGCCCTCGAATCTGAACCGGGTCGCCACACGGCGGATGCGTCTGCTCGGCGCGGCCCTGCTCGGTGTGGCGTCGCATTTTCGTGGCGCCGGGGAAAATGCAACGACCACGAGTGTCTGGAGGAGAACTGGAATGGGCAGACGATTAACAGCTTTGTTGGGAGTCATCCTGGGGATGACTCTTCTCGTAAGTGGCACGGCGGTGGCCAAGACGGTCATCCGTGTGCAGTCGGTCATCCCGGCGAAGGCCGACGAGGTGACCATGCTGAACGACTTCGGCGCCAACGTGAGTGCGCTCACCAACGGCGAGGTCGAGATCAAGGTGTTGCCGGCGGGCGCCGTCGTCGGTGTGAAAGAGACTCTCGAAGCAGTCGACAAGGGACTCGTCGAGGGCGGTTTCGCCTGGACGCATTACTGGTCCGGCTATCATCCGGCGGCCATGCTGTTCGGCTCGCCGGTTGCCGGCGCCGGTGTCGGCATCGACAACATCGCCTTCGTGTCCTGGTACATGTACGGCGGCGGCAAGGCGCTCTACGACGAGCTCTGGAAAGAGATGGGCATGAACGTCAAGGGCCTGATGCTGCAGCCGGTCGGCCCCGAGGCGCTCGGCTGGTTCAAGGAGCCCATCAACAGCATGGCGGACTTCCGCAAGTACCGCTTCCGCACACCGCCGGGCATTCCGGGTCAGACCTACAAGGACATCGGTGTTGCGTCCGTCGCCATGGGTGGCGGTGACATTCTGCCCGCGCTCGAGAAGGGTGTCATCGACGCGGCCGAGTGGTGCTGCCCGAAGCCGGACAGCGTGTTCGGTTTCCAGAAGGTGCTGAAGCACTACTACCTGCAGGGCCTGCACCAGGTGGTGGTCAACGCCGACATCTACATCAACGGCGATGTCTGGAAAAAGCTGACGCCGCACCAGCAGAAGGCCATGGAGGTCGCCGCCGACGCGTCTCTGATGCGCTCGCTCAGCTATCGCATCTACGAGAACGGCAAGGCGCTCAAGGATCTGACCGAGAATCACGGCGTCATCCTGCACGACACGCCGGCCGACTACTTCACCGAGTACATGAACGCGGCCAAGGCGACGCTCGAGAAGAACGCCGCCGAGAACGCCTTCTTCAAGGAAGTCTGGGATTCCCAGAAGGCATTCGCCGATGTCGCCGTTCCCTTCTGGGCCGGCGCTCAGATGTCGAACGCGAGCCTCGGTATGGCGCACGCCAAGAGTCTCCAGAAGAAGTAGAAGTAGTCGCTTTTTAAAGTGCTCATTGCGTTTTGACGCAGGAAGGCGGGCCGCCTGGCCCGCCTTCCGTTTTCTGTGCAGCGGGGGGCGTGCGTGACGGACATCGCGGACGAACTGGTTGCCGATCGAAGATCGGGTAAACCGGGGCAGCTTCCAGAGGACATGCCACGCTGGATGGCGATCCCCATTACCTGGATTGACTGGTTCAGCTACTGGGTCGGCATGACCGTCTGCTGGCTGACGGTTCCGCTGTTCGGCGCCATGGTCTACGAGGTCGTCGCCCGCTACGCGTTCACCGCGCCGACCATGTGGGCCTATGACATCAGCCGCATGCTCTACGGCGCGCTGTTCATGCTGGGCGCCGGCTACGCGCTGTCGAAAGGCGTGCACATCCGCGCCGATTTCCTCTATCGCAACTGGTCGGTGAAAAACCAGGGACGCATCGACGCTTTTCTGTACATCTTTTTCTACTTCCCGGGCCTCATTGCCTTTCTGGTGATGGCCACCGACTTCGCGTATCTCTCGTGGATGCGCGGTGAGCGCGGCATGGACACCGCGTGGATGCCGCACATGGGGCCCATCAAGACGGCGCTTCCCGTCGGCATCGTGTTGCTTCTGATTCAAGGCGTATCGGAGCTTCTCAAAAGCCTCTACGCCGCAACCCGTGGAAGGTGGCCGACACAATGACGCCTGAAGTACTCGGATTGCTTCTCATCGGGTGCATGCTGTTCGCCATATTCATCGGCTTCCCGATCTCGTTCACGCTGATATTTCTAGGCTTCGTCTTCGGTTACATCGGCTTCGGCGATCTTGTCTTCTACCTCATGACCTTCCAGTTCTCGTCGGTCATGCTGGAGCAGACGCTCGCCGCGGTGCCCTTGTTCATTTTCATGGGAATTCTCATGGAGCAGGCGGGACTCATGGAACGCCTGTTTCAGGCGGTTCAGCTGATGCTGTCCCGCGTGCGCGGAGCGCTGTTCATCGCCGTGCTGTTCGTCTCGACGATCTTCGCCGCGGCCACCGGCATCGTCGGCGCCTCGGTGACCATCCTCGGCATCATGGCGGCGAAGACCATGAACCGATCCAACTACGACGTGCAGCTCGCCGCCGGCACCATCACCGCCGGCGGCACCCTGGGCATCCTCATACCGCCGAGCATCATGCTGGTGGTGATGGGGCCGATCCTCGAGGTGCCGGTGACGGACCTGTTCGCCGCCGCTGTCATTCCCGGCTTCCTGCTGGCTTTCCTCTATACCGGCTACGCGCTGCTTCGCTGTTACCTCAATCCTGAGCTGGGCCCGGTGCTTCCCGAGGAGGAACGCGCCGAGAGCATGGGGCATGTCTTCGCGGAGTTCTGCAAGGGCCTCGTTCCGCCGGCAGCGCTGGTGTTCTCGGCGCTCGGCAGCATCCTTTTCGGTCTCGCGACCCCCACCGAGGGCGCCGGCATGGGCGCGGCGGGAGCCCTTCTGCTGACCCTTGCCTACCGGAAACTCACCTGGAAGGGCATGCAGGACGCGCTCGTCAAGACGCTCGAAATCTCGACCCTGATTCTGTTCCTGGTGGCGGCGTCGAACTTCTTCGGCGCGGTGTTCTCCCGGCTCGGGACGCCGACCATGCTGACCGAGTATCTCCTGATGCTCGATCTGTCACCGATGCTGATCCTGTTCCTGATCATGGCGCTGATCTTCCTGCTCGGCTGGCCGCTCGAGTGGGTGCCGATCGTGCTGATCATCATTCCCATCCTGCTGCCGCTCATCGATCAGCTTGGATTCAATCTGACCTGGTTCGGGATTCTGGTTGCCGTCAATCTGCAGACCGCCTGGCTGTCGCCGCCTGTGGCCTTGTCGGCCTACTTCTTGAAGGGTGTGGTCCCGGAATGGGATCTGAGAGACATTTACATCGGCATGATGCAGTTCATGGTCATTCAGGTGTTTGGGCTGCTGCTCATCATCTTCTTTCCGCAGATTGCCCTGTGGCTACCGGGCGTTATCTACGGAAACTGATTAGGACATACACGGAGCGTTCAACTCGATGGCTGTTGAATATTTGAAGAAAGCCTCCAAGACGCCTGCCACGGGCGAGGACGACACACGCACGCGTGTCGCCGAGATGTTGCGTGATATCGAGGAGGGCGGCGAGGCCCGCGCCCTCGAGTACGCGCAGGAGCTCGACGGGTGGAGCGGGGATGTCGTCGTCCCTGAAGACGAGATCGCCGCCGCCGTGGACGCCGTGCCGGAACAGATCAGGCACGATATCCAGTTCGCCTACGATCGGGTCCGCGGCTTCGCCGAGGCGCAGCTCGCGAGCGCGCAAGAGTTCGAGACGGAGCTCTCGCCGGGGCTCGTCGCCGGTCAAAGACTCATACCGGTCGACACGGCGGGCTGTTACATCCCGGGCGGACGCTACGCGCACATTGCATCAGCGATCATGAGCGTCACGACGGCAAAGGTCGCCGGGGTGGAGAATGTCATCGCCTGCTCGCCACCGCGAAGAGAGGGCGGAGTCCATCCCGCGATTCTTTATGCGGCGGATCTCGCCGGTGCCGATACCATCCTGGCCCTCGGCGGCGTGCAGGGGATCGCCGCACTCGCATTCGGTCTTTTCACCGGCCACGCGGCCGACATTCTGGTCGGCCCCGGCAACCGTTTTGTCGCCGAGGCCAAGCGCATTCTCTACGGCCGCGTCGGCATCGATCTGTTCGCCGGTCCGACGGAGATTCTCATCATCGCCGACGACACGGCCGATCCGGACATCGTTGCGTCCGATCTGGTGGGGCAGGCCGAGCACGGCCCCGACTCCCCCGCGTGGCTCGTCACCACCTCGCGCCGGCTCGCCGATGAAACGCAGGAGCGGATTCCCGGCTGCGTCGCGCGGCTCGACGAGCCGAATCGAAGCGCCGCGGAGAGCGCGTGGCGGGACTACGGTGAAATCGTGCTCGTGGATGAGCGTGAGGAGGCCGTGCGCGTGAGCGACGACTACGCGCCGGAGCACCTGGAAGTGCACGCCGCGGATCTGGACTGGTGGCTCGTCAACTTGCGCAACTACGGCTCGCTCTTTCTCGGCGAGGAGACGACCGTCGCCTACGGCGACAAGGCATCGGGCCCCAATCACATCCTGCCCACGAAGGGCGCAGCGCGCTACACGGGAGGTCTTAGCGTCGGCAAGTTCATCAAGACCGTGACCTGGCAGCGCATGACGCGGGAAGCCAACCGCGCCGTAGGCGCGGCCAGCGCGCGCATCTCGCGCGCGGAAGGTATGCTGGGTCACGCGCTCACCGGCGACGATCGTCTGCACAAGTACTTCCGCGGGGAAGAATTCAAGCTCGAGGCTTGATCACGGTGAGCGCATCCGAGCAAACGCAGGCGCTCTTCGACCTCTCCGGTCGCGTGGCGGTGGTGACCGGTGCGAGCTCCGGCATCGGCCGCGCCATGGCCGTCGCTCTGGCAGATGCCGGCGCCGCGGTGGTGCTGGTGGCGAGGCGCGAGGACGCGCTCGAGTCCGCGGCATCGGAGATCCGCGCCCGCGACGGTAAGGCCGTCGCAGCGGATCTCTGTGATCGAGATGCTCTTCAGGATATCGCGCGGCGTTGTCAGCAAGCCATCGGTACGGTGTCCATCGTCGTCAACGCCGCCGGCGTCAACCTGCGCGAGCCGGTCGATACGATCACTTCCGAGAGCTGGAATCACACCATCGATCTCAATCTCGCCGCGCCGTTCTTTTTCACCCGCGAGTTCGTCGCCGGCATGCGTGAGCA
>JABAHO010007873.1_pt1 | contig 29155 bp, 32 predicted proteins | sample 7062071 | NCBI WGS metagenome assembly JABAHO01 (sample SAMN14534356, study PRJNA622989) | marine sediment metagenome | biome: marine biome [ENVO:00000428]; feature: marine pelagic biome [ENVO:01000023]; material: deep marine sediment [ENVO:00002113] | place: India: Gulf of Kutch | collected...
GGGCCGCCCGCTCGTGGGACTGGGCCGCGAACGCGTCCTGCGGCTCCCGGGCCAGCCCCGCCGACGCCGCGTACTTCTCGGTTCCCGCGCCCATCAGGCAGATGTCGAACGAGCAGAACAGGCCGTCGAGGGTGAGGGCGTCGGGGAGGGTGGCGTCGCCGTATCCGTACCCGCTCCGACCCTTGGGCAGCAGGTAGGGCGCGTTGGTCATCGACTCCATCCCGCCCGCGACCACCACCGACGCGTCGCCCACCAGGATCTCGCGCCGCGCGAACATCACCGCCTGCAGACCGGACCCACACACCTTGTTCACCGTGATCGCGCCGGCGCTCACCGGCAGACCGCCCTTGATCCCCGCCTGGCGGGCGGGCGCCTGGCCGATTCCCGCGGAGAGCACGTTGCCCATGATGATGCGCTCGACATCCCCCGGGTCGGCGCCGGCCCGCTTCACGGCCTCCGCGACGGCCGCTCCACCCAGATCGGAGGCGGAAAGCGACGCGAGCGCGCCCTGGAAGGAACCGATGGGCGTGCGAACGCCGCTGCAGATGACCACGTCTTGCTGACTCATGAGTTCTCCGGTGTGGTGGACGAAAACGCCAGGAGGGCTGTCAATGATAGCCCAGTGCCTTGATCCGCTTGGGTTTCTTGGCCCAGTTCGGGTCGACCTTCACCTGGAGGGCCAGGTGGACCTGGGTGTCGACCAGGCGCTCGATGGCGTTGCGCGCCTGGATCCCGATGGCTTTGACCACCNNCACCGCCCCCCCGCGACCCACCGCGATGCGTTTCTGGGATTCGCGCTCGACGAGCAGTTGGGCCCGGATGCGGACCAGCGCCGGATCCCGCTCGTCGAATTCCTGGATCGCCACCGCCACCGCATAGGGAAGTTCCTGCTGGAGGTGCTCGAAGGCGGCTTCGCGGATGAACTCGGCGGCGAGGAAGCGCAACGAGCGGTCGGTGAGTTCGCCGTCGGGGTAGTAGGGAGGCGCCTCGGGGAGCGCCTGGACGACCGCTTCGATGAGGCGGTCGACGCCCTCCCCGGTACGCGCCGAGATCGTGAGCACGCCCAACACCGACGCCGCGGTGGCGGGCGGCCAGCTCGGTTCGACCGGCAAAGCACCGGATACGCCGTCGTCCGTCTCCGGTCCCCTGGGCGCCTTCCGATCGGCCTTGGTCCCCACCAAAAACGTGTTCTTCCCCTCCAGTTTGGCCAGCCACTCCTCATGAACAGGTTGGAAGCCTTTCTGGAGATCCACCAGGAGCAGCGCGACGTCGCAATCCGCCGCCACCTCCTCGGCCGCCTCGCGCATTGCGGTGTCGAGGGGTCGGCTGCCGCGATGGATACCGGGCGTATCGGTCCACAGGATCTGGGCATCCGGGCGCGTGGTGATACCGAGGATGCGACTGCGCGTGGTCTGCGCCTTTCGGGTCACCGCCGCGATCTTCTCTCCGAGGACCGTGTTGAGAAGAGTCGACTTTCCGGCGTTCGGCAAACCGAGAAGAGCGACCACACCGGCGCGGTGGGGCGTCACGACCGGTCCTCGACCGCGCGGGCGTCGAGCGCGCGCAGCGCAGCCGCCCGTTCCGCGGCCCGTTTGGTCCGGCCCAGGCCCCGCCCGTAGTCCTTCCCTGCCACCGTCACTTCGACTTCGAAGCGGTCCTCTGCGTTTTCCGCCCCGCTATCTCGGAGTAGGCGGTAGCGCGGGGTCTCGCGCAGCGCTGCGTGAGCCCATTCCTGAAAGCGCGTCTTCGGGTCAGCGGGCGGGGGCTCGGAAGCGGCCAGCGCTTCGGAAAACACCGACTCGATCCATTCCGAGGCCGTCGCAAAACCGCTGTCGAGAAAGAGCGCGCCGATCACGGCCTCGAGGGCGCACGCGAGAATCGAATCTTTGTCCGCCCCCCCGGCGCGCCGCTCCGTGCGTCCCAGGCGGAGTTCGGCGCCGAGCGCTACGGCCCGCGCGTGCTCCGCGAGGGCTTCGGTGTTTACCAGGGAAGCCCGCACGCGGGTCAGCACGCCCTCGTCCCAATCCGGATGGTGCTCGTAGAGCGCTTGCGCGACGACGAGGTCGAGCACCGCATCGCCCAGAAACTCGAGACGCTCGTAACTCGGTGTTCCGGGCTCTTCGTGGGCGAAGGACGGGTGGGTGAGNNCCACCTGGGCCCAGGCGCCGCTGTGGCGATAGCGCACCTGTACCCGTGCGCGGCTCCCCGCGTCCGGCGCGCGGCCGGTGACCCAGGTCGCGTCGCGCACGCGGGCCTCGCGTTTTTGGACCGCCTGCAGCGAAGCGATGCGGATGCGATTGCGGGCCGCGTCGATCGATTCCACATAGCGGCGCGCGCCCTGCGCCACACCGACCCCGCGTCGCTGTCCGACCGTGAAGTGGTGGATGCCGGGATGGCGTCCCACCACGGCGCCGTCTTCGTCCACGATGTCGCCCTCGCCGGGGAGCGCATCCGGCCGCAGCCCTTCGACCACCTCTGCATAGTTGTCGTCGGGGACGAAGCAGATTTCCTGGCTCTCCGCTTTGTCCGCCGTCGCCAGGCCGAGACGCCGTGCGTGATCGCGCACCTTGTCTTTGGTCATCGCGCCAACGGGAAACTGAATCCGTGGCAGTCGCGCCTGGTCGAGGTCGAACAGAAAATAGGACTGGTCCTTGTTCGGATCGGTGCCGCGCAACAGGCGGTGGCGGCCGCCCCGGCGGTCGATCCGCGCGTAGTGCCCCGTGGCCACCTGCTCCGCCCCGAGCGCTCGCGCGCGCTCGAGCAGGTGGTGGAACTTGAAGCGCTGGTTGCACGCGACGCAGGGTATCGGCGTCTCGCCGGCGAGGTAGGCATCGGCGAAGGGTTCCATCACTTCGCGCCGAAAGAGGTCGGTGTAATTGGCGACGTAGAACTTGATGCCGAGGCGCTCGGCCACGCGGCGGGCGTCGTCGGCATCGTCCAGCGAGCAACAGCGCGACGCCGAGCCCGAGAGGTGCATCGTGATCCCGATCACCTCGTAGCCCGCCTCCACGAGGAGCGCGGCGGCCACCGAGGAGTCGACCCCTCCCGACATCGCGACCACGATGCGCTCGCTCACGCCGGGTTCCCCGGGCGCACGCGGGCGACCCAATCGGGCAGCCCGGCGAGCACCCGGTCGATCTGGGCCTCGTCGTTGCCCTCCCCGACGCTGAAGCGCAGCGAAGCGCGCGCCTCCTCGGGGCTGCGCCCCATCGCGGTGAGAACCGGGGAAGGCTCGATCGACCCCGAGGCGCACGCGGCCCCTGCGGAGACCGCGATGCCTTCGAGGTCGAGAATCTCGAGCAGCACATCGCCCTCCGCGCCGCGGAACTCGATGTTCACGGTGTTGGGCAGGACCGAGTCGGGGTCACCGTTGCGCCGCACATCCGGCACTTTGGCGAGCACCCCCTCCCAGAGGCGATCCCGCAGGCTGGCGTAACGGGCCATCCGCGCGTCGAGTTCGCGTTCGGCGGCGGCCGCGGCCGCGCCAAAGCCCGCGATGCCCGCGACGTTGTGCGTGCCGCCCCGCAGCCGCCGCTCTTGCGGCCCGCCCCGCACGAAGGCCTCGGGGACCGCGTCCGCGCGCAACGCGAGGAGGCCCACCCCCTTCGGCCCGCCGAACTTGTGTGCCGATGTCGAGAGAAAGTCCACCGGTACCTGGTCGACCCGCACCGGAATCTTGCCGACGGCCTGGGTGGCATCGACGTGCACATACACANNGCAATCTCGACGATCGCGGCCACATCCTGGAGCACACCGGTTTCGTTGTTGGCCCAGATCACCGTGACGAGCGCGGTATCTGGACGCAGCGCGCCGCGCAGGGCTTCGAGGTCGACGCGACCGGCCTCGTCCACGCCGAGGCGTGTGACCGATGCGCCCTCGCCTTCCAGCCGCCGGAGCGGTTCTTCGACCGAGGGATGCTCGGTGGCGGTCGACACGATGTGCCGGCCGCGCTCGGTGAGCACCGGCGCGAGCCCGGCGAGGGCCAGGTTGTTTGCCTCGGTCGCTCCGCCGGTGAAGATTAGTTCGCGCGCCTCGGCCCCGAGCAGCGACGCGAGCTGCTGCCGCGCCCGCTCCACCACCTCGCGCGCGGCGCTCCCCTCCTGGTGGGTGCTGCTGGGGTTTCCGGGGACGTCGCGCAACACCCGGGTCATGGCGTCGAGCGCCTCCGGGTGGAGCGGGGTGGTGGCGTTGTGGTCGAGGTAGATGCGCACGGCTGGTCGGAGGGTGGCGGAGCGGGCGTCGCCACTCAACACCNNTGCCCGACGAGATCGGCGAGGGTCGTGCTCCCGGCCGCGTCCGAGGCGCCCCGCCGCAGCGCGTCGAGCACGGCCCGCAGCCGCTCTTCCGTCGCGGGCGGATCGAAGAGCGCGGGCCCGCGGAGCGCCCGGAGGACATCCATCACCGTGACCGTTTCCGCAGCGCGGCCGAGCTGAAGACGACCGCTCTCCGAATCTCCACGCGGCGAGACGATACCGCTGCGGCGGAGATCGGCGACAACATCGCGAACACTCCGGACGGGCACATCGAGCGCGCGGGCCAGGTCCTCGGGGCGGATCCCCAGGGCACCACTCGCGAAATCGCGGGCCACCCCCACCGCCACCGCGAGTCCGATCCGCTCGCGGTCGCCCGGGTCCGGGTCCTCTCCCTGCCGGGCGATGCGGAAGGTGTCGAGATTCTGGTGGGCAAAGGAGAGCTCGACCCCGAGCAACACGATCACCCAACAGGCGTAGAGAAAGACGATGAAGATGGGAGAGCGCCGCGAGGCTTCCGAAGAGCGCGTGGGCGCGCGCCGCGCCGATACTGAAATCGACGTAGAGCTTGCGCGTCAGCACGAACAGGATGGCGGCGGCCGCGGCGCCGATCAGGGCCGATTTGAGGTTCACCCGTGTATTGGGGAGGAACCAGAACATGAACGCGAAGCCCAGGAACAGGATGAAGGTCGGCGCCAACTGCACCGAGAACTTGAACAGCTCGCTGAAGCCCGGCTGTTGCAACATCTTCTCGACCCAGGGAACGCTCTGCATGGCCGTTCCGGACGCAATTCCCACCGAGACGAGCAGCGGCGCCACCACGAGGGTCGCGAGATAGTCGGGAAAGCGCCGCGCCCAGGANNCACAGGATCGTTCCTGGGCCACACCCCAGATCCGGTTGAAGGCGTGTTCGACGTTCGAGAGCCCGAGAACCGTGCTCACGAACAAGATTGCGGCGCCGACCCCGCCGAGCGCCCCGAAATCGACGGCGGCCAGCATCCCCTCGAGTGTCTCTCGGGCCCGCGGGTTGTCGACCGTGAGGCTCGAGACGACGAAATCGATCAGGCGGTCGGTGTCCCCGAATGAACCCATCAGCGCCGCGGCGATCGCCAGCAGCGGAACCAGCGAGAGCAGCGAGAAATAGGTCAGCGCGCTGGCGCGGAGCAGCACCTGGTCGCCCCGCAGTCNNCGAGCAGTTGCAGCGCGCGACGCCCCAGCCCCTCGAGACGCGACCCCCCCGCGCTCTGCCAGATGTCGTGGTCCATGAAGCGTTGCAACCGCGCCGGCAGATTTTTGAGGTCCCGCGGATCGAGGGCCGCTTTGAGCGAACCCACGCGAGTTTTTTCGGGCGTCGTCGGGGCTTCGCTCACCGTCGGGTCTCCGGTTCGCAGGACGCCCGAACCCAGCCCACGAGCGCNNGCGGACCCGCTCGAGCTCCTGGACGCTACAGAAGGGGGCCTCGTCCCGGACCTCGACGATGGCCCGCGCGCGGGCGGCGCCGATCCCCGGGAGCGCCACGAGGTCCGTCGCCGCGGCGCGGTTCAGGTCGATGCGGCGTCCGAAGAGGAGGCCGAGAGCACCGCTNNGCATTGTACGACGGCCACACCGTGGGCGTCGTCGACGAGGCGGGGGGTGGCACACGGCGGCGGCCGGAGCCCAGGCGCCGGCTCGTGGATCGCGTCGCGCCACGCCCAGACACCCGCCGCGAGCAGCAGCGCGGCGACGGCCCACTGCATGCCGAATTCGCTCACTCGGGACTCGGCTCGGCGGCGCCGTCCTCGACGAAGGCGGCGTGCAGGGCCCGCACGGCGAGCTCGGTGTACTTCTCCTCGATCACCACCGAGATCTTGATCTCGCTGGTGGAGATCATCTGGATGTTGATGCCCTCGCGCGCCAGCACGTCGAACATCTTCGACGCCACCCCGGCGTGGTCCTTCATGCCCAGACCGACGATCGAGACCTTGGCGATCCCCTCGTCGCCCTCGACACCGTGCGCTCCGAGCGACTTGGTGGTCTCTCCCGCCAACGCCAGACCGCGGGCGTAGTCCGCTTTCGGGACGGTGAAGGTGAAGTCGGTGGTGCCGTCGAGCGAGAGGTTCTGGACGATCATGTCCACGACGATCCCCGCTTCCGAAAGCGGTCCGAGCACCCGCGAGGCGATCCCGGGTTGATCGGGGAGTGCGCGCACACGGATTTTGGCTTCGTTGCGGTTGTAGGTCACGCCGGAAACGACGAGCCGCTCCATCACGTCTTCCTCTCGGGTCACCCAGGTGCCCTCCTCGTCCTCGAAGCTCGATCGCACGTGGATCGGCAGCCCGTAGCGCATCGCGAATTTGACCGCGCGGATCTGCAGCACCTTGGCGCCGAGGCTCGCCATCTCGATCATCTCGTCGAAGGAGATGCGGTCGAGCTTGCGGGCCGCGTCGGTGATGCGCGGATCGGTGGTGAACACGCCGTTCACGTCGGTCAGGATCTCGCACACATCGGCGTCGATCGCCGCGGCGATGGCGACCGCCGAGGTATCCGAGCCACCGCGTCCCAGCGTCGTGATGTCGCCCTCGTCGTCGACCCCCTGGAAACCCGCCACCACACACACCAACCCCTTCGCGAGATCGCGGTGGATGCGTTCGGCGTCGACATCGAGGATGCGCGCTCGGTTGTGCGCCCCGTCGGTGCGCATCCCGATCTGGACGCCGGTGAGGGACCGCGCCGGCTGCCCGAGCGCCTGGATCGCCATCGCGAGCAGTGCAATCGACTTCTGCTCGCCGGTGGCCAACAGCACGTCGTACTCTCGCGCCGGCGGCGGGTCGCCGCCGAGCTCGAGGCCGAGCGCCACCAGGCCGTCGGTCTCACCGGCCATGGCCGACACGACGACGACCACCTGATTGCCCGCCTTCGCCGTTTCCACGACGCGCTCGGCGACNNGCTGCCGACACTGGTGCCGCCATATTTCTGCACGATCAACGCCATGGGGCCCCCACCTTAGAAGGCTCGCGTCGATGCCGCGAGACGCGCCTCCCATTCACGGCGCCAGCGCTCCGATTCGGGGCCTCGGGAACGCGCAACCAAGTCGCGAGACTCCCCGTCGCCCCCCTCAGTTCGCGAGATCGTGACGACCAGATGGTCGGGCGGGAGCGCATCCGCGAAGCGGTCGGCCCACTCTACCGCCACGATCACCTCGGGCTCCAGGAGGTCGAGAAAACCGGCGGCCTCGAGTTCGCCCTCGCTCTCGACGCGGTAGCAATCGACGTGCGCGACCCGGCGGCCGTCCCCGGCCGGGTACTCGGTGGCGACGACAAAGGTCGGGCTCGCGACGAGCTGCGGATCGGCGCCGGCACCCCCTGCCAGGCCCTTCACGAACTCGGTCTTCCCGGCGCCAAGGGAGCCGACCAGCGCGACGGCCGCACCCCTTATCGCTTCCTCGCGAAGCGTCGCGCCGAGCATCTCGCCGGCGTGGCGGGTCTCCGCGGCGCTACGGGAATGGCAGCGCAAAACCCGTCTCCACCGGAGCCTCGGCACTCCGGAGTTCTTCCTGGCAGCGCGGAATCTCCCTGGCAATCTCGCGCGCGAGTACCCCCGCACGGCCCTCGCGTTCGGCGAGACGGTCTCCTGCGGCCCCGTGGAGCCAAGCCGCCACGACCGCCGCATGGTGTGCGTCGAGGCCCTGCGCCAGCAGACCCGCGCACACCCCGGCGAGCACGTCGCCGGTTCCCCCGGTGGCGAGGATGGGACCTCCGGTGGGATTTACGGCGAGCAGTTGACCGGGCGCGGCGACGACGGTTCCCGCGCCTTTCAAGACCACCACCGACTCGGTGTCGCCCGCGAGCGCCATCGCGGCGGCGACGCGGTCGGCGTTGATGGAGGCGGCATCCGTGTCGAGCAGGCGGGCCGCCTCGCCGGGGTGCGGCGTCAGCACGGTCGGCGCCCGCCGCGAGCGCAGCGTGCCGAGTGCGCGCGAGAAGGGGTAGAGCCCGTCCGCGTCGAGCACGAGGGGTCGGTCGCAGTCTCCGACGAAACGCAACACGGCCTCGCTGGTCTCGGCGTCGCGTCCGACTCCGGGACCCACGCACACCACGTCGCGCTCCTCGGCCAGCGTCAGCAACGCGTCGAGCGCTTCGAGCCCGATGCCACCGCCTTCCTCGGCCTCGTAGAGCGCAACCGTCATCGCCTCGGTACAAAGCGTTTCGAGGATGGGCTCCACGCCGGCCGGGCATCCGACCGTCACCAGGCCCGCGCCGACGCGCAACGCGCCTTCGGCGGCCAACGCGGCGGCCCCCGTCGTGCCGGGAGCTCCCGCGGCGACGAGGACGTGCCCAAAGCGGCCCTTGTGCCCGGCGCGGTCGCGTCGGGGCAGGAGTGCCGCGATACCCGGCGCGCGCAGTACGATGCCCTCCGGCGTATCCATCTCGGTGGCGTCGCGAATCCCGATCCTCGCAACCGACACCTGTCCCGCGTAGCTCCGACCCGGTTCGAGCGCCAACGCGAATTTTGGAAGACCGATAGTGAGGGTGCGGTCGGCGCGCAGTGCGACGCCCAGCACCTGCCCGGTGTCGGCGTCGAGACCCGAGGGAAGATCCACCGCGATCAGGTGGCCGCCGCTTCGCTGCGCGGCGCCGATGGCCTGGGCGAAATCGCCCTCGACCAGGCGGCGCAGACCGGTCCCGAAGAGCGCGTCGACCACGACCGAAGCGCGAATCTCGCCGGGTGCGCTGCGCAACACACCGCGCCCGAGCCCCTGATAGCGTTCGAGGTTGCGGGCGGCGTCTGCGCTGAGGCCAGCGCCACCGGTGATGAGCGCCACGTCGACATCGCGCCCGTGTTGGTAGAGATGTCGCGCCGCGACCAGGCCGTCGCCACCGTTGTTCCCGGGACCACACAGGAAGGCCACCCGCCCGGTGGTTTCGCGCGCGATCATCGCCGCCAGCTCCCGCCCGGCGGACTCCATCAACACGTCACCCGGGATTCCCAGGTCCTTGATCGTCGCCTCGTCGAGGGCGCGCATCGTCGCGGCGCTCACCAGCGGCCAATGACTCACACCGATCGCGCCGGAGATCTCGTTCACTGCTCGCTCCCCTCCCGCCGCGCGCCCGCGCGCCGGTCGTCCCGGGGTCGGGTGCCCTGCACTACGACCTGCGCCATACACGCGCTGCGATCGTGGGTCAGGCTGAGCGCCGTCTCCGACACCCCGGCACGTTCGGCGACGCCTTCGGCCCGGCCGTGGAAGCACAGTGTCGGCGGCCGGCCCGAGGCGCGCACCACTTCGATATCCCGCCACGGGATGCAGCCGGGCTCGGCGCCGAGCGCCGCGCCGAGCGCGCGGCGCGCCGCGCACTTCGCGGCAAAGCGCACGGCCAGGCTCTGCACCTCGCCCTTGCGGCGCGCGCGGGCGTACTCGCGTTCGCCCGGGGTAAAGACTCGTTCGCGGAGGCGTTCGTCGTAGCGGGCGAGCGCCGTGCGAAAGCGCGGCACCTCGAGCAGCTCGATCCCGGTGCCGAGAATCACGGGGCGTTGATGGCGCTGCGGAACTCGCGCACCGCGCGCTCCATCCCCACAAGTTGCGCGGCAGCCACGAGGCGCCGGCCGGCGCAAGCGCCGTTGAGTTCGGGCGCGGCGGCCATCAGAAGCCCGGCCGAGCGCGCGTCGAGCAAGCCCCCCGCACCGATCGGAATCCGCAGCCGAGCGGCGAGGCGCGCGGTGTCGTGGATTTCTCCAAAACCCCGCGGCCATTCAGGCTCCGGCCCTTCGAGCGTGTCCGCGGTGGAGATTTCGATCGCCGCCGCGCCGGCACCGTGGAGGGCCTTGATGGCGTCGAGGTCCGGGGGCACGCGCACGCACGCGGGGATGACCGCCTCGGTCAGCGCCCGCAGCGCCGGAACGGCTCGTTCTCGGATTGCGGTCGGAGACAGGGGCGCGGCATTGAGGGCATCCGGCTGGATCTCGTCGGCGAGCACGACGCGGTCGGGCCGAACTTCGAGGACCAGTTTCAACAGCGAGGGCGTCGGCACCACACAGAGCTCGAAACAGCGGACGACGCGGCGCAAGTCGTAGAGGTCCGACTCGTGGATCGGCATCAACGACTCGTTGGCCGAGACGCGGATGGCGTCCGCACCCCCCATCTCGGCCGCGACGGCGAGATGCGTCAAACGCGGCTCGTCGCCACCACTGGCATCGCGCAGCAGCGCGGCGGCATCCAGATTCGCCGTGACGAATCGCATCGTCAGGCGCCCGGCTCCGCCAACGGGAGCGCGCTCCGGATCGAGTCGGCGATGGCGCCGGCGAGGATCTGGACCTGGGTCTCGTCCTGGCCCTCCACCATCACCCGCGCCAGGGCTTCGGTTCCGCTGTAGCGGAGCACGACGCGCCCCTGGCCGCCGAGCTCCTTTTCCGCCTCGCGCACCGCCGTTTGCACCGCGGGGAGTTCTTCGAAGGGCCGCCGCTCACTCACCGCCACATTCACCAGCACCTGCGGGTAGCGCACGAATTCCCGCGCCAGAAGCGAGAGCGGACGCGAGCTGCGCTGCATGATGGCGAGCATCTGGAGCGCGGTGATCAGGCCGTCGCCGGTGGTGTTGTGGTCGAGGAAGACGATGTGGCCCGACTGCTCGCCGCCGAGGTTGTAGCCGCCGGCGCGCATCTCCTCGACGACGTAGCGGTCGCCGACGGCGGTGCGCACCAATTCCAGGCCCTGCCCGACCAGGTGTTTCTCGAGGCCGAGGTTGCTCATGACCGTCGCGACCACGGCCCCACCCTTGAGGGTGCCCTGCCGCATCATGTCCTTCGCCGCGAGGGCCAACACGACGTCCCCGTCGAGAAGCTCGCCGCGCTCGTCGATCATCTGGCAGCGGTCGGCGTCGCCGTCGAGGGAAATCCCGACATCGGCTCTCATTTCGCGCACCTTCTTCGCGGTCGCCTCCGGGTGCACCGAGCCCACCCCGTCGTTGATGTTCCGACCGTTGGGCGACACGCCGAGCGGAATGACCTCGGCCCCCAGCTCTTCGAGAATGGTGGGGCCCACCCGATACGCCGCCCCGTTGGCGCAGTCGAGCACCACGCGCAGACCGTCGAGGGTGAGCTCCGCGGGGAAGGTCTTCTTGAGGAACACGATGTAGCGGCCAAGCGCGTCTTCGATGCGTTTGGCCCGCCCGATCTGGTCGGAGGGCGCGCGCAGCGCGTCGAGTTCTCCGGAGAACACCAGTTCTTCCATGCGCTGCTCGATCTCGTCCGGCAGCTTGAAGCCGTCGTGCGCGAAGAACTTGATGCCGTTGTCCTGGTAGGGGTTGTGGCTGGCCGAGATCATCACGCCGGCGTCGCAGCGCATGTCGGCGGTGAGGAAGGCCATGCCGGGCGTGGGCATCGGCCCGACCTGGAGGACGTCGACCCCCATCGAGCAGATGCCCGCCGTCAGGGCGTGCTCGAACATATAACCCGAAAGCCGGGTGTCTTTGCCGATCAGAATGCGATGGCGTTCGCCGCCGCGGCGGCGGAACAAATGTGCCGCGGCCTGCCCGAGGGCGAGCACGCGGTCTGCGGTCATCGGTTCGACATTGGCGCGCCCGCGCACCCCGTCGGTTCCGAATAGCCGTTCGCCCATGTCTCCCCGTCGCTCCCTAACTGGGATCGGGGGCCGGTTCCTCTTCCGGCGGAATCTCTTCCACCGCGACCGTCAGTTCGACGGGGCCGGCGTCCACCACCCAGACATTGTCGACACCGGACGTGATCCCCACTTCGCGGATCAAGCTGGCGTCGAGGCCGCTCACATCGACTGTTTCGGTCACCACTTCGGTGAGCCGTAGCACCTCGGAGCGCGCCCCCTCGATTTGTACCACGGCCGGCTCGGTCGTGATCTCTCGGATTTGATGGCCCACCGCCGGATCACCCGACAACACGGGGCGTACACGAACCCGTCGTTGATGTCGCGGTTCGAAGCGCGCGTCCACGTTGGCGGGCGAATACTGCAAGATTGTCGTTCCGCGTGGCAATCGGCGCTCGAAGCTCGCCAGGTTCACGCGGAACTCGGCGTCGCCGGCGCGAACACTCTCGGCCTCGAGGACATATTCGGGCGCACTTGTCTCGATATTGCGCAGCGCGGCGCGGCTTCCCCGGATGCGGATGTGGATCGAATCGGAGCTGAGCTCGGTGGCGACGAGATCCGCGGGCAGACCCTTCAGGACGAGCGGAATTTCGACACTTCGCTCGGTGTCGTTCTGACCCTGAGCGATGAACNNCGCGATCACGAGCGACAGGAGCTTGTAGCGGAAGTTCGAAAAGATGTTCACGACTTCGCCGCCTCGTCGGCCAGCGGCGCGGCAACCTCGCCCTCTTCACCCGGCTCCGTTTCGAGCGGCGCACCCGGCGGCAGCGCCAGGATGTCGCGAAGCGATTCGCGCAGCCGCGGTCCGTCGAGATCGCGCAGCATCTCGCCCGAATACACCACCGAGAGCGTCGCGGTCTCCTCCGAGACGACGATCACCACGGCGTCGGTCTCCTCGGTGATCCCCACCGCCGCGCGGTGTCGCGTGCCCAGGCCGTCGGCGAGATCGGCGCGCAGGGTGAGCGGCAGGATGCAGCCGGCCTGGGCGATCCGGCCATCCTGGATCACGACCGCCCCGTCGTGCAGCGGCGAGTAGGGCAGGAAGAGCGACACCAGAAGCTCGTGGCTCACCTCGGCGTCGACGGCGATACCCGCCTCGATCAGATCGGAGAGCTGGTGGGTTTCGCGCTCGAGGACGATCAGCGCACCCACGCGTTTCTGGCCGAGGATCTGCGTGGCGCGCACCACTTCTTCCAGGATCTGCGACTCCTCGCCGTGGGTGACGCCGCGGAACACCCCGCGCCCCACCCGCGCGAGTGCGCGTCGGATGTCTTGCTGAAAGAGAATGATCACGATCAGGACGGCGTACTGGAGAAAGTTGTCGATGATCCAATCGGTGGCCCGGAGCTCGAAACGCTCCGAGAAGAGCCCCGTCGCGATCAGGATGAGGAGCCCCACGAGGATCTGCACCGCGCGGGTTCCGCGGATCAGGATCAGCAGCCAATAGATCGCAAAGGCCACGAGCGCGACGTCGAAGAGGTCGGGCGCGCCAAAGTTCTCGCTGAGCTGGGCGTAGATGCCCTCGAGCCAGGCCCAGATGAACTCGATCATGACGCGGCGCCCCGCGCCCCGCGAAGCGCCAACCCGACGGTGGCCGCGCGCCGCCCAAAACCAGCGTCGTGTACGCGGATGGCGTCGGCACCCGCGAACACCGCGACCGCGCAAGCGGCGGCGGTGGCCACATCGCGCTCCGAAGCGGCGTCACCGGTGAGCGTGCCGAGAAAGCCCTTGCGGGAGGGGCCCACCAACACCGGCCGGTCGAGCTCTCGGCGCAACCATCCCGGCTCGGCCAGGAGGGTCAGATTGTCCTCCAGCCGCTTTCCGAAGCCGATCCCCGGGTCGACCACGATGCGTTCACGCGCCACGCCTCTCTTCTCGGCGTCCCGCGCGCAAAGCTCGAGCTCTCCGGCGATTTCCGGAAGGACTTCGTCGAAGTGCGGATCGTCCTGCATCGTCGCCGGGTCGCCGCGCAGGTGCCCGAGGATGAGCCAGGCCCCGTCGCGGGCCGCCGCATCCAGCAGACCGGGGTCGTACCGACCGCCGGACACGTCATTCACGATCGAAGCGCCCGCAGCGAGCGCCGCGCTCGCCACCGGGGCCTTTCTCGTGTCGATCGAAAGCGGAATCGACGTCTCTTTGGCGAGAGCCTCGAGCACGGGGATCGTCCGAGCGAGTTCGAGATCCACCGAGACGTCTCGCGCACCGGGGCGAGTGGATTCACCCCCAATATCCAGGACATCGGCGCCCTCGGCGGCGAGAGCGAGCCCCGCCGCGACCGCGCCGTCCACATCCACCCCGGCATCCCGGTCGCGGGTAAAGCGACCTCCGTCGGAGAAGGAATCGGGCGTCGTATTGAGGACGCCGACCACGGTGATCTGGTCGGGGGCGAAGAGTGTCTCTGCGTGCGACTCCGCCACCGGAGGCCTCCCTAGCTCGGCATGGGTTCCGGGTCGGGGAGTTTCTTGCCCGACAGGATCGGGTCGTCGTCTTCGTCCTTGGACGATTCCGGATCCTGCGGCTCGGGCTCTTCCGCGTCGGGCGCCGGCAGCGGGGGAAGGGGCTCTCCGTCCATCAGCGCGCGCAGATCGGTGGTGTCGAGGGTCTCGCGCTCGAGGAGCGCCTCGGCCACGCGGTCGAGGAGCTCGCGGTTTTCGATGAGCAGGTTCTTCGACTCCTCGTAGAGCGCCGACAGCGCCCCGCTCACCTCGTCGTCGATCTCCTCGGCCTTCTTCTCGCTGTAGTCCTTGCGACTGCACGAAGTCGCGGCCGAGGAAGACGTCGTGGTCGTCGTCGTCGTAGGACACGGGGCCGAGCTTCTCGCTCATCCCGTAGCGACACACCATCTGACGCGCCAGACGCGTCGCCTGCTGCAGATCATTCGAGGCGCCGGTCGAGAGATGGTCGAACACCAGCTCTTCGGCGGCGCGCCCGCCCATGGCGTGCTTGATCTGCGCCAGGATCTGCTCGCGCGTCAGGCTGTAGCGGTCCTCCTCGGGCATGGTCATGGTGACGCCGAGGGCCATGCCGCGCGGGATGATCGTGACCTTGTGCACCGGGTCGGAGTCCTGCGAGAGCATCGCCACCAGCGCGTGACCCGCCTCGTGGTAGGCGGTGATGCGCTTGTCCTCGTCGGTCATGACCATGCTGCGGCGCTCGGCCCCGAGCAGCACCTTGTCCTTGGCCCGCTCGAAGTCCATCATCCCCACCCGGAGCGCGTCGCGCCGGGCAGCCAGCAGCGCCGCCTCGTTCACGAGGTTCTGGAGATCGGCGCCCACGAAGCCCGGGGTGCCGCGCGCGACGATCTCGAGATCGACGTCGTCGGCCAGCGGGCTCCTCCGGGTGTGCACCTTGAGAATTTCGAAGCGGCCCCGAAAATCGGGACGCGGCACCACGACGCGCCGGTCGAAGCGGCCCGGGCGCAGCAGGGCCGGATCGAGCACGTCGGGGCGGTTGGTCGCNNTCGATCTCGTCGATGAAGATGATGCAGGGCGCGTTCTTCTTGCCCTGCTCGAACAGGTCGCGCACGCGCGAGGCGCCGACGCCGACGAACATCTCGACGAAGTCCGAGCCGGAGATCGAGAAGAAGGGCACGCCGGCCTCGCCGGCGACCGCCCGGGCCAGCAGCGTCTTGCCGGTGCCGGGCGGACCCACCAGCAGCACACCCTTGGGAATCCGGCCACCGAGGCGGGTAAATTTCTTGGGATCCCGCAGGAAGGCGATGATTTCTTCGAGTTCGGTCTTCGATTCCTCGACGCCTGCGACGTCGGCAAACGTGACGCGGTTGTGGTTCTCGTTGAGCAGTCGGGCGCGGGACTTGCCGAAGCTCATCGCCTTGCCGCCGCCCGACTGCATCTGCCGGACGAAGAAGATCCAGAGGCCGATCAGGAGCAGGAAGGGGAACCACATGATCAGCATCTGCTGCCAGACCGGCGATTCGCGCTTGGGCTCGGCCGCGACTTCGACGTCCTTTGCGATCAGCCCTTCCAAGAACTCGTAGGTCACCGCGTTGGGCGGGGCGTTCGTGACGAACTCGCCCTCGGTTTCGCCGCGCAGCGTCCCCTCGATCCGACCTTCGTCGATCTTGACCGAGACCACCTCGCCCGCCTCGACCTTCTCGAGGAACGCGGTGTAGGGCACCTCGTCCGGCACCTGCTCCTTCTGCCGCAGCATCGAAACCAGCAGCACGATCAGAAGCAGGATCACCAGCCACAGGGCCATGTTCTTGTAGAACTGCTGGGTCACGCTGTCCTCCTCGCGGGTCCCACGGAACTAGGTGGCCGGCGAGTCTTTGTGCGAGTCGAGAAATCGGTCCATTTCACAGATCCGCAGATCATGCGGGGCGCCGCTTCCCGAACCGGGATGAGCGCGCACCGCGTTTCGTCGTTCAGATCCAGCTGCCCGGGGGAAACGCCGGAGGAACGGGGAGTTGCGTTAACCCTAGCATTCCGCCGACGGGGGCAAAGCGGCCCGCTCCAGGCGAAGTGCGGGTGCGCCGCGGGGCGCCGTGACGCGAAGAACCAGCCCCCCTGGGAGCTCGAGCCGTTTTCCCCCATGACGAGCCCTCCTCCCCGCGACGAACGCCAACATGCGCTCCAGGTGCCTCTCTGAGACATCGCGCCCGGCACCCTGTTCCTTGAGCATTCGCCGCAGCAGCCGGCGCGCCAGGGCGATGGGCAGATCGTCCCAGTCCTTGAGATCGACCGTGAGGCCGTGCCGTTCCCGGGAGAAGCGACGCGCTGCCTCCGCGTCTTCGATCCCCTGGATCCACTCGCGTTCCTCGCCGAGCGCCGCCGCAAAGCGCGACAGCGCCTCCTCGAGACGGGGGTTGAAGGCCTCGCGGAGCCCGGGCAGCCACTCGTGACGGAGGCGGTTGCGCGCGTAATGCGGATCGAGATTGGACGCGTCCTCCCGCCATGAGACGCCATGGGCAGACGCGAATTCGAGGATCTCGGAGCGGCGCAACGCGAGCAGCGGGCGCGCGAGTACGAAAGGCGCCCCGTCGCCGGGCGGGCGAACCCGCGACCCCGGCTCGTTCCAGGCCTCGGGCCAGGGACGCGCGGGCGCCATCGCCGCGGCTCCGTCGGGCCCCGTCCCCCGGAACAATCGCAGCAGCAAGGTCTCGGCCTGATCGTCCGCATGGTGGGCGGTGGCGACGCCTCGGGCGCCGATGTCGCGCGCCACCGCGCCAAGCGCCTGGTAGCGCAAGCGCCGCGCGCGCTCCTGGAGCGTCGACCGGTCGCGGCTGGTCGCCTCGCGCGCGATCCGCGGATGCACCCGCCGGACCGAACAGGACAGACCGAGAGACGCCGCCGCTTCCGCGACGTGGCTCGCATCGAGGTCGGCCTCGGAACGCAGCCCGTGGTGGACGTGGACCGCGTGCAGTCGGAGGTCGAGGTCCTCGCGCAGATCCGCCAGGAGCCGGAGCAGCACCATGGAATCGACGCCGCCGGAAACGGCCACCACCCACCGCGTGCCCGTCCATTCCTCGGGGTTCAACCGATCGCGTACCCGCGCTATGAGATCCAAGGACCCTTGCCTCGTTGCCCGATCGTTGCGACTCCGGGCCCCTCTACGGTAAGCCACTCGCATGGTCGATACCGGCTCTCCTTCCGCGAGCCCGCTCCACAACGCCGGGGCCTGGCTCCCTCGCCGCGCCGCGACCACCGGCGCGCGTCTGGCCGTGATCGAAGGGGAGCGCCGCTTCACCTACGCCGATCTCGAGGCCCGCTGCGCACGCTGCGCGGGTTGGTTGCGAACCCTGGGGGTCGAACGCGGGGATCGCGTCGCCCTTCTGGTCGGGAACCGCAGCGCATACCTCGAGGTCGTCTTCGCCGCCGCGCGCCTGGGCGCGATCGCGCTTCCCTTGAACATCCGTCTCGCCGCGCCGGAAATCCGTCAGCTCCTCGCCGACGCCGAAGTGTCGGTCCTGCTCCACGAAGCGAAGCTCGACGGCCTGGTGGAGGCCGCCTGCGCCGACCTGCCCACGCGGCCGATCCTCGTTCCCATCGCCGACCCGGGTGACGCCGCCGACACCTACGAGGCGGCGCTCGCGGCGGCAACTCCCGTGTCCGAACTCGTCGCGGTGAGCCCCGAAGACCCGATGATCTTGATGTACACCTCCGGAACAACGGGGCTTCCCAAGGGCGCGCTCCTCCCGCACCGGAAGTCGCTCTACAACTCGCTCAACGCGCAACTCTTCTTCGGGCTGCGCAGCGACGACTGTGTCCTGGTCGTGGTTCCCCTCTTCCACTCTTTCGGCCTGCAGATCCTCTCGATGCCCGCGCTCTACAGCGGCGCCTGCGTCCTCCTCCAACCCCATTTCGAACCCACCGCGGTCTGGGACGCCGTCGACCGCGAGGGCGTCTCGTTTTTTGGGGCCGTCCCCACGATGTTTCGCGCCCTCTACGACGCCCTCGCCGCGGCGCCCGAGCGCTGGTCCCTCGAGAGCCTGCGCTTTGCGTTTACCGCGGGGTCCGCAATCCCCGTAGAGCTGATCCACGCCTTCCAGGCGCGCGGGCTGCTCTTGAAACAGGGCTTTGGTCAGACCGAAACCTCGATCCTGTGTTGCCTGGAAGAGCGCGATGCGATTCGCAAAGCGGGCAGCGTCGGACGGCCCGTCTTTCACGCCGAAGTTCGCGTGGTCGAGACGGGCACCCTCGACGGCCCCCCCGAAACCTGGCGCGACGCCGCGCCGGGTGTGCACGGGGAGATCGTGGTGCGGGGCCCGATCACGATGATCGGCTACTGGCGACGCCCCGAGGCGAGCGCGGAAACCCTGCGCGGCGAATGGCTCCGCACGGGCGACCTCGCGACCGTCGACGACGAGGGCTTCCTCACCCTCGTGGGCCGCGCCCGCGACATGTACATCTCCGGCGGCGAGAACGTGTACCCGGCGGAGGTCGAGGCCGCGTACCTCGAGCATCCGGCGATCCGCGAAGTCGCCGTGATCGGCGTCCCCCATCCGCGGTGGGGGGAGACGGGCTGCGCGTTCATCGTGCCCGAGGCGGGTGAGCGCTGTCCGAGCGCGGACGGGCTGCGCACGTTTGGACGCGAGCGCCTGGCGACCTTCAAAGTTCCAACCCTCTTCCGGGAACTCGGCGAGCTCCCGAAGACGGTGACGGGCAAGGTGCAAAAACACCGCCTCGAGGTGCCCGAGAGTCCCTGACGCCGCACGTACGCACNNGGAGGGTTCCATGCCGCCCTGGTCCCTGCGCGACCAAACCTGTATTGCCGGAATCGGCACCACCGACTACGGCGTCTTCCCCGACACGGATGCCTACGGCCTGGGCTTTGCGGCCCTACAACGCGCCGTCGACGATTGCGGGATCCGCTTCGACGAGATCGACGGGCTCATCGTCAATCGCATCTCGTCCTACGAGCGCTTTGCCTCGATGGCCGGACTCAACCCGCAGTTCTGCCTGCACACCCCGGGCGAAGGCCGCTTCTCGGGCGCATCCCTCATGCTCGCGGCCCAGGCCATCGCGACGGGGAACGCCGAGGTGGTGGCGCTCGTCTACGGAAACGACGGGAAGTCGGCGGGGGTGCGCTACGGCGGAGAACCCGGACCCTGGGTGCCGGCGGGATTCACCTCGCCCGGTGCCATCCACGCGATGATGTTCCAGCGCCACATGGATCAGTACGGCACACGCTCGGAGGACCTGGCGCACATCTCGGTGGCCTTCCGACGCCACGCGGGTCACAACCCGGGCGCCGTGATGCAGAAGCCGATCACCGTCGAAGACCACCAGGCCTCGCGCTTCATCTGCGAACCGCTCCACCTCTTCGACTACTGCCTGATCAACGACGGCGGGGTCGCATGGATCATGACGACGCCGGAGCGGGCCCGGGATCTCAAGAAGCCCCCCGTGCTCGTGAGCGGGTTCGCGCGGCGCGACAGCTTCGACGACGCCTCGCTGCCGCGGGCGGACTACTGGTACACGGCACTCCACGACATCGCGTCGAAGGTGTACGAGCGCGCCGGAATCGCCCGCGACGAACTCGACGGGCTCATGCTCTACGACAACTTCACGCCGTCCGTGCTCTTCCTGCTCGAGGGCCTCGGCTTTTGCAAACCCGGCGAAGGCGGAGACTTCGTGCGGGACGGCACCCTCGCGCTCGGTCAGGGGCGCTGGCCCACCAACACGAGCGGGGGGCACCTCTCCGAAAGCTACATGCAGGGCTGGGCGCTCGTCGCGGAAGCCGTTCGTCAGTGCCGCCGCGAGGCGGGCGATCGCCAGATTCCCGATTGCAACTCGGTGCTCTACGCGTGCGCCGCGAACATCGCCTGCGCCGCCATCCTTCAGGAGGGACGACTGATGGCCACCGACCCGCCGCAGCCGCGTCGCGATCCGATCAGCAAGACCTTCTGGGAGGCCTGTGACGAACACCGGCTGATCGCCCAGCGCTGCGAGCAGACCGGGCGATTCTGGCTCCCCCCGAGTCCGCTCTCGCCCTACGCCCACAGCGACGCGTGGACTTGGGAGGCGCTGGCCGGAACCGGCACCATCGAAACGTGGGCGGTCATGCACCAGCGCTACTTCCCCGATTTTCCGGAGACGATTCCCTACAACGTCATCCAGGTCCGGCTGGACGAAGGGCCGGCCTGGATCTCGAATCTGATCGACACCGAGCGCGACCCCGAACAGGGGCTCCGGGTGGCGGTGCGCTTCGTCGACTACGGCGAAGGCGACGGGCGCTGGAGCTTCCCGAAGTTCGTCCTCGCCTGAAGCGACGCTAGAGCGAGGCGTAGACGGCCGTCTCGAAGTCCTGGAACACGCCCACCGATCCCGCGTCATAGAAGGGCAGAATCTGCGAGAGATAGACCCCGGTGACACCGCGGGTCGGATCGATCCAGTAGTAGGAGTTGAAGAGACCGGCCCAGGCCAGGCTTCCGGGCGAGCGCCCCGTCGGGAGTTCCGTCGGGTTGATGACGAACCCGAGCCCGTGGCCCGCGCCGACAAAGTCTTCGACGTCGTTCGAGTACGCTTTCAGGGCGCTCTTGAATGCCCCGACGGTGAGCGGCGCGATGTGGTCGCGTCCCGCGTCGGCTGTGAGGGCCTCACTCAAAATCCGCGCCCCGTCGAGTTCACCGCCCCGCAGGACCGCGCGGAGGAAGCGGAGATAGTCGCGCGCGGTGGAGTACAGGCCGCCGCCCCCCATGTGAAACGAAACGCTCGCCGGCGGTGTGTCGGCGTCTTCTACGAGGCCGCCCCCCTCGTCGCGGTGGTGCACCGTCACGACGCGCGCGTGCTTTTCGGACGGCAGATTGAAGGCGGTGTCCTCCATGCCGAGCGGTTCGAAGATCTTTGCGCGGCAATAGTCGCCCAGGCTCTCCCCCGAAAGCGTCTCGACCAGCCGTCCGACCCAGTCGGTATTGATGCCGTACTCCCAGGTCGAACNNGGGGCGCGTCCAGGAATCCTGCGTCGCCGCTGAAGACGTCGGTCATCAGACCCGCCTGCTGCGCACGCACCAGACCGGCCTGGAGGAAGGGGTACCCGAAGCCCGCAGTATGGGTGAGCAGTTGGCGCAGGGTGATCGCGCCGCGCGCGGGTCGCAGGACCGCCACCCCCGCGTCGTCGAAGCCCTCCAGCACCTGTCGGTCGCCGAGTTCCGGGAAGAAGCGCTCCATCTCGTCGTCGAGTCCCACGCGGCCCGCGTCGACGAACTGCAACGCGGCGAAGGACGTGATCGCCTTGGTCATCGAGGCGATCCGAAAGATCGAGTCCGGCGCGAGCGCGTCGCCGCTCGCGACACAGCGTTTCCCGGCGGCGCCGACGAAGCACTCGTCGTCGCGCGTCCCGTAGGCCGCCGCCACGCCGGGGACCGTCCCGGCTTCGATCGCGGTGTCGAGCACGTGTTGGAATTGACTCATGGGGCGCCCTCCTCGCTGGCGTCGGTGGCGGGCGGGAGTATGTCACGTCCCCGAACCGCCCGGGGGACCGATGGCCACGTCGGCGATGGTCCCCGGCTCGCCGGCTCGAAATCGAGAATCGTGGAGAAACTCAGTTCTTCCGATCAAGTAGACAGAAATTCTCGAGTAAATTGTTGCGACCGGCGGGATTCGTTTCGGGTCCGGCTCCGCAGGGCGGGCAGGCCGTTCCGGTGGGAATCCGGGCAAAGCGCGTGCCGCGGGACCCGCTTTCGAACGCACGGTAGGCTTGGCGCGGCTGCGGACCCTACCGCGGCTGGGAGGTCCAGAGCGTTTGGGCGTCTGGACCCCGGAAAGGCGCCGCCATGATGACCTGCTCGAAGTGCCGCAAGGCGATGCGCGAGGAACGCCGCAGTCACCACAAAAAGCGCAAATGGGTGTGTAAGCACTGCGGGCACGTCACCTACCAGGTGCCCCGCATGAAGAGCCGGGCGGGATCGGGCCTTCGCACCGACTGAGGAGAGCGCTGGCGCGAGCGCCGCGAGCCCAAGGGGTCCAGCCGGCAAAACCCACGATCTCCGCTAGGTTCCCGGCGAGAGGTTCAACCGATTGGTCCTTCGACGCGGCAGCCGCAGCGTCCCAGATTCCCATCGATGCTTTCCTTTCAGCGGGTCGCCAGCGGCCAGGCCGCGGCGAGCACCACGCGGATGCTTCGGGACCGGAGAGACCGGCACGGAAGCCCTGCAAACGCCGATCTCGGATGCACTGCGAGAGCGGTATGGAATGTGATTTGAGCAAGAAACTGTATGTCGGAAACCTTCCCTACACGACCACCGAAGACGAACTCCGCGAGGTGTTCGCACAGCACGGGAGCGTCGAAAGTGTGGCGGTGATCACGGACCGCGAGACGGGCCGCGCGCGCGGTTTTGCCTTCGTGGAGATGGCCGACGCCGGGGACGCCGACAACGCGATCCGCAGCCTCGACGGCAGCGACCTCGGCGGGCGCAGTCTGCGCGTGAACGAGGCGCAAGACCGCCGTGGGGGTGGCGGCCGCCGGTAGACCGACTTCCGGGAGCCGGCCATCCGGCTCCCGTCCCGACGCCCCGCAACCTGTTCCCGGAACGCTGCTGTAGGAGGACACGCCTTGGCCGGAAAGAGCAAGACGAGCTTCGCCAAACGCCAGCGCGAGAAGAAGAAGGCTGAGCGCGCGAGTGAAAAACGAGAACGACGCGGGCAGCGCGAGGCCAGCGCGGAGAGCCACCCTGTGGCGGACGCCGACGATCTCGCCGCGCTCGGCATCGAAGTTCCCGGCGCCGAGGGTGCCGAGAACGAGGATCCGATCTAGGGGCCGGCGTCCGCGGCGCGCCTGATATCCTCGATGCCCTTCGCGGGAGGTCGCATCGATGTGCCGCAACATCAAGACGCTATTCAATTTCGAACCGCCGGCGACGGACGAAGAAATCCGCGCCGCCTCGCTGCAGTTCGTCCGCAAACTCTCCGGCTTCAACAAGCCCTCGCGGGCCAACCAGGACGCGTTTGACGGCGCAGTCGACGCCGTGACCGCGGTGGCCGGTGACCTCCTCGCCGCACTCACCACAAACGCTCCCCCCCGCGACCGCGAGATCGAGGCCGAGAAAGCCCGCGCATGCGCGGCGAAGCGGTTCGGGCGGGTCGACACACCGGCCTGACCGGCGTGACCGGTCTGACCGGCCTGAACCCACCGCATCTCGAATGACGAAGCCGTCCGGCGCCCCCCCGGCCCCGCTGCGCGATGCCTCCGAGGGCGCGTTCGCCTCCGGCATCGTGTGGATGGCGCTCTCCGCGCTCGCCTACGCCGGGAGTTTCACTGCGGTCCGAGAGCTCTCCGAGACGTTCTCGATCTACCAACTGGTGGTGTTCCGGACGGTGCTCGCCACCGCGGCGATGCTGCCGTGGCTCGCCCGGGCGGGGCTCGGAGCGCTGCGCACCCGACGCTGGGGCCTCTACGGAATCCGGGCGGTGGTCGTCTACACGGGAAATCTGGCCTGGTTCTATGCGCTCGCGAACCTCCCCCTCGCGGACGCCACCGCGCTCTCGTTCCTGGCACCGCTCTTCTGTGTCGTCATCCTGGCGCTCTGGCTGCGGGAACGGCTCACCCGAGGGCGGGTGGCGGCACTCGCGTTCGGAATTGCGGGTGCACTCGTGCTGGTTCGCCCGGGACTCGAGAGCGTCGGCCCCGCCGTTCTCGCCGCCNNTACGGCACGGCCACTGCGATCATCCGCGCGCTCGCCCTCACGGAAGACCGCAACGCGATCGTCTTCTACATGTTTGCCCTCAATCTGCCGCTCGCGCTGGGTCCCGGCCTCGCGCACTGGACGGCGCCGACCTGGGGCGACGCCCCCTGGATCGCACTGTTTGCGGGAGCGAGCTTGCTCGCTCAGGTGTTCATGACGCGCTCTCTGGCGCTCGCCGAGGCGGCCGTGGTGATGCCCGTCTTCTATCTGCAACTCCCGCTCGTAGCACTCCTCGCCTACGTCCTTTTCGAACAGGTCCCCACTCTGTGGGTCGTCCCGGGGGCGCTTCTGATCTGTGGGGGTGGACTGCTCGCCCTGCGCAACGAAGGGCGTGAAGTCGACTCCCCCGGCAACGGCCGACCGTCGTAGACCCGCGCCGCCGCGCCGTCCGAGAACCCTGGAACAACGAAGAGCGCGCCCTACCCTACAGCGCCGATCGCGCGGACATGGGGGGCCGCGCGGCGATCAGTGCGCCCGGCGAGGAAAATCGGAACGATGGTCTCGGCACGAAATCTCTTTCACGAAATTCGCGATTGCGATGAAAGCTTCCAGCTCTTCTGTTCGATTGCGGCCAAGGGCGAGACCCAGGGCGGATGGGAGAACCACCGTATCGCCGCGTTGTGTCCCGATCGGAATCCGGCACCCAAGATCGCGCAACACGGCCTCGACGAGGAAAAGCACGGGCGCCTCTTCCGCTCGCTCCTCAAAAAACGCGGCCTCGACCCGATCGCCGTGCCGCCTGAGACCGACTACTGCGCACTCCTCGAGGCCCAGGGCATCGGGCTCTCCCACGAACGCCTCGAGCGGGATGAAGTCCTGGACGACACCGAAGTGCTGACCTACCTCGTCCATAGCCGCGTGACGGAACAGCGCGCCCAGGAGGAAGTCGACCTCCAGCTCCGTGTCTTCGGGGAAGACCCAANNGGCCGTTCGCATGATCGCCGCCGACGAAGTGCGCCACCTCTCGTACTGTCACGAGGAACTCCTGCGTTTTGGCGAACGGGGCTACCGCGAGCCCATCCGCGAACAGCTCCGTGAATACGCACACGCCGAAATCCGCGTGTACCGCGGGGTGAGCCACGCGGTCATGGATCGCATGGGGGCGATCCTGGGGTGGTCCAGCGCGAAGCAGACACTGCTTCGCGCCGGCATCGATGCCCTGTACGCCTGGGAGCGCGNNAACCGCTGGTGTGACCCAACTCGGATACGTCGGCCTCGAAGTCGCCGACCTCTCCGCGTGGCACCATCTGGCCACCGCGATTCTCGGGATGGAAGCGCGCCCGGCCTCCGACGGCGCCCTGTGTCTGCGAATGGACGAGCGGACCCATCGCCTCCGCCTCGCTCCGTCCGAACGGGACGCCCTGGTGGCGGTGGGGTGGGAGCTCCCGGACCGCGCCCGCTTCGAAGGCCAACGCGAGCGGCTCGAGCATGCCGGGGTTCCGGTGGAGGCCGGGAGTGAGGCGGAGTGCGCCGAGCGGGGCGTGATCGAATTCGCCAAGTTCCGCGACCCGGCCGGGTTTCCCTGCGAGATCTATCACGGCCCCACCGTCGACGGCGCGAGCTTTCACGCCGGACGGTCGATCTCCGGCTTCAAAACCGGGAGCCAGGGTCTGGGACATATCGTCGTGACCGCCGAGGACCCGGATGCGCTCGCCGCCTTCTATACCGACACCCTGGGGTTTCGGATCAGCGAATTCATGGAGTTCGGCGGGGGCCGCATCGTCTTCCTCCACTGCAACCCGCGCGAGCACTCCCTGGCGATCATCGACCCGGGGCTGGGTGTCCCCGCCGGCCAGCTACACCACATCATGGTGGAGGTGAACGCCATGGACGACGTGGGGCGCGCCTACGACCTGTGCCAGGAGCAGGACATCCCCCTCGTGCTGAGCCTCGGTCGTCACAGCAACGACTTGATGACGTCCTTCTATCTCCGGACGCCCTCGGGCTTTGCCTTCGAGTACGGGTACGGCGGGCTCGAGATCGACGAGTCGACCTGGCAGGTGCGCCACTACACCGCGCCCAAACTCTGGGGACACAACCCGGTCTGAAGCGGCCCGGCCGAGGGGCGGCCTCGTCTATCTGGCGCGCTCCTTCAGCCGCGTGAAGTCGTAGATCGTGCGCGCGCCGCGTGAGTCGAGGGTGCTCGCCTCCGACGCGAAACTCTGGCTCAAATTCGACACGCCCTGCTGCACGTTGACCACGCCCGCCGCCGACACCAGGATCACGCGGTGGCCCTTGCGGTGTGGCTCGGGCCCCGTCTCGCTCCAATCCCCGACATACCAGGTAAGGCGCAGCGGCTTGTTGTCGCGGTCGAAGGAAAGTGCGTGGAGCGGCGCGAACGACTCCTTGTCGTACCAGAGGAGTCGCCTCCCGTAGGGGTGGTTGGCGCGTTTGGGTGTCTGCTCGAGGGTCACGACGTCGCGGAGCTCCCAGGTCTCCCCGACGAAGGGCAGCGCCTTGTAGGGCCCGTAACGACAGGCGTTGAAGTCGTCGTCGTCCCCCACCACAGCGGCGGTGTCGCGGCTCCAGTTCTCTGCGTTTTGCGGGAAGCAGGCGCGCTCGGTGTCCATCGTGGCGAGCAGACGCTCCTCGCGGTGGAAGCGCCAGGATTGGTCCCAGACATAGCCCGAGAAGAGCAGTACATCCTCGAGGGTGAACTCACTCCCCTGGAGCGCGTCGGATTTCTGCTCGGTCGAGATGCGCCGCACGCGACGCAGCGTAGGGATGTAGGCCCAGGCGTCGTCCTCGCGCTCGATCGCGTTGCGATAGCGGAGCACCATGAACATCGTGCCCCGCACGTCGAAGGGGTAGAGCATCTCGGAAAATTCGGCCCACTCGATGTCGGTGTCCGCGATGAGATTCGTCGAGGCGGGCAGCAAGTCTGCGCGCCCACTGAAATAGGTTCGCTGGTAGGTCCCCTGGGCGATCTTCCAGGTGTTGTTCTTCGCCTCCCGCCAAAAGCTCTGGCCGAAACGCATGTTGATGCCGCCGCCGTTCCAGCGGTAGTTCACATTCCAGGCGAGCTTCTCCGCAAACTGCGGATCATCGGGCAGGAGATCGCAGGCGTGTGCCGTCGCCTCGGTCGCCCAATCCGAATACGGGAACGGCTGACCGGCACTGTAGTTCTGGAGCTGGCCACGCTCGTCGACACGCGCCTGGCAAGCGAAACGCACCGTCGCTTCCACGTATTTCGGGTGCGGCCGATAATCGCCGGGCTCGACGATTCGCATCGAGAGGTCGGTGAAGCCGTCGATGGTGAAGGGCCGGACTTCCGGAGCGACGTAGGGCCGGATCTTCTCGACGTCGGCGGCGCGAATCACGGTCCCGAAGGGCAGCTCGTCGGCGCGGCCGTCGCCCGTGTGGAAGAAGAGGAACGCGAGGAAGACCAGCGCGGCGCGCCCGGCGCGGGCCGCGANNCCGCGAACTCGGAGTACTGCATGAACGGGATTCCTAGAGACCGACTTCTTTGCGGGTCCGTGTGAGGGTGTCGATGACGACGTAGAGGATTTTCTTTGCGCACACCAGAAGATCCGGGAGATAGGTCACCCCCATCCCGCCGAGGCCTTCGCTGAGCTCCGGCGGGCCGCCGTCGTAGGGCCAGGGCCACCCGAGCCGCGCGGTCGGAATCCCGAGATGCCGGAGCGCTGCGCCGTCGGTCTGCCCCGCCATGTACGGCGCCTCGCCGTGCGGGCGGCCTTCCACGTCTTCCCAGGCGCGCAATGCCGATTGCACGATCCAGTTGCCCGGATCGGTGCTTCCGGTCGGCGTGGCCGCGGTCATCTCCCACTCGAGGTCGATGTCCGGGTATTTGGCGCGGATTGCCGCGATCGCCACGCCGAATTGCCGCTCCACCTCTTGCGGTGGCGTGCGCGGCGTGATGCGGAGATCGAGAAAGATCTCGGTGAGCGCGCTCGGAAACGCGGGCTTGTCGGGCCAGCCCCCCCGAACCCCGGAGATCCATCCCCACGGTTCGATCTGGCCCGAGGTGTTGGCCGCGACATAGCGCGGGAGCCACTCCTGGAGCTCGAGGATGACCTGCGCGGCGGGCACCACCGAGCTCTCCCAACCCGGGGTGCCGTGGGGAATGCCGGCATAGCCATAGGTGCCCTTCACCGCGACGCGGAACCAGCACAACCCCGCCTCTTCGTAGTAGACCGCGTTCCACGGTTTCATCACCACCGCAAAATCGGGGCTCACCCCGTGGCGAAGGAGGTGCGTGACGCCGTCGGAGAGGCCGGCGTCCCCCCGACCCGAGTGACTCCACGGCATGCCACCCCCGGCGAAGGCCACGATCAGGTCGCCCAGGAGGGGCACTCCCGCGTCCTTCACCGCGCGGGCCACCTCGACCATGGTGGCCACCATCGCCTTCGGGTTCGAGGCGCCGAGCCCCACGACCAGCCCGTCGCGGAGTGTCCCGTTGGGCACCATGTCCGCCCGCAACGCCGGACCCGCCCAGGGAAGATCGTCTTCTTCGGTCGCTTCCATGTGGGTGTCGATGGGCTCGTAGAGCATCACGCTGGCGCCGTCGCCACTTCCCCGAAGCCGCCCGATGGCGTTCCCGCGCGCCTCGCCCATCGCCTGGAGCTGCGCCTCGAACCCCGCTCCCGCGAGCACCGACACCACGTACTCGCTGGCGGCGCGCTCGGCGCCTGTGGGGCTGTGAATGCTCGTGAGCGCCAGCAGAAAATCGCGCAGGCGGCCTTCGTCGAGTGCGGCGCACGCCGCCTCGTAGTAGCCGCGCTGCTCGGGCGCGAGGGGAAGCGCGGTCACCGGGACATCTNNGTCGCCATGGTTCCTGTCCTCCTTGCGAGCACCTAGACTACGCCCTGCGAAACAGTTAGCGCAGCCGCCCAGACCGCCGGAGCGCCGGACGGCCAACCCGCCAGATGGCCGGTGTCGGCCCTGGAAGAGCGGACATCGACGCGATGCCGGTTGGGCGCGAGGCCTGGAAACCCGGGGAGACATGGAATGGGCGACGTTGAAAAGACTCTGCTGGAAGAAACCGCCGAGTGGGTGGACGAGGAGCGCGCCAAGACCGAGCGGACCAAGAAGCCCTGGGATGTCTGGATCGACGCCGAGCTGGGCCTTCGCAACCACTGGTACCCGGCCGCCCTGGGCCGCGACGTCGAAGACGGCGGCTTCAAGGCGATCACGCTCCTCGGCGAGGACATC